>Ga0172376_10001505_pt1 | contig 29687 bp, 23 predicted proteins | sample Lak35m_FD_121114 | JGI IMG/M metagenome (GOLD analysis project Ga0172376, IMG submission 121114) | Freshwater microbial communities from Kabuno Bay, South-Kivu, Congo - kab_092012_35m | ecosystem: Environmental > Aquatic > Freshwater > Lake | place: Democratic Republic of the Congo: South-Kivu...
CACGGCTTCGTCGAGGGCGTGTTGTTGTCGGCCTACGCCATCCGCGCGCAGGCGGCCTACATCTACGTGCGTGGCGAGTACCGCCTGGCGCACGACCGCGTCGCGGCGGCGATCGCCGAGGCGCGCGCGAAGAACCTGGTCGGCAAGAACATCCTCGGCAGCGACTACAGCTGCGAGGTCTTCATGCACCGCGGCGGCGGAGCGTACATCTGCGGCGAGGAGACGGGGCTCATGGAGAGCCTCGAGGGCAAGCGCGGCCACCCGCGTCCCAAGCCGCCGTTCCCCGCCATGTACGGCCTGTGGGGCCAGCCCACGACCGTCAACAACGTCGAGACGGTCTACAACGTGCCGTTCATCATGGAGCGCGGCTCCGCCTGGTTCGCCGGGCTCGGCACGGCGAACTCCAAGGGCAACTTCCTGTGCGGCATCTCCGGCCACGTGAACAAGCCGGGCGTGTACGAGTTCACCTTCGGCATCACCGCCAAGGAGATCCTCGAGCAGCACGCCGGCGGCGTGTGGAAGGGCCGCGGCCTGAAGGCGTGGTTCCCGGGCGGCAGCTCGTGCGCGCTCCTGACGGGCAAGGACGTCGACGTGGTGCTCGACCACGACTCGCTGCGCGCGCGCGGCTCGTCGCTGGGCACCGCGGCGATTGTCATGATCGACGACCACACCTCGATGGCGCGCGTGATGGAGATCATCGCGCGGTTCTACGACCACGAGAGCTGCGGCCAGTGCAGCCAATGCCGCGAAGGCACGCAGTGGCTGTCGCAGATCTTCCATCGCATCGCGCAAGGCAAGGGCCAACCCGACGACGTCGCCACGCTCGAGGCGCTCGCCAAGGGCATGGCGCCGGGCAAGACCATCTGCGCGTTGTCCGACGCGGCCGCCATCCCGACCCTGTCGGCGGTGCGCTTGTTCAAGGACGAACTTCTCGAGTGCGTCCGCCAGAAGCGCGACCCCCTCGCCCAGCCCATGCCCCAGTACGCCGTCGCCGGCGGACACCACTGAGAGGTCTCCCAGCGTGGTGAAGATCATCGTCAACGGCCGTGAAATCGAGGCCGATCCGAAGAAGCCGCTCATCAAGGCCTGCCACGACAGCGGCGTGGACGTGCCGATGTACTGCTACCACCCCGGCCTCGAGCCGGTGGGCAGCTGCCGCATCTGCCAAGTCGAGGTCAAGCAGGGCGAGGCGCCCGGCCGCGTCATGGTCGCCTGCCGCACGCAGCCGGCCGAAGGCATGGTGGTCGACACCGAGAGCCCGAAGGCCCATGAGACGCGCAAGGAGTGCCTCGAGTTCCTGCTGAAGAACCACCCGCTCGACTGCCCGATCTGCGACAAGGCCGGCGAGTGCGACCTGCAGGACTACACCTACGCCGAGGGACAAGCCGCCGGCCGTACGCACGAGGAACGCCGCGAGCTCGACAAGCGCAAGTCGCTCGGCGACACGATCGTGCTCGACCAGGAACGCTGCATCCTGTGCAGCCGCTGCGTGCGCTTCTTCGAGGAGGTGCCCAAGCAGGCGCAGCTGACCGTGTCGGACCTCGGTTCACGTTCGGTCATCGCGACGTTCATGGACCGCCCTTTGAAGGGCAAGTACCAGGGCAACATCGCCGACCTGTGCCCGGTCGGCGCGCTGACGTTGAAGAAGTTCCGCTTCCAGGCGCGCGTCTGGAACCTGGTCAAGATGGCCTCGACCTGCGGCGAGTGCAGCCGTGGCTGCTCGACCACGGTCGAGGTGCTGCGCGGCGCCGACGTCAAGCGCGTGCGCCCGCGCGAGAACGAGGCGGTCAACAAGTTCTGGATGTGCGACATCGGACGGTTCGCGTTCGAGCGCCACAACCGCCCCGGCCGCATGGAAGGCGCCGCGCTGCGCGAGGGCGCCAAGCTCGTGCCGCACCCCGTCGAGGAGGCGCTGACCCGCCTGCGAGACGAACTCATGCGCGAGAAGTCGGCCGCCTGGATCCTGTCGCCTTGGTGCACCATCGAGGAGGGCGAGCGCGCCAAGGCCCTCGCGGCGCGCCTCGGCCACCAGCTGTGCTTCATCTCCCCGGAGAAGAACGGCGAACAGGACGATCTGCTGCACACCGGCGATCCCTGTCCGAACCGCCGCGGCCTCTCGGATCTCGGCATCGCGGGCTTCGAGGCCGCCAAGGCGCTCGAAGCCGCCAAGGGCGCCAAGCTCGTCGTGCTGCTCGGCGAGCGCGTCGTCGAACTGCTCGGCGCCGGCGAAGTCGCGCGCCTCGACGCCACGCGCGTCGCCGTGCACCTCGTCGACGAGTTCGCGCTCGACGTGCCCTGCGTGAAGAGCGTGTTCGGCGCGGCCAACTGCGTCGAACGCGTCGGCACCTGGGCCAACGTCGACGGCGTGCGCGGGCCGATCTCGGCCGTCAAGGCGCCGCCGATCGGCGCCCGCTCGCCCGCCAAGCTCATGGACGAGCTCGTGCGCCTGATGCCCAAGCTGCAGGAGCACGCGCGATGATCGCCATGATCGACTGGACGCAGCTCCTCGTGTGGGTCGTCAAGTGCGCGGTCATCTACCTGGGCCTCGTCAACGTCGGGGCCTTGATGACGCTCGCCGAGCGCAAGTTCTCGGCCTGGATGCAGTACAGTATCGGCCCCAACCGCGTCGGCCCGTTCGGGCTGCTGCAGCCGCTGGCGGACGGCGTGAAGTTCATCTTCAAGGAGGAACTCATGCCGAACGGCGCCAACAAGCTGCTGTTCCGCTTCGCCCCCGTCATCGCCGCGCTGCCGGCGATGATGACCGTGGCCGTGATCCCGTTCTCCTCCGACGTGATCATCGCCGGCGTCAACTACGGCCCGCTCTCGATCACCGACCTCGACATCGGCGTCCTGTACATCCTCGCGCTGGGCGGGTTGTCGGTGTACGGCATCATCATCGGCGGCTGGGCCAGCAACTCGAAGTACTCGCTGCTCGGCGGCCTGCGCGCCTCGGCCCAGATGATCAGCTACGAGCTGACGCTGATCCTCACCATCCTCGCCGTGGTCGTCATGGCAGGCAGCCTCGATCTGCGCGCGATCGTCGCTTCGCAATCCGACGTGCGCGACTGGAACCTGTGGTACCAGCCGCTGGCGTTCGTCATGTTCGTGATCGCGACCTTCGCCGAGACCAACCGCCACCCGTTCGACTTCGCCGAGTGCGAGCCCGAGCTCGTGGCGGGGTTCCACACCGAGTACAGCTCGATGAAGTTCGCGCTGTTCTTCATCGGCGAGTACTCGGCCATGACGGTCATGGCCTGCCTGACGACGGTGCTGTTCCTCGGCGGCCACTCCGTGCCGTTCCTGCCGGACGCGCACTGGCTGCTCGGCCTCGCGGCGTTCCTAGCCAAGGCCGGGTTCTTCCTGTTCCTGTTCATCTGGGTGCGTTGGACCCTGCCCCGCTTCCGCTTCGACCAGCTGATGGCGATCGGATGGAAGGTGTTCCTGCCCCTCGCCCTGATCAACCTGCTGGCGACCGGCGTCGTGCTGGCGCTGAAGTGACGCGGAGCCCAACGCCATGGTCATCGTGAAGCGCAAGGAACTGACCCTCGCCGAGAAGCTGTACCTCCCCGAGGTGCTGCGCGGCATGTCGGTCACGTTCCGCAAGATGTTCGAGAAGCCGATCACGCGGCAATACCCCGAGGAGCCCCTCGAGAAGACCGAGGTGACCCGCGGGCAACCGCGCCTCGTCGTCAACGAGGACGACTCGATCGCCTGCGTGTCGTGCGGCTTGTGCGAGGCCGCCTGCCCCGCCTACGCGATCACCATCGACGGCGGCGAGACCGACCGCGCGATCGAGCGCGAACCGAGGCGGTTCGACATCGACATGCTGCGCTGCATCCTGTGCGGGTTCTGCGAAGAAGCCTGCCCCAAGGACGCCATTTTCATGAGCGACGAGCTGGAGCTCGCCGACTACTCGCGCGAGGCGCTCGTCTACAACATCGAGAAGCTCAAGCGTCCCAAGGCCGCCCTGCAGGGCCGCATCGACTACGTCAAGAAGATCAACACGCGATGGCAAACGCACTCTTCTACCTGATGTCCGTCGGCGCGGTCGCCGCGGCCCTCGGCACGGTGCTGGCGAGGAACCCGATCCAGTGCGTGTTGTCGCTGCTGGCGAGCTTCTTCTGCCTGGCGACGATCTACCTCCTGGCCGGGTTCCAGTTCCTCGCCGCGGCGCAGATCCTCGTCTACGCCGGCGCGATCATGGTGCTGTTCCTGTTCGTGATCATGCTCCTGAACCTCGGCAATCCGGGGACGGACGACACCACGGACACGGCCATGTTCAGGAAGAAGGGCGCGTTCGTCGGCGTGCTCGTCGCCGCAGCCACCATGGCGGCGGGCGCGACGGCGGTCACCGCCGGCGCGCTGCCCGAGGCCGCGCAAGCCATGCCCGAGCACGGCATCGACGAGATCCCCGCGCTCGCCGGCGAGATGTTCGGCCGCTACCTGCTGCCGTTCGAGGCGATCTCCATCCTCCTGCTCGCCACCGCCGTGGCGGTCGTCGTGCTGGCCAAGCGCGACCGCAAGGACGCGCCCCGGAAGGGAGCCTGATCCGCCATGACGGTCCCGCACGAACACCTCTTCATCCTCTCCGCGATCCTGTTCGCCATCGGCACGGCCGGGTTCTTCCTGCGCCGCAACGTGATCGTGGTGCTGATGAGCGTCGAACTGATGCTCAACGCCGCCAACCTTGCCTTCCTCGCCGCCAGCCGCATGCACACGCTGCAAGCGGGCGCCACCCAGCCGAGCCTGGAAGGACCGATGTTCGCCATCTTCGTGATCGTCGTCGCCGCCGTCGAAGCGGCGGTCGGCCTCGCGCTCGTCATCGCCCTCTACAGAAACCAGCAGACCGTCGACCTCGAGCAGGTTTCGGCGCTCAAGAACTGAGGACCGACGCCGACCATGTTGGACCCGCAAAGCCCCCTCGTCCCCACGCCGGACGCGGACCACGACTGGCTCTGGCTGATCCCGGCCCTGCCGCTCGCCGCCTCCGCCCTGTGCGGCGCGCTGCACTACATCGAGGCCAGGAAGCGCCTGCCCAAGCCCGCCGCAGGTGGGCATGGACACCAAGGCGGCCACGGCCACGACGCGCACGCGCACGCGCACGACTCCCACGCGCACGACTCCCACGCGCACGACAGCCACGGCCACGCTGCGCACCACGACGACGCGCACGGCGGCCACGGCCACGAGAAGACACCCGCGGGCGTCGCGGCGTTCGCGCCGTTCCTCGCGGTGGCGTCGATGCTCGTCGCCTTCGCCCTTTCGTTGAAGGGCTTCTTCCTGCTGCGCGCCGAGGGCGCCCCCGAGGCGATCCGCGCCTCGAACTGGTCGTGGATCGACACGGGCTCGTTCCCGATCGACCTGACCATGCACCTGGACCGCCTGTCGTCCGTGATGACGCTGGTCGTGACGGGCATCGGCTCGCTGATCTTCATCTACGCCTCCGGCTACATGAAGGGCGACAAGGGCTACGGCAAGTTCTTCGCGTTCCTGGCGCTGTTCGCGTTCTCGATGCTGATGCTGGTGCTCAGCTCGAGTCTGATCGGACTGTTCGTCGGTTGGGAAGGCGTTGGGCTGTGCTCGTACCTGCTGATCGGGTTCTGGTACGAGAAGGGCTGGCCGGCCGAGGCGGGCCAGAAGGCCTTCGTCATGAACCGCGTCGGCGACGCGTGCTTCCTGATCGGCTCGTTCCTCCTGGCGAAGACCTTCTTCACGCTCGACATGGCGATGATCGCCGCCGACACCGCGGGGAAGCTCCCCGAGTTCGGCCCCAAGCTGTTCCTCGCCGGGTTGTTCCTGTTCCTCGGCGCCTGCGGCAAGTCGGCCCAGCTGCCGCTCTTCACCTGGCTCCCCGATGCCATGGCCGGCCCGACGCCCGTGTCCGCGCTCATCCACGCGGCCACCATGGTCACCGCCGGCATCTACCTGGTCGTGCGCCTCAACCCCGTGTTCGCCGCCAGCCCCGAGCTGCTGACGATCGTCGGCGTGGTCGGCGTGCTGACGGCGTTCATCGCCGGCTCGACCGCGCTCGTGCAGCGCGACATCAAGAAGGTGCTCGCGTACTCGACCGTCTCGCAGCTCGGCTACATGTTCGTGGGCCTCGCCTCGGGCGCGTGGGCGGCCGCGGTGTTCCACCTCGTCACGCACGCGTTCTTCAAGGCCCTCTTGTTCCTCGGCGCCGGCTCGGTCATCCACGGCATGCACGAGGAGCAGGACATGCACAAGATGGGCGGCTTGAAGAAGCACATGCCCGCGACGTTCATCACGTTCATGTGCGGCTCGGCGGCGCTCTCGGGACTGCCGCTGTTGTCGGGGTTCTTCTCCAAGGACGAGATCCTCGCCCACGCGTTCGCCCACGGAGGCGTGTACATGGGCATCTGGGCGCTGGGCGTCGCCACCGCCGCGCTGACCGCGTTCTACACCTGGCGCATGGTGGCGCTGACGTTCTTCGGCAAGGAACGCTTCGACGCCGCCAAGACGCATCCGCACGAGTCCCCGATCGTCATGACCCTGCCGCTGATGGTGCTGGCGGTGCTGTCGGTGTTCGGCGGACTGCTCGGCCTGCCGCCGGTGTTCCATGTCGCCCACGCGCTCAAGGAGTGGCTCGAGCCGGTCACGCGCGCCGGCGACGCGATCATCGCCGCGCGCGGGGCGCACGTCCTGTCGCACGAAGTGGAATGGGCGCTGCTCGGCCTCGGCTCGGTGGTGGCGATCGTGTTCGCCACGCTCGGGTTCAAGAAGCACGTCGGCGGCACGCAGTGCGACCAGTCGTTCGCGGCGACTCGCGGACGCCTGCACGCGTTCCTCTCCGACGCCTGGACGATCGACACGAAGTACACGCACTGGATCGTCCAGCCCGTGAAGCTCCTCGCGTTCGTCATCGCCGTGGTCTTCGACCAGTTCGCCATCGACGGACTGGTCAACGGCGTCGCCGGGTTCGCCAAGTCGCTCGGCGAGCGCACGCGGCGCCTGGCCAACGGCAAGGTCGCGTCCTACGGGCTGTGGATGGGTGCCGTGACCGCCATCCTCGTCCTCGTCCTCATCTGGAACCGCTGACGGAGGACGCGCCATGGACTCCTTCCTGAACCTGACGACCCTCGTCCTCCTGCCGCTCGTCGGAGCGGTGCTGGTGGCCCTGACTCCCTCCAACTCCACGCAGCTGCAACGCCTCGTGGCGCTGGCCACCACCGTCGCCACCGGCGTGCTCGGCGTGCTGCTGTGCCTGGACTTCGACGGCTCGTCTGCCAAGGCCCAGCACCTCGTGCAAACGCCGTGGTTCACCCTGCCCGGCGGCGTGCCCGTGCACTGGCGCCTCGGCCTCGACGGCTTGTCGCTCCTGATGGTCGGCCTGACCTCGGTGCTGGGCCCGATCGTCGTGTTGTCGACGTGGGGCCACATCGACAAGCGCGTCAAGGAGTTCATGGTCTGGCTGCTCGTCATGCAGACGGGCATGCTCGGCGTGTTCCTCTCGCTGGACCTGGTGCTGTTCTACTTCTTCTGGGAGACCAGCCTCGTCCCGCTGTACTTCATCCTCGGCATCTGGGGCGGCGAGCGGCGCCTCTACGCGACGATCAAGTTCTTCCTCTACACGCTCTTCGGCAGCCTCGTGATGCTGATCGCCGTGATCTGGCTGATCCAGCAGTCGCAGTCGACCGACATCGCCTACCTCGTGAACTACGGCGGCAAGCTGCCGGTGGACCAGCAACTGTGGCTGTTCGGCGCGTTCGCGCTGGCGTTCGCCATCAAGGTGCCGCTGATGCCGTTCCACACCTGGCTGCCCGACGCGCACACCGAAGCCCCCACCTCGGGCTCGGTGATCCTCGCCGGCGTGCTGCTCAAGATGGGTACCTACGGCCTGCTGCGCTTCTGCATCGCCATGTTCCCGGGCGCCGCGCTGGTCGCCTCGCCCTGGATGATGGCGCTAGGCGCGCTGGGCATCGTCTACGGCGCGTTCCTCGCCATGGCGCAGACCGACATCAAGCGGCTGGTGGCGTGCTCTTCCGTCAGCCACCTCGGCTACGTCGTGCTCGGCTTGTTCGCCTTGAACGAGGCCGGCCTGCGCGGCGGCGTGCTGCAGATGGTCAACCACGGCCTGTCGACGGGCCTGCTATTCCTGCTGGTCGGCATGATCTACGAACGCCGCCACACGCGCGCCTTGGACCAGTACGGCGGCATCGCCACGGTCATGCCGCTGTACGCGGTGTTCTTCGTGTTCGCCGTGCTCTCGAGCGTCGCGCTGCCCGGGCTCAACGGCTTCGTCGGCGAATACCTGATCCTCCTCGGCACCTTCCAGGCCTCGCCCACCATCGCCGTGGTGGCGGTGTCGGGCGTGGTGTTCGGCGCCGTGTACCTGCTGATGGCGACGCGCAAGATGCTCTTCGGACCGGTCACCCACGCGGCCAACAAGACCCTGCCGGACCTCGGTGCGCGCGAAGTCGGCCTGATGCTGCCGGTCGTCGCCTTGTGCGTGTGGATCGGCGTCGCGCCCAACATGTTCCTGGATCCGATGAAGGGCTCGCTCGCCGATCTAGACCGGCGCCTCGTCAGCGCTCGCAGCGAAGCAAGGAGCGTCCAGCTCGAACTCGACCGCCCGGCCCCCGCCGGCCTCGTCGCGCAGGAGGAAGCCCGATGAACGCTGAGATGATCCGCCAGATGCTGACGCCCGAGGCCTTCGCGGCCACGGCCCCGTTCATCGCGTTGTGCGCCGGCATCCTGCTGATGCTCCTCGTCGAGATCCTGCCCGGCACGAGTTCGCTGCGGCCGTTGGTGTTCCTCGGTTCGCTCGCCGCGGCGCTCGGCTTCGGCTGGACCCAGTCGCAGGGCGGCGAGACGCGCGTCTTCGCCGAGACCTACATCGCCAACTCGATCACCGGCTGGTGGACGATCCTGTTCGTCGCCGCCACTCTGGTCGCCTGGCTCTTCGGCCGTCGCTACTACAAGGACGAGTCGGTGTTCGAGGGCGAGCACGACGTGCTGCTCCTCTCGTCGGCCGCCGGCATGGTGCTGATGGCCGGCGCGCGCGACCTGCTCGTGTTCTTCGTCGGCCTCGAGCTCCTGTCCGTGCCGCTCTACACGCTGTCCGGGTTCCGCCGCTCGCGCCGCGAGTCGGTCGAGTCGGCGCTGAAGTACTTCGTGCTCGGCGCGTTCGCCGCGGCGATCTTCCTGTTCGGCTCCGCGCTGGTCTACGCCGGCACTGGCACGTTGACCCTGTCCAAGATGGGCGCCGGCGCGCTGCTGCAGCCGATCACCATCGCCGGCGCGGTGCTCGTCGCCGCCAGCCTGTTCTTCAAGGTCAGCGTGTTCCCGTTCCACCTGTGGGTGCCCGACGTCTACCAGGGCGCGCCCTCGCCCGTGACGACGTTCATGGCGACCGGCACCAAGGCCGCAGCGTTCGCATTCCTGCTGCCGATGTCACTGCTCCTGCCCAAGGACGCCACCATGGTGCTGGCGCTGATCGCCGTCGTCACGATGGCGATCGGCAACCTCGGGGCCTTGGTGCAGACAGACATCAAGCGCCTCCTCGCGTACTCGGGCATCGCGCACGCGGGCACCATGCTGCTCGCCATCGCGGCCCAGGTCTCGGGCGGCGCCAGCGCCTCCGAGGCCACGCGCGCGATCGTCTACTACATGGCGGCCTACGTGTTCACCGCGGGTGGCGCGTTCGGCCTCGTCACGGCCATGGAAGGCCGCACCGGCCGCGCCGTGACCATCGACTCGATCAAGGGCCTCGCGCAGAGAAGCCCGCTGTGGGCGGCCACGTTCGCGCTGTTCGCCCTCTCGCTCGGCGGCATCCCCGCCACCGGCGGATTCCTCGGCAAGTACCTCGTGTTCTCGACCGCGGTCGAAGCGGACATGATCGGCTGGGCCATCGCCGGCATCCTCATGTCGGTCGTGGCGCTGGGCTACTACTTACGCCTGATCGTGGCGATGTACATGCAAGAGTCCACCAGCGTCGAGACGAACCTCGAATCGCGCCCGTGGGCCAACGCCATGGCCGTCGCCTGCGCGGCGGGCGTGATCATCCTCGGCGTGCTGCCCAACTTGCTCCTCGAGCGACTGGGCTGAGTACGCTCCTCAGGGCGCGTTCCTCAGGGCGCGTTCCTCAGCGCACGCTCCACGCGGGGGACCCAAGCAAGACGGGAGGCGCGCCGCGACGAACCGCGGCGCGCCTCCCGCGCGTTCCAGCCTCCTCTGGTCCCGACTAGCGCGCGTACTTGAGCGACAGCACCTCGATCACCTTGGCGGCGGTCTGCTGGTCCACGCCGAGCACGCCCTGCAGCTTCTCGAGCAGCGCGTCCTCCTTCTCGTCCACATCGCCCGAGCTGAGCGCGATGTCGGCGCACAGCACGAAGCACTTGGTCTTCAACGCCTGCGTCGAGAGGTCGCCCAACGCTCCGACGGCCTCGTCGAGCGACTTGTGGCGGCGGACGGCCTTGATCGCCTCCTCGGCCACGCGGTTGAAGTCCTTGCCCTTGAACTCGGGCAAGGTGGCGGCGAAGCCCGACACGGTCATGATCTCGCCCGCGTCGATGGATCCATCCGCGCCAGCCATGATCAACATGGCTGCGGCGAGGTGCACGTCGTCGGTCGGCTTGCGCGCGGGGGCGACCATCCCCGTGATCTTGGACAACAATCCCATGTGGGCTCCTAGGTGGTTGGCCGCGCGAAGGCGGCGAGCAAGCCCGAGACGATAGCGCCAAGTCGCTCGACACGCCATCCGTCGTCCGCCAAGCGGCGGATGCGGCGTCAGTCGCGGTCGAACTCGACCGCCCAGCCGAAGTGGTCGTCGCGCATGCGCTGTCCGCGCACGAGACGGCCTTCGACCACGCGCGTCTCGCCGTGCTGTTCGATCTCGAGGCGCACGCGTAAGGGTACGTCGCTGAAGAACAGGATCCCCGAGCGCGAGATGTTCTCGGCGGATCCAACGAGGTGCGTCTCCGGCAGATCCATGCGCACGACGGCGCGGATCTTCCTGCGCGCTCCATCGCGGCGTTCGTCGGTCGAGGTGGTCTCTTGCGCGTGTTCGGGCTGTTGCTGCGAGCTCATGGTGGCCTCCGGTGGTTGCCGGGACCCACGGCTCTTCGGAAGTGACGCGGTCCGAACTGAACGCAGGAAGGTAATTCCGACCCGTTGGCGGGCTTGGAACCCGGCGCGTCCGCGGTTCCAGCCCAGCAGCGCAGCTCAAGCCCAGCAGCGCAGCTCAAGCCCAGCGCGCGCAGCTCATGATCAGGGTTCCGGGTTCTCTTCCAGCCAATCCGCCTCGCGCAGCAAGCGATCGATGGTCTGCTCGTCCATGCCGCCTTCCTTGATGCTGCGGCCCTTGCTCAAGCGCACGCGGTTGCGCAGCGACTCGACGGCCTGCGCGCGCCCCGCCGCGTCGACGTCGATGTACTTGAGTCCGTAGTCGGGCAGGGCGATCACGCCCGATACCGGCGCATCGGAACCGTCTTGGAACGGACGCTCTTCGGTCGGCAACCCATCGCCAATCTCGACGATGTCGAGCACCCGCGGCGCGGACGCGGCCTCCGCGGGCTTGGACGCTTCGATGGGCGCGAGCGCGGACTCGCGACCACTGGCTTGAGCAAGTCCATCCAACTCCACCGTCGTCGTGGCGGCGACGCCGTCGCTGGAGCCGGATCGACCGTCGACGGCGCGCGGCCCCGGCTCGCCGTCCTGGCGCAACCTCCACGCGACGACGACGAGGGCGCAGGCGGCGAGCAGGACGAGGATGTGCTTGAGCTTCATGGCGAGTGAGGGTGGGAGGCGTGCCGTCTTGAGAGTACTGCCCGCAAGCGGCGCTCCGCGCGCACTCCTAGCCCCGAATCCGTGTTGGAGGCCCGTCGCCGGAAGGAAATGCCGGCGAGCAGGGATCAAACAAGGCGCTTAGACTCGTCGGAAAGCCGCCGCGTCGACGACCGGCGCCCCCCCCCAAGCAGCCTCCTTCGAAGGAGTCCCGATGCTCGCCCTCGCCACGCTCGCTCTCGCGACCGCCCCCGCCACGCCCGCCTCCTCGGCCGAGCGCATGGATCAGGCGTTCCCGTTCCAGGTCGCCGGCCGCTTCGAGGGCGCCGTGCACTTGCGTCCCGACCTCGCCGGCATCCGCGCGCTAGAGGCGCGCACCAGCGTGCGCTTCGCCGCGGTGCCCACCAGCGGCGGGCCGGTCGAGCTGGTGCTCGAGCGCATCCCGCTCGAGCGCTTCGCGCACGACATGCTGCTCAAGGTCGATGGCGTCCAGCGCGAGCTGCCCGACCTCGACTTGACGCTGTGGCACGGCAGCGTCGAGGGCGTCGACGGCTCGAGCGCCTACTTCGCGTTCTCGCCGCATGGCTCGCGCGGCTGGATCCACGCCAACGGCAAGTTCGAGCACATGTTGGCGCGCAGCAACGACTGGAACGCGGCCGAGGCGCTGTTCGCCTCCGAAGAGCTCTTGAACGCGCGCGGCGACGAACTGCGCCACGCCTGCCGCTCCGAGGAACTGGCGCAGCCCGCCGGCGCACGTCCCGCGCCGATCCCGACCGGCACCTCCTCGCTCGCCACCACCACGCTCGCCTGCCGCGTCTCGATCGAGACCGACTGGCAGCTGACGGAGCGCTTCAACGGCAGCCCCAGCGCCACGCTGGCGTACGTGCTGTCCTTGTGGGGCGCCGGATCGCAACGCTACTACGAGCAGATCGACACCGTGCTCGAGATCGCGCAACTGTCGATCTACTCGAACAGCAACGACCCGTGGACCACCGCCGACAACGGCGGCAACAGCATCGACATGCTGTACGCGTTCCAGGCCGCCTGGCAAGGTGCGATCCCCTCCAACGGCAACCTCGGCCACTTCCTCTCCGGCGCCAGTCTTGGTGGCGGCGTCGCATGGCTCGATGTGTTGTGCAACCAGACCTACGGCTTCGGGGTCTCGGGCAACCTCTCGGGCCAGACCACCTTCCCCGTCACGCAAGGCCCGCTGACCTGGGACTTCGTCGTCGTGACGCACGAGCTTGGACACAACTTCGGTTCGAGCCATACGCACAACTTCTGCCCGCCGCTCGACGAGTGCGCACCCAACGGGTACTTCGGCCAATGCCAGACGCAGCAGGTCTGCAGCAGCTCCGGCACGATCATGAGCTACTGCCACTTGTGCAGTGGCGGCATGAACAACGTCTCGCCGTACTTCCATCAGGAGTGCGCCAACGTCATGCGCGCCCGCGCCGCGCAGTCGTGCATGAACTTCTTCTGCACGCAACCCACGACCTACTGCACGGCCAACCCGAACTCGACCGGCAACGGCGCGACGATCTCCGCCATCGGATCGAACAGCCTCGCCGCAGCCAACCTGACCCTGCGCGCCGTCAACCTGCCCACCAACACGGTCGGCCTGTTCTTCTACGGCAACAACAAGACGAACTCCACGTTCGGCAACGGCGTGCGCTGCGTCAACGGCACCGTCTACCGCCTGCCGACATCGACCAGCGGCTCGGGTGGCGTGCTCTCGCGCGCCTTGAACTTCTCCACGGCCCCCATCGGAGCCGGGCCGGGGCGCTTGACCGCTGGTTCGGTGTGGCACTTCCAAGCGTGGTACAGGAACCCCGCCGGTGGCGGCTCGGGCTTCAACCTCAGCAACGCCCTGACGCTGCACGTGTGTCCGTGACGCGCAAGCCACGGCGCTCGGCCACGGCCGCAAGCACGCAGCTGCGCGCGATCCTGCAGTAGACTTCCACGGCCGGCGCGCGACGGCTGTACGCGCCACCTAGGCCCCGAAGCACGATCCACCATGCGCCCTTTGCTGTTGCTCGCGCTGCTGGCGCTCCACGCCTCCGCGGTCGCCGCCCCCGTCCAGGCACAAGGCCGGACCGGCCAGGTCGTCGCCTTGCCGTTCCCGCTGCAGCGTGAATCGGCCGCGCCCGAGGCGCGCATGGCGCCCGATGTGGAGGCGCTGAAGGCCTTGGAGTCGCATGGGCGCGTCCTCATGCAAGGCGTGCTGCTCGGCGACGGCTCCACCGTCGACCTGGAGTTGGAGCGCATCCCGTTGGAGCGCGTCGTCGATCCAGCGGCGTGGCATGTCGATGGCGCGCCGCGCGCGCTCGGCGACATGGGCCAGACGCTGTGGAGCGGCAAGGTGGTCGGCCAGCCCGAGTCCGACGTGTACCTGTCGCTGTCGCCCGGCGCCTCGCGCGGTTGGGTCTGGCGTCGCGGCGACTGGCAGCACCTCGCCAGCCTCGAGGGTTCCGGCGCCCCGCGACTCTCGTGCTGGGTCTCCGAGGCGCGTTTGGCCGCGGCGGGCTTCCAGCCGCGCTTCGATTGCCAGGCGCGCGCGGTGCCCGGCGCCGCCGCCACCCGCGAGGCGCCCTTGCCTTCGAGCCAACTCGCGACCATCGTGCGCACCTGCCGCGTGTCCGTCGAGTGCGATTGGCAACTGACCCAACGCTTCGGCGGCGACGCCCAAGCCGCGGCCAACTACGTGATCGCGCTGTATGGCGCGCTGTCCCAGCGGTTCTACGAGCAAGTCGACGCGAACCTGCAGCTGGCCCACCTCGGCACGTACTCGAGCGCCGCCGATCCGTGGCTCTCCCAGGAGAACGGCGCGGGCTTGGGCGGGTTGCTCGACGAGTTCAGGATCGCGTGGACGAACGCACTTCCCGGTGGCGGCGCGCTCGGCCACTTCCTCTCCGGCGCGGATCTGGGCGGCGGCCTCGCCTATGTCGACGTGCTGTGCAACGGCTCGTGGGGCTTTGGCGCGTCTTCCGGCATCACGCTGTACGGCGGCCAGACGCCGCTCCCGGTTCAACAAGGGCCGTTCACCTGGGACTACTTCGTCGTCGCGCACGAGCTGGGGCACAACTTCGGCTCGCTGCACACGCACGACTACTGCCCGCCACTGGACCAGTGCGCTGCGGGACCGTGCAGCGCGGGCGGGCAATGCTCGAGCAGCGGGACGATCATGAGCTACTGCCACACCTGCGGTGCCGGCATGGCGAACATCTCCCCTTACTTCCATCCGACCAACGCGGCGATCATGAAGGCGCGCGTGCAAGCGTCCAACTGCATGCCCGTGCATTGCACGATGGAGACGAGCGGCTATTGTCCGCTGTCCCCGAACTCCGTCGATCCGTTCGGCGCGCAGATCGGCTGGCAAGGCAGCCTGCGCCTGTCGCAAGCGAACTTCATCCTCGAGACCACCTCGGTCCCGCCGAACACGCCCTGCCTGTACATCTTCGGCGTCAACCAGACGCAAGCGCCCTTCGGCAACGGCTTCCGCTGCGTGGGCTCGCCGGTGCTGCGCCTGCCGCGCTTCAACGCCAGTCCCTGGGGCGACGCGTTCTGGTCGCTCGACTTTTCGACCTACCCCGGCTCGACCATCACCGCCGGCGCGCCACAGCACTTCCAGCTCTGGTACAGGAACGGGGCCGCAGGCGGCGCCGGGTTCAACCTCAGCGACGGACTGCGCGTCGTGTTCTGCCCCTAGGGCCGGAACGCGGCCTCACTCGGCCAAGACGCGCGCCAGCGCGTCGACGAGTCCTGCGCCAAGCGGCACGACGGCGCTCGATTGGCGCGCGAGATCCTTCAACTGGGCCTGGCCCGTCTTCCACTCGTCCTCGCCGACGATGAGCGCGTGGCGGAAGCCGCGGCGGTCGGCGTACTTCAACTGGGCGCCCAGCTTCCTCGGTTCAGGATAGAACTCGACGCCGATGCCCGCCGCGCGCAGGCGCATCGCCAACGCCTGGTAGTCCGCGAGGCGCGCCTCGTCGAAGTACGCGAGGAACAAAGGGGCGCTGGCGCGCCGCGCGTCGATCAACCCGAGTTCCTCCATCGCCGCCAACAAGCGGTCGAGGCCTAGGGAAGCGCCGATCCCCGGCAGCTTCTCCTTGGTGTAGAGCGACGCGAGGTCGTCGTAGCGGCCACCCGAACAGATGCTGCCGATCCCGGGCAAGTCGGACAGCACCGTCTCGTAGATGGTGCCCGTGTAGTAGTCGAGGCCGCGCGCGATCGACAAGTCCAGCCGCAGGCGCGACTCGGGGACCCCCGCGGCGTCCATCGCGCCAAGCAGCGTGGCGAGGCTGGCGATGCCCGCCTCGCCGCGCTCGGTGCCAGCCACCAGCGGGCGCACGCGCTCGAGCACCTGCGCGTTCGTGCCGCTGGCTTGCGCCAACTCGAGGATCGCGCGCGCTTGGGCCGCGCTGGCGCCAGCGGTCGAGGCCATCTCCTCCGCCACCTTGGCGGGGCCGATCTTGTCGAGCTTGTCCAGCGCGCGCAGCACCGGCACCGCGTGCTCGGCGAGTCCGGCGCGCTCCAGCACGCCGTTCAAGACGCGTCGATCGTTGACGCGGATCTCGAAGCGCTCGAAGCCGATGGCCCGCAGGAGCTCGTGCACCACGAGCCCCGTCTCGATGTCGACCGCGATGCTGGTCGAGCCGATCGTGTCGAAGTCGCACTGCACGAACTCGCGGTAGCGCCCGCGCTGCGTGTTCTCGCCGCGCCACACGGTGCCGATGTGGTAGCGCTTGAACGGCAGCCCGAGGTCGTTGTGGTGCTGCGCGACGAAGCGCGCCAGCGGCACGGTCAGGTCGAAGCGCAAGGCCACCCGGCGTCCGCCATGGTCCTCGAATCGATAGAGCTGCTTGTCGCTCTCGGCTCCCCCCTTGCCGACGAGGATCTCCTCGTACTCGAGGGCCGGCGTGTCGATCGGCAGGAAGCCGAACGAACGGTAGACGCGACGAGCCGTCTCCATCAACCGCTCGCGCGGGATCATGGTCTCGGGCAGGTAGTCGCGGAAGCCCTTGAGGGTGCGCGGTTCGATCAAGCTCATGTGGCGTGGATCCTACGAAATGGACGCGAAGAAGCCCCTCGAACGCGGCGCGGACCGCCACGCCGGCGCGCCGAGCCGCGCACATGGGCGCCCACGGCCAGCCGCGGTGGTGATCGTGAGCCGTGGCGCAGGTGCTGCTAGGCTCTAGCCACCATGCCGTCCAGCCCCGCGCTCGCGCCGCAGGCCCTCGCGCTGCTCGCCCTCGCCGCCTGCTCCGACGATGGCGCGCAAGAAGCGCCGCGCGCCACGCCCGAGCGCCCCAACGTGCTCTTGGTGACCATCGACACGTTGCGCGCCGATCGGCTGGGCTGCTTCGGGCGCGCGGAGGCCGCGACGCCGAACATCGATGCGCTGGCGCGGCGGGGCGCGCGCTTCGAAGCGGCCTGGACTTGCGTGCCGCTCACCTTGCCCGCGCACGCCACGCTGCTGACCGGCCTCGAGCCGCCCGAGCATGGCCTGCGCGTCAACACGCGCGCGGCGCTAGGCTCGTCCATGCCGACCATGGCCGAACGCGCCCGTTCCGCGGGCCGCGCCACCGCCGCTTTCGTCTCGGCGGCCGTGCTCGACGGCTCGTTCGGACTCGACCGCGGGTTCCAGCTCTACGACGACGATCTCGGCCCGCTCGTCCTCGGCGGGCCGCCGATGATCGAGCGGCCCGCCAAGGAGACCATCGACGCGGCCACGCGCTGGATCGCCACGCAGGCGGACCGCGGCTGGTTCGCGTGGGTGCATCTCTACGATCCCCATCGGCCGTGGAGCGCTCCCGAGCCGTTCCGCTCGCGCCACTCCGATCCCTACGACGCCGAGATCGCCGCCGTCGACGCCGAGTTGCGCCGCTTGTTCGCCGCCTGCGATCCCGCCACCACGCTGATCGTCGTCACCTCCGACCACGGCGAAGGACTCGGCGAACACGGCGAGGAGAGCCACGGCGTGCTCGTCCACGAGGCGACGCTGCATGTGCCGTTGATCGTCGCCGGACCAGGCGTCGCCGCCGGAGCGACGATTCGCGCGCCGGTGGGCTTGGTCGATCTCGCTCCCACCATCGCGGCGCGCGCCGGCTGGAGGACGCTCGGCCGCGGACGGGACCTCGCCGAAGCGCTGCGCGGCGTCGAACCGCCCGCGAGCGTCCTGTACGCCGAGAGCGAGTACGCGCGCATCGAGTTCGGCTGGGCGCCGCTCCACGCCCTGCGCCAAGGCGACGACAAGCTGGTCGAAGGCCCGCTCGTCACGGGCGCCGCCGCGCGCGAGCTGTACGACCTCGCCAAGGATCCACGCGAACTCGCGAATCGCGCCGGGACGCAACGCGCGCGCGCCGAGGACCTGTCGCGCACCCTCGCCGACTACGCCGCCACCTTCGTGGCTCATCCGGTGGCGCGCGCGGGTAGCGATCCAACCACGGCGCAGGCGGTCGCGGCGCTGGGCTACGCGGGTGGCTCGGGCACGATCGCGTACACCGGCCGCGATCCGCGCAGTTCGATGGCGATCGTCGAGGATCATGCGCGCGGCGTGTCGCTCCTGCAGCATGGCCGACCGCAGGAGGCGCTGGAGCATCTTGCGCGCGCGGTGGCCAGCGACGGCCAGGCGCCCGTGTTCCGCCTCGACCTGGGCCGGGCGCTCGCCGCCACGGGACGCCGCGCCGAAGCGCGACGCGAACTGGACGAGGCGCTGCGCCTGGCTCCCGACCTCGAGCAAGCCTGGTACCACCTAGGCGTGGCGCAAGCACAGGACGAGCGGCTCGAGGAGGCGCTGGGCTCCTTCGCGCGTTCGCTCGAGCTCGTGCCCGCGGCCTGGCCGAGTCTGCTCGCTCGCGCCTGGGTGCTGTTGCGCCTCGAACGCGCGGCCGAGGCGGCCGACGATCTCGCGCGGGTCGTCGCACTGCGTCCCAAGGACCGCGGCGTGCGCCTCGAGCAAGCGCGCCTGCTGCGCTCCATGGGACGCTCGCAGGAAGCACTGCGGGCGATCGAGGCCGCCATCGCGCTGGACGAGTCGGAACCCGGGGCCAAGGCATGGCTCGCCTGGGAGCTCGCCACCAACTCCGACGACGCGCTGCGCGACGGCGCGCGCGCGCTGGCGTTGGCGCGCGCGTTGTCGTCAAGCAAACCTGACGACGCCGCCACCCTCGAGATCCTCGCCGCGGCCTTGGCCGAGGTGGGACGACCGACCGAGGCGGCGCGCGTCCAAGGCGAAGCCTGTCGACTCGCGCCGGCCGAACTCGATCCGGCGCTGTTGTCGGAATGGCGCGCGCGAGTCGGACGCTACGAGCGAGGCGAGAAGCACCGCGAGCCCTGACCGCCGCGGCGCGCGGCGGGTCGGCATGCGGCGGGTCGGCGTGGGGCGAATCAGCGCGCGCGCAGCTCCGGTGCGCCGCGCGGCGGCGCGGGCTCGAGCTGCCAGATGGCGCAGGCGGCTCCGCCCGGCGACGCCTCGTCGAGCAGCGCGCGTCCGTCGACGGCCACGCGCCGCGACGAGCTCCAGGCGGGCTTGAAAGGCCCGGCATCCTCGCCCGGGCGCCACAGGCACAAGCGCGCCCAAGCGCCAAGTGGATCGAGCTCCGCGCCCACATGGCGCGGGGCGGCGACGAGATGCGTGGCACCGAGGGTGCGCATGCCGCGCGCGAGCTCGTCGAAGCTCGCCACGCGCCCGAGTTCCTCGACGGCGGCGACGCGCGCCGCCATCTCGGGGCTGGCGAGGCGCGCGTGGAGGGCGGCCGGCACGGCACGCCGGCCGTGCAGCAGCGCGCGCGCGGCATGTCCGGGCGGCACGAGCACGCAGTCCTGCGGCTCGCCATCGGGATCGTTCCAGGGCGCGCTGCTCGGCACGACCTCGCGCAGGCGCCGCAAGCCGAGCGAGTGTTCAAGGCGCTCCTGCCGCAGGCCTTCGTCGGCGACGCGCCCAGCCGGCGCGAGGGCCGCGAGGAACAGCGCGACCGGGATGGCGCGCGACGCCAGCACGCTCCAGCGCGGCGCGACGCCCTCGGCTAGCGGAGTGCGCGCCAGTTCGGCCACCACGAAGGCCAACGCCAAGGCGACGAGCGCCGGCCCATCGCGCACCACCAGTCCGGCGACGAGCGCGAGGGCGGCCAACATCGCCACGAAGAAGCTCCCGTGCCCGCGCCAGCGCGGCGCGATCATGACGAGGCCGAACAGCAGCGCCCCCCACGCGAGCCAATGCGCGCCACGCCAGCGCGCTTGCAACGCATCGTGCGCGAGAAGGGCGGGCCAACCGGCGCGACCTTCGCGCCAAGCCTCGGGTAACCAGGCGATGGCGACGACGACCAGGGCGACGAGCAGCGCCGCGTGCAGCAAGCGGCGCGGCTCGCCACTCTGCTTCGACAAGAGCAGCAAGACGGCGAAGGGCGCCGCCAAGACGAGCAGCAGCGTCGAGGCGCCGCGGATCCAAGCCGCCCAAGTGCCGTCGGAGGCCGCCCACGGCCCCTCCTCCAGCGGCAAGCGCAGCGCGAAGGCGGCCACGAGATGCAAGAGCAGGGCCGTGCGCGCGCGCAGGCCGCGCCCGACCGGATCGAGGGCCGCGCGCAAGAGCATGGCCGCGCCGCACAAGGCGACCACGGCCGCCGGAGCCCACAGGGCGATGGCGATCCCGACCAGCACGCCACCCAGCAGGCCCTCGAGCACGCCATCGACGAGCTTCTGCGTGGCCGCTGGCGTGCCAGCTTCGGCCTCGTCGCCCTCCTTCGCGGCCAGTCGCGCGTAGCTGCGCACGAGCAGGGCCACGGCGATCCAACCCGCAGCACCCTCGGAGAGCCGACCCAGCGCGGTCGGAGCGACCAACGCCGTGGCGCAGGCCGCCACGGCGGCCGCGCACACCGAGCCCAGCAGCACGGCGCGTTCGCCGGCACCCGCGAGCAGCGCGCGCGCGGCGAGGTGCACGCAGATCGCCAACAACAGCCCCAGCAACGGTCCGAGGCGCAACAGCGCGCCCTCGACGGCCGACTCGTCGTGGCCGCGCAAGTCGGGATCGCCACCCGTCGGCGCCACGAGCCGCGCGATCGAGGCGTGCAACGCCGCGGGCACGGGCGATGCCGGGTCGGAGAGCGGCACGCCGCCCGAAGCGGCCGCGTCGCGCACGCTGGAGCGGCCGGTGGCCAAGGCCAGCTCGGCGCGACGCAGGGCGGCGGCGCTCTCCTCGTCGTCCAGCATCCAGGCGAGCGCGCCGGCACCCTCGTCGGGAGCCACGCGTTGGTCGGCACCCGCTTGCCAACGCAGGAGGAAGGCGCAGGCCAAGACGAGCGGCAGCAACGCACGCGCCAGCGCCTGCGCGCGCAGCCCGGCGCCAGCGCGCGCCTCGTCGTCGGAGCCCTTGGCCACCTCGACTCAGCGCTTGGGGTAGGTGGCGAGCACGAAGCTCTTCCAGTTGGACTCGAACTCCATCACGCCGAGGTCCATGACCTCCTTGAGCGCGTCGCGCGTGGCGATCTTCCTCTTCAGCCGCAGCGACACTTGGACGAGCTTCTCCGGATCGGTGTGCAGCAGGTAGTCGACGTAGCTGAACGAGACGGCGTGCTGCGGCAGGGTCAGCGTGTCCGAGGTCTGCTCGAACACCGTCGCGGCCGCGGGCGCCTCGCCCTTCTCGACCATCTGGCGCACGGCCAGGCGGAAGCGGCCGCCCTTGAAGTCGACGTTGGTGTTCTGCTCCTGGAAGCAGTAGTTGTCGCACACACCCCAGTACTTGTCCTCGAACCAGTGCGCCAAGCCCTCGTCCAGCCAACCGGCCTTGTAGCGGCCCATCCACTCGGGATGCACATGGGCGGACAAGATCAGGTGCGTCACGTTGTGCACGAGGTTCCTGTGCAGCTGCTCGTCGCCTTGGAAGAACTGCTTGTTGCCGCAGACCGAGTAGGACGGCTGCGTGCCCATCTTCTTGACGCCGCCCGAGGCGGTCTGGCCGCAGAACGCGCCCGAGGCGCGCCGGTGGTCGTCGGGCAGCCACCACACGAAGACGCGGAACTTCTCGCGGAAGTCCGACTCCTTGATCTTGAGCTCGCGCAGATGGTCCTTGAAGAGCGTCTCGAGGCGTTCGGCGTGGAGGTGCAGCAGCTCGTGGGCCTCGAGCATGCGCTTGTCGACCTTGAGGCGGTCGAGCTCCCAGGCGAGCACGAAGTGCGCCGTCTCGCACTTGCGCACGGCGCGCCCCATGTCCTTGTCGATGTAGGCGAGCGCCGCGCCGCGCTCCTTGACGAGGGCGCGCTTCCTATCCAGCGCGCCCTGCGCCTCCACGTCCTCGCACGAGCCGCAGTCGAGCCAGCCGGAGCCGCCACACGGCTCGCAACCGGCGATCTCCGAGCAGTAGAGCACCGCGTCCTCGCGCGCGCACAGGGCCTTGTCGTGCGCGACGCACGGCAGGCGTCCGCTCGACTGGCACTTCTTGCAGGCTGGCGGCGCGGGGCGTTGCTCCTGCGCGGGCGCAGCCGGTCGGGCGGACGAAGAGGCGTGCGCGAGTTGGTCCGACGCGCAATCCGCCGTCGCCGCCCTGGATGCGAATGGAGCGAGCGCGAGGAGCAGCAGGCCGATCACAGCAGTTCCTCGATGATCTGCTGCTTGGGATCGAAGCCGCGCAGGCGGATCGCCGCGGCGGTCGCGCCCGGCAAGGCGGCGCGCGGCGCGAGGCCGACCAGCTCGGACTCTAGGATGCCGACGCCCTTCTCGGCCGCCAGCCGCTCGATCTCGGCGTAGACCCGCGCGAGTCCGGTGGCCTCGTGGTCGCAGACGTTCATCGACACCTGCGCGCACTTGGGCGCGTCGACCGCGAAGCCCATGGCCTTGATGCCCTTCAATCCGCCGTCCTTCTCGCGGATCTTCTTGGCGATCTCCTTGGCGAGCGCCACATCCTCGCTCGCCAAGTTGACGTTGTAGGCGATCAGGAACTTGCGCGCACCCACCACGACCGCGCCGGCGCTTGGGTGCAAGGCGCCCTTGGGCCCCTCGTCGGGGATGCGCGCGGGATCGGTGGCCACGGCCGCCGACAGCGCCTCGAAGCCGATGTTGCGCACATCGGGCAGGTTCCTGCGCCCGGGGACGCGCGCCGCCGCCTCGTAGTAGTAGACCGGGATGCCGAGCTCCGCGCCGACGCGCGCGCCGAGCGCGTGCGCCAGCGCGACGCATTCGTCCATGGTCGAGCCCTCGAGCGGCACGAAGGGCACCACGTCGGTCGCGCCGATGCGCGGATGCTCGCCGCGGTGCGTCCGCAGGTCGATCAGCTCGCACGCCGCGCGGATGCCGCGGAAGACGCCCTCCGACACCGCCTGCGGCTCGCCCACCACCGTCACCACCGCGCGGTTGTGCGAGGCGTCGAGGCTCTGGTCGACGACGCGCGCGCCCGGCGACGACTCGATCGCGGCGCGGATCCGCTCGACCACCTCGGGACGGCGGCCTTCGCTGAAGTTGGGGACGCATTCGACGAGGCGGGTCTGGCTCATGGTTGCGCGCGGCGCGGCGGACGGGGCATCTGTCAAAAAAGCTTGACAGATGGCCGGACGCGCGACGCGGACCCACATTCCAGCAGCGGAAGGGCCCCGCGCCAAGGGGGCCGCGGCCCCGAGGCCTCCCGCCCCGCGCGCTCAGAGGGTCGGGCCGGGCCGCTCGCGCACCACGATGCCGCGCTTGACCACGGCCCGCGCCGCGTTGCGGCCGAGCTCGTAGGCCAGCCGGCGGTGGTTGGGCATGTCGAGCACGAGCAGGTCGGCCTGCTTGCCGGGCTCCAAGGTGCCGTGCGTGGCGCCGAGGCCCAGCGCGCAGGCAGGGTTGAGCGTCGCCGCCACCAGGCACTCGGCGGCCGTGAAGCGGTAGCGCAAGGCCGCGAAGGCCAGCGCTTCCTGCATGTTCAAGCAATAGCAGCTGCCTGGATTGAAGTCGGTGGAGACGGCCACCGGCAGGCCGCGATCGACCAGCCGGCGCCCCGGCGCTTCGCGCTCCTGGCGCAGGTACAGGGGCACCAGCGGCGCCAGCACCGGCACGACGCCAGCGGCGAGCAGCGCCTCGGCCCCCGCGTCGTCGACATGCTCCAGGTGGTCGGCCGAGGCGGCGCCTACCTCGGCCGCCAGCAGGGCACCACCGGAGAGCGACAACTGGTCGGCGTGCAGGCGCCGAACGAGCCCGAGTTCCTTGGCCTTGAGGAGGATGCGCCGCGCCGCGGCCACGTCGTAGACATGCGCCTCGACGAACACATCGGCTCCCTGCGCGAGGCCCGAGGCCGCCACGGCCGGCAGCATCTCCTCGACGAGCAGATCGACGTAGCGCGCCTTGTGGTCGCGGTGCTCGAGCGGGTAGTCGTGCGCGCCGAGGAAGGTCGGCACGAGTTCGAGCGCCTGCAGGCGATTGGCCGCGGCGATGGCGCGCAGGCTCTTCAACTCGTCCGCCAAGGTCAGCCCGTAGCCGCTCTTGGCCTCGAGCGTGGTCGTGCCGTGGTCGAGGAAGCGCTCCGCGCGCGCCAACAACAGGTGCAGCAGCTGCTCCTCGCCGGCCTCGCGCACGCCACGCACCGAGGAGAGGATGCCGCCGCCGCGCCGCGCGATCTCGACGTAGGTCGCCCCGAGCGTGCGCAGCTCGAACTCCTCCTCGCGCGTCCCGGCGAACACCGGATGCGAGTGGGCGTCGACGAAACCGGGCACGAGCAGGCCGCCGCGAGCGTCGAGGCGCTTGGCGGGGGCCCAGCGCGCTTCGAGCTCCCGCGCCGCGCCGACCTCGACGATGCAGCCGTCGACGACGGCCACCGCTCCAGCGGGAACGACGCGGATGCGTCCCATGGCGGCCCCGCCGAGCGGCGTGCAGCCGAGCGGCGTCGCCAACTCGGCTGCCCCGTGCACCAGCAGGTCGCACGGGCGCGGCGCGGCGGGGTTGGACGAGGCCATGGCGTCGAGCATAGCGCCCCGCCGGCGCGCACTGCCACGCAAGGCCCGGCTCTGGTAGCCTCGCATCGCGATGCGGCGAACCACGGTGGCGCGCTTGTCGATGGCGGCGGTGCTCGTGCTCGCGAGCGCCTGGGCCGCGCTGCAGGACGCGCGCCACGCGTCTCTGGCGCCGACCGCCGAGCGCGCCGCGGCGGCGCGCCTCGATTGCGACGCCGCCAAGCGACGCCATGGGTTCTGCCTGCGCGAGCGTTCGGGCGCGGTCGGCCTCGACTTCGTCCACGACAAGGCCACCTACGATCCCATGGTCAAGGGGATCGAGCCGCACATCGCCGGAGTGGGCGCATCGGTTGCCGTCTGCGACGCCAACGGCGACGGGCTCGACGACTTGTACTTCACCTCGAGCGCCATCGGTTCGAGCAACGCGCTCTACATCCAGCAAGCGGACGGTTCGTTCCGCGACGAGGCGCGGGAACGCGGCCTCGCGTCGCTGTCCGACGCTCGCGGTCCGTGCATGGGCAGCTGGTGGGCCGACGCCGACGGCGACGGCGACCAGGATGTGCTCGTGATGCGCCACGGAGCGCCTTCCCTGCACAGGAACGATGCTGGACGCTTCGTCGACCTAGGCGCCGAAGCGGGCTTGCCCGCGCGCGTCAACGGCAACGGCGCTTGCTGGTTCGACGCCGACGGCGACGGGCTGCTCGACCTCTATCTCGCCGGGTACTTCCGCGCCGAGCACGACCTGCAGAGGCTCGACACGACGCGCATCATGCAGGACTCGTTCGAATTCGCCAACAACGGCGGCAGGAACCACCTCTTGCGCAACCTGGGTGGAATGCGCTTCGAGGATGTGACGGCGCAGGCGGGCGTCGACAGCACGCGCTGGACCTTGGCGGTGGCCGCCGCCGACATGGACGGCGACGGGCGCCAGGACCTCTACCTCGCCAACGACTACGGGCCGGAGGAGCTGTTCCTGAACCGCGGTGGCTTGCGCTTCGAACGCAAGAAGGGCATCGGCCTCGACGAAAGCAGCAAGAGCGGCATGTGCGTGGCAGTGGGCGACTTCCTCAACGACGGCACGCCGGGCGTGTACGTCACGAACATCTCCAAGCAGGGATACCTGTTCCAAGGCAACAACCTGCGCGCCAATCGGCTGGCGTCGGGCGGCCGCATGCAGAACATCGCCGAAGGCATCGTGTGCGACTGCGGTTGGGCGTGGGGCGCTCAGTTCGCCGACCTGGACAACGACTTCGACCTCGATCTCGTGGTGCTGAACGGGTTCATCAGCGCCAGCAAGGACCGCGACTACTGGTTCGGCATGGCGAAGATCGGCGTCGCCACCGGCGGCATCGCCGAAGACGCCACGTTCTGGCCGCCGATCGACGACCGCAGCCTCTCTGGCTACGAGATCTCGCGACTGCTCCTGAACCAAGGACGCGCGCGCTTCGTCGACGTCGCGCCCGAGACGGGACTCGTCGACGACCTCGACGGCCGAGGCGTGGCGGTGTTCGACCACGGCGGCGACGGCGACCTCGACCTCGCCATCGCCAACAACGGCCAGCGAGCGCTGTTCTACGAGAACGAAGTGGACTCCGGACGAACTTGGATCCAATTCGCCCTGCGCGGCGCCGCGCCCAACACCTCCGCCATCGGCGCGCGCGTGGTCGTCAAGGCGGCTGGACGCCAGCAGGTGCAGACCGTGATGGCCGGCAACGGCTTCGCCGCGCAGAACAGCCTGGTGCTGCACTTCGGCCTCGGCGCGGCGACGCCCGAGGAGGTCGAGATCCGCTGGCCCTCGGGCCGCGTGCAGCGCCTCGAGAGACCGACGAGCGGAAGGCGCCATCTGGTCGTCGAAGACGCCTGAGCCGCCCCTAGGCAGGCGCGCTCGCGCTGGCCAAGATGGGGGCATGGCAACGACGGCGGCGGCGACGGGAACGGGTGCTGGCACCGGCGAGGGCAAGCCGTTCTGGGCGCGCATCGATCCGCGCTGGTACAGCTCCACGCTGCTGACGACGATCCTCGTCGTGGGGCAATGGCGCCACCAGATCCTCGGCGACAGCTACCTGCCCTGGATCGTGGCGCTTGGCACCGCCGTTCTGGCCGAGCTGATCTCGCGCCGCGCCTTGGGCCTCTCGGGAGCCAACTTCCTGTCGGCCTACATCAGCGGCAACAGCGTCGCCATCCTGCTCAAGCCGCAAGGCGACTTGCTGTGGCCGTTCGCCGTGTGCTCGCTGCTGTCGATCTTCTCGAAGCATGTGCTGCAGTGGCGCGGACGCCACCTGTGGAACCCGACCAACCTCGGCGTGTGCGCCATGCTGCTGCTCGCGCCCACTCAGGTATCGATGCTGTCGCACCAATGGGGCAATGACCTAGCGTTCGTGGCGCTCTTGTGGTTGGTGGGCAGCGCCACCACATTGCGCGCGCGGGTCGCGCACATCTCGCTCGCTTGGCTCGCGGCGTTCGCCGCCTTCGCCGGGCTGCGCGCGGTGGTGCTGCCGCAAGGCAGCTTGGTCGGCGAGCTGATGCCCGTCACCGGGCCGATGTACACGCTGTTCTTGTTCTTCATGGTCACCGACCCCAAGACCACCGTGCGCACCAAGGGCGGACAGATGGCGGTGGCGGTGCTGGTGGCGGCGTTCGAGTGCCTCGTGCGTTTTGGCTGCGAACTCGACCTGCTCTCGGCGACCAACCCGTTGTGCGTCGCGCCGCCGATGTACGCCCTGTTCCTCGTCGGTCCAGCGGCCTTGTGGTGGAGCATGAGGAACGACCCGCGCGGCGGCGCGGCGACCGCGCGCGCCTGAAGCCGCGCTCGACGGCCCGCCGCATGCTCGATCGCCGCATGCTCGATCGCCGCATGCTCGATCGCCGCATGCTTGATCGCCGCATGCTCGATCGCGACGCGCTCAAGCGCGACGCGCGATGGCCACCAACGACACGCCGCGCCACGGCAGGAAGCGGTCGACGCGCCGCAGCCACCACACGCTCCAATCGAGCGCCTTGAGCTGGAGCTTGCCGAAGCGGCGCCGCCGCAGCACGCGGCCGTTCCACCACCAACCCGGCGTGGTCGGGCGGTTGAAGTCGAACATCGTCTCGACGCGCAGCCCGGCCCGCTCGAGCGCGGCGCGCAAGTCGGCGCGTCCGTAGCGACGCTTGTGTTCGAGCACCTCGTCGAGCGTGCCGAAGAGGCGCTGGTCCTGCGGCACGAGGATCACGGCCTTGCCGCCCGGCTCGAGCGCGCGCCGGATGTTCGCGAGCGCCGCTTGCTCGTCGTCCACGTGCTCGAGCACGTTCAAGCACACGACCGTGTCGTAGCGCCCCTCGAGCGCGTCGAAGTCGCCGCGCTCGAGCAGGTCGCACTTCGCGACATCGAGGTACGGCCGGTCGCGGAAGGTGCCGCGCAGATAGTCGAGGTACAGCGGGTTCAAGTCGGTGGCCGTGTAGCGCTCGCGCGGCGTGAAGCTGCGCGTCAAGTTGCCGAGTCCCGCGCCGATCTCGAGCACCTTCGCCCCGAGGTGCGGTCGAATCGCATCCCCCATCCACCGGTTGAAGCGCGGCGTGTTCGACAAGCTGTGCAGGATGTGCGAACCATGCTCGTCGTCGGCGTAGATGTCGTCGACCAGCCACCACTTGACCATCGCCGCGAGCGCCAGCACGCCGTCGAAGGGCTTGATCTTCTTGCCCTCGTCGTAGGTGCGGCCGCTGTAGCGGATCGGCACTTCGTAGATGCGCGCGCCGCGCTTCTGGAGCTTGAAGACCAACTCGGGCTCGAGCCTGAAGTCGCGGCTCCTGAGCGGGATCGAGCGCAAGAGGCTCGTGCGCGCCATCTTGTAGCAGGTCTCCATGTCCGTCAGGTTCAAGTCCGTAAGGACGCTCGCGATCAGCGTCAACGCCTTGTTCGCGAGGCTGTGGCGCCAATACAGGACGCGCCTGTACTCGCCCGACAGGAAGCGCGAGCCGAAGACCGCGTCGGCGCCTTCCTCGAGGAACGGCACCATCAACTTGGGCAGGTCGCGCGGGTCGTACTCGAGGTCGGCGTCCTGGATCACCGTCAAGTCGCCGCGCGCATGGCGAATGCCCTCGGCCACGGCGGCGCCCTTGCCTTGGTTCCGCGGCGACTCGACGAGACGCATGCGATCCGCATGCGTGGCGGCGAGGCGGCGCAGCACCTCTCGCGACCCATCCGTCGAACCGTCGTCGACGCAGATCAGTTCCAACCACGCGAGCCGTTCATCCACCAAGCCCAAGACGCGCCGGATCGACTCCTCGACGAGATGGCGCTCGTTGTAGACGGGCATCACCACGCTCAAGCTCAAGGCGCGCGCCCCGCGCTCTCGTGCAAGCTCCCGATCAGACCTCTGGCTTTGCAAGCGTGCTCCCGATCCGCCTCTATCGGCAGGACCCGGATCCTACATTGACGCCGGACATGGACCGTCGCGGAAGGCACGCCGCTGGACACGGCAGTGCGTGATCTCGCGCGGGTTGACCCCGGGATCTTGGCGAGATAGGATCCGAGCAGATCGAGGAGTCCTCGCCGCGTATCCGCGGCTTTGTTCGGGAACCACGGTTGCTCCTGCCCGTTGGGCGTTTGCGGTCCGTGGTGTTCGTTCCTGCTCCTCGTTTCGAATGCAACGTACCTGAAAGGTCCCTCGACACTGGCGACGACCCACATGCGGCCGCGCCGGGTGCGCGACAACTCCGGGAATCCTGACCATGGCCAATTCTTCGCTAGCTGCCTGTTCGAAGTCCCTGCGCCGCGTGGCTTTCCTCGCGGCTACATCCGCACTGCTGCTTCCCGTGCAGGCGTCGCTGCCCCAGGCCAGCGGCTGCGAGTGCCCCGCAAGCGTGGGCCCCATCGTCCCCTCGCCCTTCGCCGGTGGAGCCGGCAGCAACTGCTACCCAGTGTCCATCGTGGTCGAGGCCATCTACGGCACGGGAGCCACGCCGCTCTTCACGATCACGAACACCTGCGAAGATTGCTGAGGCGTCTCCATACAGCCCTCACGACGCATTTTGCCGTGGTTGGCCGCTTTCTTC
>Ga0172376_10001507_pt1 | contig 29680 bp, 28 predicted proteins | sample Lak35m_FD_121114 | JGI IMG/M metagenome (GOLD analysis project Ga0172376, IMG submission 121114) | Freshwater microbial communities from Kabuno Bay, South-Kivu, Congo - kab_092012_35m | ecosystem: Environmental > Aquatic > Freshwater > Lake | place: Democratic Republic of the Congo: South-Kivu...
TCGGCGTTGCCGTTCTTCCATGATGTCCAGCGCTACCGGGGAGTCGAGGTCCCCTTCCTGTGGCGTTCCCCGCGCCTAGCGCTTGCCTTGGCGACCGAATTCCGCGACACGCCGCAGCACGGCTGGACCGAGTGGGAGATGTACGCTCTGTCGTCGGATCCGCGCATCATCGGCGTGCTGGTGGAGGCCGAGATCCTCCGTCCAGAGCAAGGAATCTTGGTGCGCCTGCACACGGGCGAGACCATCCCGGCCCATTCAGAGCGCGAAATCGAGTTGCGCGCCGCGGCCATCGTGGCGGTCGAACTGATGGTGCACGCCCTGCGCCGCGAGGGCCGTCCCGCGACCGCGCTGGGAGTGGACGCTTGGTTGCGTGCGCAACCGCGCTGGTGTGACGCGCCACGGCCGCGCGTGCGCACCGTCAGCTATTGAGAGAGGCGAAAATGGGCGAGTCCTCGGGCACTGGCATGCAGTGCAGCACGACTCTATTGGAACTCGAACGCGACTGCAGTGAGACTGGAGCGCGACTGAGGCGCGACTGAGGCACAGCGAGTCCATGGCCGAAACTCGGCGAGAGCACGGCCGGAGTGCCTTCAGAGCACGGCCGGTGTCCAGCACGGCACCCATGAAGGCCGCGTGGGCTCTGGAAACACAAACGCGGCTCGCCATCCTGCGCAACCATGACACGCCCCTGCGAGGCCCGCACGACCTCGTCGTGGACGAAGCGCGGACGCGGAAGACCGAGAGCAGCGACGAACTCCCCGAAATGCTTGGCCCGCTTGTGGCCCGGAGCCCCGAGCGCACCAGCACCGCGCGGGCTCGGAGCTCACACGCCTGCGAACTTCGCAAGGAGTAGACGCAGCGCAATGCCCGCCACTAGCAAGACCGGCGCGGACGCTCGCTGCCACACAAGCCATGCTCCCAAAGCCAAGCAGGTCGCGAGCGAGCCGACATCGACGTATCGAGCCGCGGAGGCTCCTTGCCACAAGGTGGCCACCGCAAGCTCGAACCCCAGCGCGAACAGCACGCCTAGGCTCGCGCAACGCACTCCGGCGAACAGCGGGGCCAAAAGCGGCGCCGAACGGAGGCGTTCGTAGGGCCCTGCGGCAGCGAGCACCCACAAGGCACTCGGCAAGAAGATCGACCACGCGGCGAGCAAGGCTCCCATGCTGCCTGCCAAGAACGGGGACGTGGCACCCGGCTCGTTGGCGAGTGCGTGGTGCGACAGGAATTGCAACGCGAGCACCAACGGGCCCGGCGTCGCCTCCGCCACGCCCAAGGCTTCGGCCACCATGGACGGCGCGACCCACGCCCTCTCGACGGCCGCGTCGCCGAACCAGGCCACCATCGTGTAAGCCCCACCAAAGCCGAAGAGGGCCAACTCCAACAAGACGCGCGTCAGTTCGGCGACGCGTCCCCCCTGCCAAGCTGCAAGCATGATCAAGGGAGCGATCCAAGCGGTGGCGAGGAGCAACAGACCCGATTTGCGCGGACGGCGCGCGAGGAACACGGATGCCGTCTCGCCGCCTTCGGGCTCCTCGAGAGCCAGCACCCCCACCCCTTCGACGTCGCGTCGCCGTGCAAGAGCGCCATGCGAACCGGGGTCGTGCAGCTCGCCCTCGGACACGGTGAGTGCTGTCGGCTGGTCTGGCGCGAACGACGGCGCGGACGGCAGAGCGGACGACCCGGACGGCCTGAGCGCAGCCGTCGCAGCCGTCGTAGCCGTGGCCTGAGTCGTCTTGGTGGCAGCCGTCGCGTCCGCGGCAGGCGTCGCCTTCGCAGCTTCGGCGGTCTCGGCACGCCCCGGCGCGGACGCGGACCGCGGGACCGCCGACACCTCGCTGGGGCTCCCACGCATGATCACGATGCCCAAGAGAGCGCCGAAAAGGAGCGCCAAAGGCACGGCGGAGAGCGGTGGCAAGGCCAACACGGCGGCCACGAGTGCCACCGCCAAGCCGCGCCCGCGCAAATGCAACCGTTGCGCCAGTTGGATCACCGAAGCGCACAGCAAGCACACGACGGCGCAGCGCAGACCCTCGACCACGCTCGCTCCCACCGCGCCACCGGACCACAGCTTCCATGTCGCCGCCGCCACCCACACGCACGCCGCCCCCGGCAAGACGAAGAGAGCCGCCGCGAGGGTGGCGCCGCGCGCACCGGCCACGCGCCAGCCGGTCCAAGTCGCCAGTTGCATGGCCTCGGGGCCCGGCAACACGGTGCACAAGGAGAGTCCATCGGCGTAACTGCGCGCGTCGAGCCAACGGCGCTCGTCCACGACGACGCGTTGCAGGAGCGCCGCCTGGCCCGCAGGGCCGCCGAACCCCAGGCAGCCCACCTTGCCGAAGGCACGCACCAGCTCGCGCGTCGATGGAGCTTCCCGCTGGGCCATGCGGCCGACGTGCGCGATGGTGGCCGGGCTTTCCTCGCGGATCGTGGGCATGGTGGGGAGCGGGCCGTCCAGCACCGTCGAGTCGTCGACGTCTGTCGCCATTGTGCGGGTGGATGCGTCTCGGCGCGAATCCCCGTGTCGCTCCGCCGACAGGACCGGTAGGCGGAGAGGAATGGGCGCAAGCGGCGGCTAGAGTGTGGTCATGACCGCCATGACTCCGCGCGAGCGCTTCCTCGCCGCCTGCCGCCGCCAGCCCGTGGATCGCACCCCCGCATGGGTGATGCGCCAGGCCGGTCGGTACCTGCCCGAGTACCGCGCAGTGCGCAAGCAACACGACTTCCTCGGCATGGTGCGCACGCCCGAGGCCGCCGCCGAGGTCACGTTGCAGCCGATCCGCCGCTTCGGCATGGACGCGGCGGTGATCTTCTCGGACATCCTCGTGCCGCACGCGGCGATGGGCCTCGATGTGCGCTTCGAGGAAGGCGAAGGCCCCAAGCTCGCGCCGTGCGTGCGCACGCCCGAGGATGTCGAGGCGCTGCGCGACTTCGACGCGTGGCGCGACACGGGCTTCCTCGGCGAGGCGATCAGGCGCGTGCGCGCCGAGCTAGGCGAGGAGCGTGCCATCATCGGCTTTTGCGGCGCGCCTTGGACCAGCGCCAGCTACATGATCGAGGGCGCCTCGAGTCGCAACTTCGAGCACGCCAAGCGCATGCTGCACGGCGATCCGGCCTGCTTCGCGCGGCTGTGCGAGCGCCTCGTCGACAACCTCGTGCCTTACCTGCGCATGCAGGTCGAGGCGGGCGCGGATGTTCTGCAGGTGTTCGACAGCTGGGGCGGCGCCTTCGACGCGCGCACCTGGAGCGAAAGCCTGCTGCCGTCGACGCGCCGGCTGGTGCACGAAGCCAAGGCGTTGGGCGTGCCTGTGATCCTGTACGTCAATGGTTGCAGCCAACTGCTCGAGACGCTGGTCGACACCGGCGCCGACGTGCTCGGCCTCGATTGGCGCGTCGATCCCGCCGATGCGATCCGCCGCACGGGTGGCAAGGTGGCGCTGCAAGGCAACCTCGATCCGTGCGTGCTGTTCGCTCCGCCGGAGGTGGTCGAGCGCGAGACGCGGCGCGTGCTCGACTCCTTCCGCGACGCTCCGGGGCACATCTTCAACCTCGGCAGCGGCATCCTGCCCGGCGTGCCGACCGCCTCGATGGAGGCTGTGTTCCGCGTCGTGCAGGGACGCCAGGCGCTGGAGGCGCGCGTCTCGTGAGCGGCGAGGGCGCCAAGCCGGGTGTGTACGACAAGCGCCTCGTGGCCGAGCTCGCGGCCGCGCGCGGTTTGCTGGAGAAGCACGCCACCAACGCGCCGCGCTACACGAGCTACCCGACGGCCGTCGACTGGACGCGCGACTTCGACGCGGAGTCGTACCCGGCGCTCCTCGCGCGCGCGGCGAGTTCGGACGAGCCGCTGTCCTTGTACGTGCACCTGCCCTTCTGCGCGAAGATGTGCCTGTTCTGCGGCTGCAACGTGGTCGTGTCGAAGAGCGTCTCGCGCATCGACGCCTACCTCGAGCGCCTCGAGAAGGAGTTCGACTTCGTCGGCGCCAGCGGCATCGGCCGGCGCCAGGTGCGCCAATATCATTGGGGCGGAGGCACGCCCACGCAGCTTTCCGTGGCGCAGATGGAGCGCGTGCAACGCGCCTTCGAGCGCAACTTCGAACTGGCGCGCGACGCCGAGATGGCGATCGAAGTCGATCCGCGCGTGACGACGCGCGAGCAGGTCGCCTGGCTCGCCGCGCGCGGCTTCAACCGCGTGTCGCTGGGCGTGCAAGACTTCGATCCGCGCGTGCAGGAGGCCATCGCGCGCGTGCAGTCCGAGGAGGAGACGCGCGCCATCGTCGACGCGGCGCGCGAGCACGGCATCGGCTCGGTCAACATCGACCTGATCTACGGCCTGCCGCACCAGACGCCGGCGAGCTTCGAGCGCACGATCGAGCGCGTGCTGGAGATCCGCCCCGAGCGCGTGGCGCTGTTCCACTACGCGCATGTGCCGTGGATGAAGAAGCACCAAGCGGCGCTCGAGGACGCGCCGACGCCCGACGCGGCGACCAAGCTTGCTATCTTCGCGATGGCGCTGGAGCGCTTCTCGAGCGGCGGCTGGACCTACATCGGCCTCGACCACTTCGCCCTGCCGCAGGACGAGCTTTCGCGCGCGCTCGCCGCAGGGAAGCTGCAGCGCAACTTCATGGGCTACACCACGCGACGCGGCGCCGACATGGTGTCCTTGGGCGTGTCCTCCATCGGCGAGGTGGGCGGCGCATTCGTGCAGAACGCCTCCAACGAAGCCGAATACCTGGCGAAGATCGACGAGCGCGGCTTCGCCACATGGCGCGGCCACGCGTCGTCCGCCGAAGACCGCCTGCGCCGCGACGTGATCGTCGGCCTGATGTGCAACGGGGTGCTGGAGAAGGACGACATCGAACGCCGCCACGGCGTCGACTTCGACGCGCACTTCGCCTCCGAGCTGCGCCAGCTTGCGCCCATGGTCGACGACGGGTTGGTCGTGCTCGAGCCGCGCGCCATCCGCATCACGCCCGTCGGCCAGCTGTTCCTGCGCAACGCGGCCTTGCCCTTCGACCAGTACCTCGCCGCGCGTCGCGCCGCCGGCGGGGATGGCTCCAAGACCTTCTCCCGCACGCTGTAGCAAGCGGGGGCGGAAGGACTTTCCAGCCGGATTCGCGCGGATTTCCGCCTGTTTTTTGAGATGCCGCGATGGGGCGGCCGACATCACACCCGGCGCCGGAGGGCAGCGCATGACGCGTCCGGCCCGAGAAAGACCCCATGAGCGACAAGAAGAACCCCGAGAAGGGCGAAACCGAGACGCCGAAGAAGAGCAAGGCAGGGCTCTTCGCCGGCGTGGGACTCGCCGTAGCCTGCGCGCTGGGCGCCACCTTGGCGACCATGGCCGTGCCCGAACCGCCCGCGCCCGAACCGGTGCTGCAAGGCCCGTTCGTGAGCAAGCTCTCGAAGAAGGACATCACGGTCAACCTCGCCGGCGAAGGCAGCCGCCGCTACCTCGTCATGGCGCTGAACGCCGAGTACTTCGCCTACGACCAGAGCTACGTGGACGCGCGGCTCGGCGGGTCGGGGCCGGAGGATCCGCTCTACACGGCAATGCTCAAGGACGCGCTGCTGAAGCTGGCGGCAACGCGCACCCGCGACCAGGTCGTCGACCTCGCCTTGATGGACGCGTTCCTCGAGGACGTGCGCGAGGCCGTCGATCCGATCCTCTTCCCGGTGTGCGTCGGCGACAGCCACAGCCAGTCGATGGCCGACGGTTCCTCGGGGCTCAAGGTCGGCGAATCGATCATGCGCGCCACGCTGACCGGGTTCCTGCACCAGCACAAGCTCGTCGTCGACGCCGAGAAGAAGACGCTACAGCTCGACAAGGGTCCCGTGGTTGCCTTCCAGGGCCGCGAGCGCGACCTGCGCGTCGAGAACGAGCACCAGCAGACGTTCTACCTCGATGTGACCGGCCTCAAGCCCGACTACAGCGGGGAACTGCCGATCGGCGTGCCCGGCCAAGTGCGCCGGATCTACCGCGAGCAGTTCCTCGTGCAGTGAGCGGCGACCTCGCCGCGCCCGACCACGCACCGCGTTTCCCGCGCGGGCGTCCGCCATCCGCGGCGGACGCCCGCACCCTTTTTCCGCGGCCAGGACCGGAGCGCGGCCCAGCAGCGCGTACATGCGCTAGGCTGTCGACATGGACGCGTCGCCAGGCGTCCGATGAGGCAAGATCGCGCATGCGCACGCAGGAACCCCGACTCGTCGACTGGACCGCCACCGCCCGCTACTACGAGTACACCTCGGCCGCGGACCCGAGCGTGCCGGAGATCCCCTTCGCGGTCTTCCCCGCGTCGTTGCACTCCCCCGGCGCCAGCCGCGTGGTGCCGCTCGACTTGTCGCATCGACTGGCCACCGACGCGCCGGCCACCTCGCCGGCCTTGCTGGCGAACTTCCTCGTCCTCGCGGCCGGCGAGCCGCTGCGCACGCGCGCGCAAGCAGGTTCGCAGATGGCCTTCGTGCTGCGCGGTACGGGCTGCACGCGTTCGGAACATGGCGACATCGCCTGGAGCGCGGGCGACCTGTGGACGATGCCGTGTTGCGGCGAGCTCGTGCACGAGGCGGACGGCGACGCGGCCCTGTATTGGGTGCACGACGCGCCGCTCTACGCCTACCTCGGGGCGCGCGCCGTCGAGCCGCGCTTCCAACCCACGCTGTACCCGGCGCGACGCTTGCACCAGGAACTTGCGCGGGTGAACTCCGAGGAGGGCGCGCGCGAACGCAACCGCAACGGCGTCCTGCTGGGCAACGAGGCGACGCCGCTGACGCTCACCCTGACGCCGACCTTGTGGTCGCTCCACAACCTGTTGCCCAGGGGATCGTGGCAGAAGCCGCACCGCCACAACTCGGTGGCGCTGGACTTGTGCGTATCCGCCAAGGGCGGCGTCTACACGCTGATCGGCGACGCGCTCGACGCCGAAGGACGCATCATCGACCCCATCCGGGCCGACTGGAAGCCGGGTGCGGTCTTCACGACGCCGCCTGGGCTGTGGCACAGCCACCACAACGAATCCGACGAGGACGCGCTCGTCTTGCCCGTGCAGGACGCCGGATTACACACCTGGCTGCGCACGCTCGACATCCGCTTCGCCTAGGATCTTCGCCGAGTGGATGGCGGATCACGCAAGGCGGACTGCGACGCGATCGTGGTGGGTGGAGGCTTGGCGGGCCTCGCCTGCGCCCACTCTTTGGCGCGCGCGCGGCTCGATGTGCGCTTGTTGGAGGGCTCCGCGCGACTCGGGGGCGTGGTCGGCACGCGCAGAGGCGACTACCTCTTCGAGGAAGGACCCAACACCGTGCAGGCCGGTGGCGCGCACTTCCGCGCGCTCGTGGACGAGCTGGGCTTGTCCGAACGCCTCGTCTGCACGCGCGACGCGCATGGAAGCCCCAGCGCGGGCGGAGAGCGGCATCTGTGGCACGCGGGACGGCTGGTGGCGCTGCCCGCCAAGCCCAGCGGCTTGCTGACGACGCCGCTCTTGTCTTGGCGCGCCAAGGCGATCATCGCCACCGAACCGCTGCGACGCTTCCATGCGCCGGGCCCCGACGAAGAAGAGCCGAGCTTCGAGGCGTTCCTCGGCGAGCGCATCGGCCGGGAGGCCACCATGCGCCTCGCCGGAGCCTTCGTGCGCGGCGTGCACGGAGCCGAGATCGGCGCCTTGGGCGCGCGCAGCGCCTTCCCGCGCCTGTGGGAGGCGACTTGCCGGCACGGCTCGCTGCTCAAGGCGGCGCGCGCGCTGCAAGCCGCCCCCGCGTCGCGCCTGCCAGGCCCCGCTTGGCCGCGCGGCGCCTTGGTGTCCTTCCCGCTGGGACTGCAGGAACTCGTGGAAGCCTTGGCGCGCGATCTCGGCGTGCGCGCGAGTGTGTCAAGTTTAGTTGACAAGATCGAGCGCGCTGGCGCGCTGTGGCGCGTGCGGCTCGCGGATGGCGCGACGCACCACGCGCGCGCCGTGGTGCTGGCGACGCCCGCGCCGACCTTGGACCGCTTGTGCGGCGACTTCCTCGACCGGGACTTGCGCGCGCGCGCCGCGGCCATCCCCCACGCTTCGCTGGTCGTGGCGCACCTCGGCTGCGCTCCGGGCACGGTGCCCGAGCACGCGCCACGCGGCTTCGGCTACCTCGTGCCGCCCGAGGCGCGCTCGCGACCCGATGCGCCGTTGGCGCTGGGCGCCATCCACGCCTCCGAGTTGTTCGCAGGCCGCGCGCCGCGCGGGGCGCGCAGCTACGCCGTGTTCCTGCCGCCGGCCGCGGTCGAAGGCCTGGATGACGAGGCGGTCGCGCGCTTGGCGGCCACCGACCTGGCGCGCGCTTCCGGCCTGCCCCGCACGCCCGCGCTCTCGGAGTGGGGGGTGCGGCGATGGCACAATGCCATCCCGACCAGCGGGGTCGGGCACATGCGGTTGGTGGCTGACATCCGCGCCGCGCTGGCGGCGCAAGCGGACGGGCTCGAGGTGGCGGCCTCGTGGACCGACGGCATCGCCGTGGACTCCGTCGTGGGCGCGGGACGCGAAGCGGCGCGGCGCGTGCAGGCACGCTTGCTCTCGCTGGAGGATGCGGCGTGAGGGAACCGCTGCAGCTGCTGCAGGTCGCGCTGCCGGTGCTCTACGCGCTGGCCGCCGCGCTGTACGCCTTCGCGTTCGCTTCGTCGGACGCGCGCGTGGCCAAGCTGCGCCGCGCGCTCGTCGTGGTCGTGGTGCTGGCGCACGGCGCGTGGTTCGCGCTGCGCGCCTCGCTCGCGGGCGACACCCCGCTCGTCGGTCCATGGCCGACGGTGTCGGCGGTCGTGTACTCGGCGGTGCTCTTTTGGCTGTTGGTGGCGCGCGAGGAACGCAACGCCGGCTCCGGGGGAGTCGTACTCAGCTGCGCCGCGTTGTTCCAACTGCTCGCTTCGGGTCTCGCGCCCGTGGAGGTGCTGCCCGACGCGCCGCGCGGCGCGTTGTCCATCGTGCACGGCCTCACCAGCGTCGTGGCCGCGGCGGGCTTGGCGGTGTCCGGCTTGCACGGGACGCTGTGGCTGCTGCTGTACCGCGAGATGCGCGGCCGGCGCTTCGGCGCGACCTTCGGGCAACTGCCCGACCTCGAGACCTGCGCGCGCATGATGCGGCGCGCGGCCTTGTTCGGGTTCCTCGGGCTGACCATCGGCTTGAACGTGGGCATCGCCCTGGCGCACACGGGCGGTGGTTGGAAGCTCGACTACGCCAGTCCGGAAGTGTTGGGCTCGCTCGTCGTGTGGCTCTACTTCGGCACCATCGCCTTTTCGGCGCGCATCCCCGGCTTCGGCTCGCGCCGCGCCGCCATCGCCGCCGCGGCCGGCTTCGTGGCCTTGGCCGCGTCGCTGCTGCTGGTCTTCGCCCCTTGGTCCATGCACGGAGCGCGTTGAAGCATGCAAGCCGCGCCCACGCTGGTCCTCGTCGGCTTGTCGCACCGCACCGCGCCGGTCGCGGTGCGCGAGCGCTATGTCGTCGCCACCGTCGACCTGCCGGCGACGCTGGGCGCCCTGCGCGGCATCGATGGGGTCGAAGAGGTGCTCGTGCTGTCGACCTGCAACCGCACCGAAGCGTTGGTGTCGACCACCCGGCCCGAGGCCGTCGCGTTGGCGGTGCGCACGCGACTCTTCCGCAACGCCGCGACGGACGAGGTCTACGAGTGGCACGGCGCGCAGGCGCTGTTCCACCTGCTGCGCGTGGCCGCCGGACTGGACTCGCTGGTGGTGGGCGAGAGCGAGGTGCTCAGTCAATTGAAGCGCGCGGCCGACGTGGCGCGCGAACATGGCGCGCTGGGCGCCCTGCTCGAGTCGCTGGTCGCGCGCGCCTTGCACGCCGGCAAGCGCGTGCGCGCCGAGACCGACCTCGGGCAAGGCACCTTGTCCGTGGCGCGCGTGGGCGTGGATGTCGCCCGCCGCGCGCTCGGACATTTCGCCAACAAGCGCGCGCTGGTCGTGGGCGCGGGCGAGACGGGCGTGCTCGTGGCGCGGCACCTGAAAGGCTTGGGCGTGCAGTCGCTGTGCTTCGCCAACCGCACGGCGCAACGCGCGAGCGAAGCCGCCGCGGAGTTCGGCGCGGAGGCGTGCGGCCTCGACGAGCTGCGTGCGCGCATCGTGGCCTGCGACCTGCTCGTGGCCTGCGTCGAGGGACAGAGCGCCGTGGTCGAACGGTCGCACTTCAACGCGCGCGCGCTGCAGCGGCGCGACCTGCCGCTGGTGGTGCTGGATTTGTCCGTGCCGCGCGCGGTCGAGGCCGCGGTGGCCGAAATCGGCGGCAACGTGCTGCTCTACGACCTCGACGACCTGTCGCGCGTCGTCGCCGAGAACCTGCGCGACCGCTCGGCCGCCGCCGACGCGGCCACGCCGATCCTGGTACACGAGGCGCACGAGTTCCTGGGCCGACGCGCGTACCAGCAACTCGCGCCCGTGCTCGGCGGCCTCAAGGGCGAGTTCGAGACGCTGCGCGACGCGACGCTCGACACCGTCGCGGGCGCGCAGGTGACGCCGCGCGAAGTCGAGTTGGCCCACGAGTTGTCCAAGCGGCTCCTGCACGCGACGCTCGAGCACCTCAAGGACGGCGCCAAGCGCCTGCGGCCGGAAGATGCGCTCGAGCACGAGTACCGCCGCTTCCTCGAGCGGCTCTGAGGAGCGGCGCGTTATCCTGCGCCCACCATGGCGATGCATTTGGCGACCCGCGGCAGCCCGCTGGCCTTGTGGCAGGCGAACGAAACGCGGCGCATGCTGCTCGCCGCGGCGCCCTCGCGCGAGGTGGAGCTCGTCGTCGTGCAGTCGGCCGGCGACAAGGACGCGCGCACCGAGTTGTCGCGCTTCGGGCTGGCCGGCATCTTCACCGCCGAAGTGGACCATGCGGTGCTCGCGGGCCGCGCGCAGGCGGGCGTGCACAGCCTGAAGGACATGCCCACCACGCTGCATCCGGACCTGATGCTGGCGGGCGTGCTCTCGCGCGGCGCGCACGAGGACGCCTTCTTGTCGGCGACGCACGACTCGCTGGCCGCGTTGCCGCCCGGGGCGCGCGTCGCGACCGGTTCCGTGCGGCGCGCCGCGATGGTGCTGGCGGCGCGACCCGACCTCGTCGTCGTCCCCATCCGCGGCAACGTCGACACGCGCCTCGGCAAGCTGCTGGCCGGCGAGGCCGACGCGTTGATCCTCGCGCGCGCCGGGCTCGAGCGCCTCGGCCTCGAGGCCCACATCAAGGAAGTGCTGCGCTCGCCACGTTTCCTGCCTGCGCCGTCGCAAGGCATCGTCGGACTCGTGTGCCGCCGCGACGACGGCGCGACGCAGCGCGCGCTCGGGGCCATCGGGGATGTGGAGTCGTTCGCGGAGGCGTTGGCGGAACGCGCGCTGTTGCACGACCTCCATGGCGGATGCAACGCGCCCGTGGGCGCCTTGGCGCGGGCCAGCGAGAACGCCTTGGCCATCGAAGCGCGCGTCCTGTCGCGCGACGGCGCCGAGGTCCTCGAAGACCGCGTGCACGGCCTGCTCGACGACGCCATCTACCTTGGGCAGGAACTGGCGCGAAAGCTGTTGGCGCGCGGCGCCAAGCGACTGGTCGACGCGGCGCGCGAGCGATGAAGCGCATGCTGGTCACCGGCCCGATCGGACGGCTGGACGAGTGGCGCGCGGCGGCCGAATCCGCCGGCTGGCGCGCCGAGTCGCATCCCCTAGTGGCCGTCGCATCGACCGGCGCGGTCGTCGAACCGACCGACGCCGAGGCGCTGGTGGCGACGAGCGCCTCGGTGCTGTCAAGTTTACCTGACAGCGTCGCGCGCCTGCCGCGGATCGGCTGCGTCGGCGAGCGCGTGGCCGCGTGGCTGCGCGAACGCGGCTCGGTCGAGCCGCTGGTGGCTCTGGACGCGGCCGAGCTGGTCGAAGCGCTCGCCGGCACCTGGCCGCGCGGCCTGCGGGTGCTGCACCCGCGCGGCGACCTGTCCGGGCCCACGAGCGAAGGGCTGCGCGCGCGCGGTTTCATCGTCGTCGATCCCGTCGTCTACCGCACCGTGGCCTTGCCCCCGCGCACGCCCCCGCCGGGCGAGGCGGTGCTGCTCGCCAGCCCCTCCGCGGTCCACGCTTGGGCGCACGTCGACGACGGACGGAAACTGATCGTCGCCATCGGACGCACGACCGCCTCGGCCGCGCACGCGGCCGGATTGGACCGGCGCTCCACGCTGCACGTGCTCGAGTCCCCGACGCCGCAGGCCTTCGAAGCCTTGCTGGCCCAGCTGGACTCCTAGCGCTACGCCGGCGGGACCCGCGCGCGGCCGATGCATGGCTCGACTTAGGCGCGAAGTCGCCTTCCAAGGCCCTCGGGTAGGCGAGATGGGACCGTGCGCGGGCTATCCTCCTTGCCCGCGTCGACCACGCGGCCCCCTCGACATGGTGCACGACCCCGACGATCAACTGGACGACCTGCCGCTGCTCCAACCTTCTCCGCTCATCTCGCGGCCGCGCAGGTTGCGCCGCGTGGATGCCTTGCGCCGCTTGGTGCGCGAGACGGAGCTGTCGCGCGCCGACTTGGTCCTGCCGCTGTTCGTCGTCGAAGGCAGCGGCGTGCGACAAGAGGTCTCGTCGATGCCCGGCGTGTTCCGCGAGTCGATCGACATGCTGGCCGAGAGTTGCATGCAGGCCGAACAGCTGGGCATCCCCGCCGTCATCCTGTTCGGCGTGCCCGAGGAGAAGGACGGCGAGGGCAGCCTGTCGTGGTCGAGCGACGGGCTCGTGCAACGCGCCCTCGAACGCCTCGCGCGCACCAGCCCGGGCCTCTTGCGCATCGCGGACGTGTGCTTCTGCGAGTACACCGACCACGGGCACTGCGGACCGCTCGACTCCCACGGCCAGGTCGACAACGACGCGACGCTCGAGAACCTCGAGCTGCAGGCGGTGTCGTTGGCCGACGCCGGCGCGCAAGTGCTCGCGCCTTCGGGGATGATGGACGGCATGGTGGCCGCCATCCGCGCGGGGCTGGACGAGAGCGGCCACGAGCAAGCGGCGATCCTCTCGTACGCCGTCAAGTACGCCAGCGGGTTCTACGGGCCCTTCCGCGACGCGGCCGGATCGACCCCGAGCTTCGGTGATCGCTCCGGATACCAGATGGATCCAGCCAACGCGCGCGAAGCCTTGCGCGAGGCGCGCATGGACGTGGAGCAGGGCGCGGACATGTTGATGGTCAAGCCGGCGATGCCGTACCTCGACGTCGTGCGGCGCGTGAAGGACGCCTTCGACCTACCGTTGTGCGCGTACCAGGTCTCCGGCGAGTACGCCATGCTCAAGGCCGCGGCCAAGAACGGGTGGCTGGCCGAGGAGCGCGTCATGCGCGAGTCGCTGACCTGCATCAAGCGCGCCGGCGCCGACTTCGTGCTCACGTACTACGCGCGCGAGATGGCGCGCCTGCTGAAGGCCTGAATCGCCATGCGACTCGACCAATCCAAGCGCATCTTCGCCGCGGCCCAAGAGATCATCCCCGGCGGCGTCAACTCGCCGGTGCGCGCCTACCGCTCGGTGGGCGGGACGCCCGTCCACATGGCGCGCGGCGAAGGAGCACATGTCGTCGACGTGGACGGCAACCGCTACATCGACCTGGTGATGAGCTACGGCCCGCTGATCCTCGGGCATTGCGATCCGCGCGTGGTGAAGGCCATCCAAGGCGTGGCGGCCACCGGCACTTGCTTCGGCACTCCGTCGCGGGGCGAGCTCGAGCTCGCGCGGGAGATCGTCGGGCGCGTGCCCGGCTGCGGCATGGTGCGGCTCGTCAACAGCGGCACCGAAGCGACGATGAGCGTGCTGCGTCTCGCGCGCGCCAGCACCGGGCGCGATGTCGTCGTGAAGTTCGACGGCTGCTACCACGGCCACGGCGATTCGTTCCTCGTCAAGGCGGGCAGCGGCGCGCTGACGAACGGCGCGCCGGATTCGCCGGGCGTGCCGGCCAAGTTGGCCGGGTTGACGCTCGTCGCGCGCTACAACGACCTCGCGCAGGTCGCCGAGTTGATGGAGGCGCACGGCTCGCAGGTCGCCTGCATGATCGTCGAGCCCATCGTCGGCAACATCGGGCTCGTCAAGCCCAAGGCCGGGTTCCTCGCCGGCCTCGCCGAGTTGTGCCGGCGCCATGGCGCGCTGCTCGTCTTCGACGAAGTCATGACCGGCTTCCGCGTCGCGCGCGGCGGCGCGGCCGAGCTGCATGGAGTGGCGCCCGACCTCTACGCCTTCGGCAAGGTGATCGGCGGCGGCTTGCCGGTCGGCGCCTACGGCGGTCGCAAGGACCTGATGTCGCGCGTGTCGCCCGCGGGCGACGTGTACCAGGCGGGCACGCTGAGCGGGAACCCGCTTTCGGTCGCGGCCGGCCTCGCCACCTTGCGCGCCTGCGACGAACCGCTCTTCCATGCGCGGCTCGAGGCCATGGGCGCGCGCCTGCAAGCCGGGCTCGAAGGCGCGGCGGCGCGCCACGGAGTGCCGATCCACGTCGGCCGCGAAGGCTCGATGATCTGCCCGTACATCTCCCGCCGGCCGGTGGACTCGCTCGAGAGCGCCATGGCCAGCGACCGCGCGCTGTGGACGCGCTTCTTCCACGCGATGCTCGCGAACGGCGTGCACCTGCCTCCGTCGCCCTTCGAATCGTGGTTCCTGTCCATCCGCCACGACGAGGCCGTGGTCGACGCCGTGGTGGAAGCGGCCGACAACTCGTTCGCCGCGGCGACTCGCGCCTAGCCCCGCAGGGTCGGCGCGTCCAGCACTGCGGGGTCGGCGCGCCTTGCCGCGCGGACCCCGCGGCCCCATGATGGCCGCATGAGCGGCTCCGACCCCGTGCTGCGGTCCTTCCAAGACGCGCGCGCCACACTCGACGCGTTCCTGGCCGATCCCGCGAACCTCGACGGCGTGCGACGCTTCGCGGACGCGGCGCACGACACTCTGCGTGGCGGCGGCTTGCTGATGGCCTGCGGCAACGGCGGCTCGATGTGCGATGCGATGCACTTCGCCGAGGAGTGGACCGGCCGCTTCCGCGCGGATCGAGCGGCCTTGCCGGCGTTGGCCTTCAGCGACGCGTCGCAGCTCACCTGCATCGCCAACGACTTCGGCTACGACGAAGTCTTCGCGCGTTCCGTCGAGGCCTACGGCAAGCAGGGCGACTTGCTGGTGGCGATCACAACGAGCGGCGGCTCGCCCAACATCCTCAAGGCGATCGAACGCGCCAAGGCGCGCGGCATCGCCACCGTCGGCTTGCTGGGCAAGGGCGGTGGCAAGGCGCGCGGCCTGGTCGACATCCCCATCGTGGTGCCCTTGGCGACGACCAGCGACCGCATCCAGGAAGTGCACATCAAGGTGCTGCACATCGTGATCGAGGCGGTGGAACGACGCCTGCACCCGGCGAACTACGCGGATTGAGGCGCGAGGCGGCGCGATCGACCAAAGGTCAGATCGAGTCGAGGCCCCAAGCGAAGGGTCGCATGGGCGGCACGGGCTCGAGTCCGAGACGCGCGGCGAAGGTGCGCGCGACTGCCTGCGATCCGCGCGGCGCGGCCAGCAGGTCGAGCAGCTCGGCGGCCGCCAGCACGCAGCGCTTGGCGCCCAACTCGAACTCGCAGGCTCCTTGCGACAGCTCGGGCAGGTCGATCGAGCGATGTTCGCGCCACGAGAGCTTGCGCCCCGCGCGTCCATGGCGCCGCGCGATGGTGGCGCACGCCGCGGCCGGATCGACGATCTTCGCCATGCCTAGGATGCCGCGCGAGGCGGGCGCGCCCAGATCCTCGAGCGCCGCCACCAGCGGATGGTCGGGTTCGTCGGCGCACATCAGGAACAAGTCGCGATGGTCGCCAAGCGTCGTGCGCAAGTCGAGGTGCATGCGCAGGAGCGCCAGCACGTCCTGCACCGCGCCGCTCCATTCGTGGACGACCTCCTGCAGGTCGCCACCCCGGCCGAGGCAACTGTAGGCGACGACCTCGCCTTGGCGCTCGCGCACGAGCACGTCCATGCCCGGGATGACCAGCAACTTGCGCGTCTGGTCGCGCGAGCGGGCCACGCGTCGGCGTTGCATGGCGTACAGGCGATGGATCGCAGTCGCGTCGGAGGCTTGGGCGAGACGCACGCCGGTCGGATCGGGCAAGTACGCCACCAGTTCGCGCGGCAGCACGAAGTCGATCTCGCTGCCCCACGGCCGCCAACCGCGCTGGGCGTAGTACTCGGGATCCTCGGCCCACAGCGCGGCGACGAGGCACCCGCGGCGCGCGAGCTCGGACTCGGCGCAGGCGAGGACGCTGGCGGCGAGGCCCTTGCCGCGATGCGAGGCGCGCGTGACGACCGAACCCACCAATCCGACGCGCAAGCTCTCGCCGTCGACGACAAACTCGCGCGGCAGGATCGAACACGCCGAGACCAGGCGCCCTTCGTCCTCCACCACCGACCAACTGGCGCCGCTCGACGCGTCGAACGACAGTGGTTGCTCGCGCGCCCACGGTCCACCGTCGCGCATGACGAGCTCGACGAGCTCGCGCACGGCGTCGTTGGGCTCGCACAAACGCGCGATCGCGCGACTCACGCGCCTTGGTTCCTGTCGGCGGGAGCCGACTGGTCGACGCGACACTGTTCGGCGCGGCACGCCTCGAGCAAGCGCTCCGACAAGGACAGCACGGCGTCGAGGGAGGCACGCGCATCGCCCACGGCGGTCGACAGGCTGCGCGGATCGCTGGCCGATTCGGACGAGTGGGCCACGCGCTCGGCGCCGGCCTTCAGCCGCTCGAGCAGCGCGCGGAAGGCGACATCGGGCTCGCCGTTGGCGTGCGCAGTCGAGCGCGGGGCTTCGACGGAACCGATGGAACGCAAGTCGGACTTGACGGGTTCGACCATGGGATCACCTCAAGTAATCGAGCAGGCTGGTGTTGATCAGGCGCGAGCCGGTGGCCTGCGCCAGCTGCAGGGTCTGCTCGGCCTTGCTCATCTCGAGGATGGTGGAGGCGAGGTCCGCGTCCTCGGTCGAGGAGAGCAGCGACGCGAGGTGCGTCTCCATGTCCTGCAGTCGTCCGTCGGCGTCGACCAACCGCTCGGCGCGCGCGCCAAGCGTCCCCAACGCCGACAACAAGGCGTCCTGGTTCTTGTCGAACTCGACGAGGCGCGCGGCGAGGCGTTGCTGCACGTCGCCGGCCGACAAGCCTGCAGCGTTCTCGAGGTCCTGCGCCATGCCTTCGAGCACGTCGAAGACATTGGCTTGGCCGGAGAACGTGGCGAGATCTTCGACCGCGCGCACCATGCCGGACAGGTCGAGGTGCAGCACGGCGCCGCTCGCCGGATCCTCGAGCTCGAGGTCGGTCTGCGCGGGATCGATGGTGGTCCAAGTCGAACCGTCCAGCGACACCGAGCCATCGCCGTGCAAGGTCGAGGTCGAGCTCGTGCCATCCCATCCAGCGAAGTCGAGGTGCACTTCGGCGCCGTGCTGGTCGACGAGGACGAAGTCGGCGGCCGCGCTGGAGCCCGCCGCGGGGATGGGCTTGGCAGGTCCGGAGCCCAACTGCACGGTGCCCGCCACCGCGTCGATGACGAGATCGCGATCGCCCAGCAGCGTGTCGCCCGCCCCCACCAACGCGACGCCGGAGCCGGGAACGCCGACGATGCCGTCGTGGCGCACATGCAGCGTCTCGAAGCCCGAGCCCATGTCGGCGGTCGTGCCGGCGCGCACGCCGGACAAGCCGCTCCAGCTAGTCGGGCCGGTTTGGTCGGGCGCGAAGATCATGTCGCCGGGCAAGTTGACCGCGAGGTCGACTCCGAGGCCGATCGCGACCTTCTGCAGGTCCGTGTTGCCGAAGTAGGCCACGCGCGTCTCGCCGCCGATGCGCACCTCCTCGAAAGGCGGACGATCGGTGGCCGTGCCGCCGAACAAGTAGGCGTCGCCGGAACGCGAATTGGCTAGTTCCAGCAAGCGGTCCTTCAAGCCGCGCAATTGGTTGGCGATGGCGCGTCGGTCGGCGTCGTTCAGCGTGCCGTTCATGCCCGACACGGCGAGCTGCTTGGCGTCGGCCAGCAGGCCCGAGGCGTCCTGCAGCGCGGCGGTGGAAAGCTCGAGCGTGGGCGTGGCCGCCGCGACCGAGCCCATGTAGCGTCCGACGTCGCCGAGCTGCCTGCGCAAGGCCAACGCGGCCGAGCTGCCGATCGGATCGTCGGAAGGGCGCAGGATGCGCTTGCCGGTGGAGACCATCTCCTGCGCGCGGATCAGCTTGGCGAAGTTCAGGTTGAGGCCCGACTGCACCAGCTGGTAGCTCGTCGTCTGCGTGGGTCGTACGTTCATCTTCGTCCTCGCGGCTCAGATCAGCCGCAACAGTTCGTCGTTGATCGAGTTGACGGCCTGGATGTAGCGCGCCGCGGCCGAGTAGGCCTGCTCGAAGCGCACCATGTTCACGAGCTCCTCGTCGACGTTGACGCCGGAGACCTCCTCGCGGCGCGCCACCAGCGAGTCGAGCAGGAACTGCTCGGTGCCGCGGGCGTTCTCCGCGCTCTGGATGTCGAAGCCGACGTTCGAGACGAAGTCGCCCCAGGCTTCGCCCACCGTCACTCCGCCAAGCGCGTCGAGCGCCAGTTCCTTGACGGACTCGAGCTCGAGCAGCGTCTGGTTGTCGCCGGCGGCGCCCGTCAAGCTGGCGGCGAGCAACTGCGGATCGTCGCGCAGGTCCTCGCGCACTTCGATGTCCACCGCCGTCGTGCCCGCATACAGGGCGTTCAAGCCCATGGCCGCGAGGATGTCGCTCGTGTCGGAGTCGGCCCAGCCCTCGACCACGAAGGCGTCGCCATGCGAGGCGGAAACATCACCGAGACCGAAGGACACCTTCAAGCCGTTGGGCAAGTCGAGCTCGTCGCCCGGCGTGTAGCCTGCGCCGATGTCGAGCGTCGCGACCAAGGCACCCGAGGCGTCGCGCACCTCGACCGCGAGGCCTTGCGTCGTGCCGACGACGCCGTCCATCGTGGGCGTGAACACATAGGCGTCGTTGGCGTCGCCCGACCAGGTGCCCGAGACCTCGATGGCCACGGCGCGATCGCCGCCGGACACCACGCCCGGTTGGAGGCCCAACGCACCCAGCGCACTGCCGCCGAGCACCTCGAACGAAGCCGTGGCGCCGCTGGTGGTGGTCTGCACGACGAGGCGATCGCCGACCACCTCCGCGCGCAAGCCGGCGGCCTGCACCGACGCGTCGGCGTTGAGCACCGCGGCGAGCTCCGCGGCGGTCGCCTCGCCGATGTCATCGAAGTCGTTGACGGACAAGGCCACGGTCGCGACGCCGCCCGGCCCTTGCAGTTGCAGCGTGTCGCCGGCGGCGAGCTGGTACGGACCAGCCTGCGCGCCAAGCGAAGCGGCCGCGCCGCCGAACGTACCGATGGCATCCGGCGCGACTTGCGTCTTGCGCGAGAAGTCGAAGCCGTGGCCGGACTCGGAGACGAGTTGGAGCCGGCCGTAGCTGTCGAGCGAGGCCGACAAGTGCGGGATGTCGTTGAGCGCGGCCAGGAACTCGTCCACCGTGGTGTCCGGTTCGATGGCGATCGCGTGCGACGTGAAGGCGCCCGTCGAAGCATCGGTCATGTTGACGCGCAACACTCCGGCCGAAGCATCGAAGGGCAGGCCGGCCTGGACCAGGCGCTCGTCTCCGATCTGGCCGTCGCCGTCCATGTCCTGCAGCGCGTGCAGGGCCGACAGCTGCGTGAACGGGCCGGTCTTCGGGATGCCCGTCGCGTGGGCCTTGTTCGATTCGAAGATCAGCTGCTTGGCGAGGCCGTCGAGTTGCTGCGAGACATGCGGCAGGAACTCCTTGGCGAACGACAAGAGCCCGCCGATCGAGCCGGACTTGGGCTGCAAGGCCTGCGTGCCGCCGGCGAGCTGCAGCGTCACCGCGCCATCCTGCGCCACCTGCGCCGACAGGTCGTAGCTCTGGTTCGCCCCGACCAGCAGGCGACCGCCGACGGAGACCATGACCTTGCCGAAGCCCGCCTCCGAGGTGGAGACATTCAGGTATAGGCCGAGGCGCTTGATCGTCTCGTCGCGCTGGTCGCGCAGGTCGTTGGCCGGCACTCCCGAGGCTTCGATGTTGGCGATCTCCTGGTTCAGGCGCACGACCTCGTCGGCCAGCAGGTTGACCTGCTTGGCCTGGGCGCGGATCTGGCCGACCACGTCGTCCTGCGCGGCGGCGAAGCTCGTCGCGAGGTGGTTCATCTGCGAGGTGGTGGCCACCGTCGACTGCACCGCGCTGGTGCGCAGCACGAGGTCCGCCGGGTCGGCCGCCAGCGCCGCGTAGCTCGAGTGCATCGCCTCCATCAGGCTCGACAGGCCGAACTCGCCCGGCTCGCCGAGCAAGGCCTGCACCTGCGACATGCCGGCAAGTCGCGCGTCGATGCGCGCGATGGAACCGGTCTGCGCCACGATGCGCGCCTGGATCAGGGCGTCCGTGGTGCGCATGACGCGCAGCGCGTCGACGCCCGAGCCGATGCCGAGGCCCCGCACGAGGAGCGACGGCGACGCGGCGAGGTCGAGGCGCTGGCGCGAGTAGCCGGCCGTGTTGGCGTTCGAGACGTTGTGGCCGATGGTCTCCAGCGCGGCTTGCGCCGACAGCAGGGCCTTCAAGCCGGTGTTGAGTCCGATGGATCCCATGATCAGGCCTCCGCGTCCACCAGGCGACCGCCGTCTCCCGCCCCGGCGGCGACGCCGGCCAGGACTTCCTCGACCAACTGGCGATGCACGCGCACCAGCGCGGCGAGGCGCCGGTTCTCGCGCAACACGGCCGAGGTCGCCTCGCGCAGCTCGCCACGCAACGAGCCGAGCTTGCGGCCTTCGTCGCCGGCGCGTTCCGAGACGCTGCCCAAGGTCAGGGCGCGCGCGTCGCAGCTCCAATGCCGCGCCAGTTCGACCAGCGCCTGCAGGCGACGCAGGTCGCGCGGTCCTTGCGCCTCGAGCTCGTGCTCGAGGTCCGCCAGCGCGGCTTCGAGTTCGACGCTCTTGTTCGACTTGACCGCCTCGACTTGGCGCTCGACCAGCGCCAACCTGCGCTTCTGCGCGCTCGTCTCCTCGCGCGCGTCGTGCTCCAGCACGTTCAACAACGCCTTGACTGTCCTCACGGCAGGACCTCCTCGTTCGAAGCCAGCTGCTTGCGCTCGATCGAATGGCGCAGCATCTCCTCGAGATGCAGCGCGTCGCGGTCGGCGAGCGACTTGCCGACCTGCTCGTCCAACCAACCCGAATACACATCGCCGGCGTTGCCGCCGCCGAAGAAGCCCTCGGGCAGCGCGCGGCGCATCTCCTTGACGAGCATGGTGGAGAAGACCTCCTCCATGCGCGCGGCGGCCTCGGCCGGCGAGCGGCCGGCTCCTCCGACGCTGGCCAGCGGATCCAGGCCGGCGCGCAAGCTCGAGACGTTACCGATGCCGTCCATCACATCCTCCGGATCTCGGCCTCGAGCAGGCCGCCTTGCGCCATCGCCTGTAGGATCGTGATCAACTCGCGCGGCGTCGCGCCGAGCACATTGAGCACGTCGACGACCTCTTGGAGCGTGGTCGCCCCGGGCGTCGCCACCAACGCGTTGTCTTGTTCGGCGACCGCGATGTCGGTGCGCGGCAAGACCACCGTCTGGCCGGCGCTCAACGGACCGGGCTGGCTCGCCTCGGGCGTCTCCGCGATGGTCACGGTGATGGCGCCCTGCGCGATGGCGCCCGGTCGCAGGCGCACATCTCCGCCCATGACGATCGTGCCGGTGCGTTCGTTGATGATGACGCGCGCCACGTCGTCCGAGACGATGCCGCGGCGCAGCAGTCCGTCGACGAACGCCGCGTGCGAACCCGTCGGCAAGTCGGCGGGCACGCGCACCTTGATGGTCTTGCCGTCCGCGGTGCATTCGGCGCTGCCTGGATAGGCCGCGTTGACGGACTCGGCGATGCGCACCGCGTTGCCCAAGGTGTCATGCGCGCTGCGCAGGTCGAGGTGCACCCAGCCGTGCTCGCTGACGATGCTGGTGGGCACTTCGCGCTCGCACTTGCCGCCGTTCGACAACGTGCCGACCGTGGTGTGGTTCTTGGTGGCCTTGGCCGCCTCGCCGGAAGCCGTGAAGCCGCCGACGGTGATCGGACCCGAGGCCGTGGCCCACACCACGCGACCCGAGGCGTCCGTCAGCTCCGTGAACGCCAGCACGCCGCCTTGCAGGCTGGTCGAGTCGCCGATGGCGCTGACCGTGGCGTCGATGCGGCGCCCGGGCTTCGCGCCGGCGGGCAGCGTCGCCTCGACCTGCACGATGGCGATGTTCTTCGACGAGAGCGTCTGCAGGTCGAGGTTGATGTTGCGCGTCAGCAACAGGTTCGACAGCAGGCGCCGCGCGGCCTCGATCGAGTCGCCGGTGCCTTGCAAGCCGACCACGAGGCCGATGCCCATGATCGCGTTGTCTTCCTGCCCGCGCACTGCGACCAGCGACGCGATGGAGGACGCGTGGTCGCCGGAGGTCCTCGCCAGGCCGAGCGGCGCGAAGCGCGGGTCGCGCGTCCACGTCGAGGTCGAGTTGGCGACAGGCTGCGTGGGCGCTTGCACGCCCGACGGCACGAAGCCCACGGGGACGACGGGCGGCTGGGACTGGCCCGCGGACGGATCCTGCGGCTGTCCTTGCTGGGCCGCGGGCGCCTGCAAGGCGGCCAGCGCGACGATGAGCAGTGCGTTGAGCATGGTGTGGTCGCCTTCCCGGGATCAGAACGGCCAGAGCCAGTCGAGGGCGTCGTGCAGCCAAGCGCCGAGGCCGCGGCGGTTGGTGCTGTCGGTCAAGGGACCGCTGCCCGTGTACGAGACCTTCGCGTCGGCGACGAGCTCGCTCGCCACCGTGTTGTCGGCCTTGACGTCCCAGCGACGGATGACGCCGCTGAACTCGATCAGCTTGGTCTCCTTGTCGATCTTGATCTCGCGGCGACCACGCACGACCAAATTCCCGTTGGGCAGCACATCCACCACCACGGCGGTCACGCGCGCGGTGAAGACGCCCTTCTTGGCGTAGTTGGCCGTGCCCTTGAACTGGTCGTCCGAGCTGCCGGCGATGGCGGGCAGGGTCGAGAACGCGCTGGGAGCGATGTCGAAGTTGCCGAGCTGCTTGTCGAGCGAGCTCTGCTTCTTCAAGTCGCTGGTCTCCTCGTTCTTCACGTCCTGCTGTTCGCTGATGACGATCGTCACGAGGTCGCCGGCGCGCTGGGCCGTCTTGTTGGCCACTAGGCCGATGGGCCCCGCGTCGGCGTCGTAGATCGAACCGCGACGCTGCGCCGAGGCGTCCAGCGCGAGGCTGGTGCAGGCGAAGCACAGGATCAAGGCGAGCTTGTTCATCATGTTCGTGTTCCTCACAGGTCGACCCGCACGCTGGAACGACCGACGACGTGGGCGACGAGCGTCGTGCGCTTGTCGCCGGACAGCACCTTGACGCGGTCGCCGAGCGACCCGTCCTCCTGGGCGAGCATGGTCGAGCGCGCCACCACGGCGCCCTTCTTCACCTCGACCACGATCGGTTCGCCGCGACGCACGAGGCGCTCGCGCTGCACGTCGCCGACGCCCACCACCGCGCCGGGCGCGAGATCGCGCATGGCCAACGCGCCGGCGGCCTGTTCGGCCGACAAGGCGCGCGCGGCCCCGGCCGCGGCCAGCTTCACGCGACGCAGCTCGAGCGCGCCCGCCGGCACGGCCTCGCCGCGCCGCACCGGCTGGACGAGCACGGCTTGCTGCGCGTACTGCGACACTTCGAAGGTCACGAACGATGTGCGCCACGGCTGGCCGTCGATCCAGACTTGGATGCCGACGGTCCAGGCGCCGCTCGCCGACGCGCGTTCGTCGAGCACCGCCTTCAACTGGAAGCTCGCGGCGTCGTCCGGCTCGGGCACCACGAGCTGCTTGGGCTCGCCCGACGGGTTGATCTCGCAGTCGTGGCCCGCGAAGCGCGCGCGCAACGCGTCTTCGGCGAGGCGCGCCAGCTCCTTCGCCTCGACGACGCGCGTGGCGGGGGTCGCCTTGCACGCGTCGGCTCCGGACACCAAGGCCTTGGAGCCGCTGGCGGCGACCAGCTTGGCGACTTGCGCCGCTTCGAAGCGGCGCGTCCAACCCGGGGCGGGCGCGCCACCGAGCTCGAGCTGGCCGAGGCGCGCGGCTTCGTCCGGGGCCAGCGCCGACAAGTCGGCGACCTCGGACAAGGTGACGGTCGCGCCGCGCACGGAAGCCTCGGGCTTCAGCGCGATGTTCGCGGCGAGGACGGCTGTGGCGATGGCTGCGATCATGGCGAAGACCTCAGCGCACCATCTGGTTGACTTGCTGGAGCATCTCGTCGCTCGCGCGGATGGCGCGACTGTTCACCTCGTAGTTGCGCTGCGCGAGGATCAGCGAGACGAGCTCGTCGACGACCTGCACGTTGCTGCGCTCGCGGTAGCCCTGCTTCAGGACGCCCGTGCCCGTCTGGCCCGCGACGCTCGAAGCGGCCGGGCCGGACGAACCGGTCTCGGTGTAGTAGTTGCCGCCCTGGGCCTTCAGGCCGGCGGGGTTGGGGAAGCGCCACACCTGCAACTGGCCTGCCGTCGTAGGCGTGCCGCCTTCGCTGGCGAGCGTCGAGAACGTGCCGTCCTCGCCGATGGTGACGCTGATCACGTCCTGGCCGATCTGCGGCGCGCCATCGAGCAAGTAGCCTTCGGCGGTCGTCAGCGAACCGTTGGCGTCGCGATGGAAGTCGCCATCGCGCGTGTAGCGGTACTCGCCGTTGGGCATCTGGATGCGGAAGAAGCCCTCGCCCTGGATCGCCAGCGAGAACTGTCCGCCGGTCGGCTCCAGCTCGCCTTGCTGGAAGATCTTCGACGAGCCCGAGACCTCGGTGCCCGTGCCGACCTGCAGGCCGGTCGGCGTGCGCTGCTCGCCGGCCGTCACGGCGCCGGGCTCGCGGTAGGTCTGGTAGAGCATCGAACGGAACGACAACTCGCTCTTCTTGAACGAGCTGGTGTTCGCGTTGGCGATGTTGTTGGCGATGGTGTCGACCTGCATCTGCTGGGCCTTCATGCCCGAGGCGGCGGTCATCAGCGCGCGAATCATGGTCTGGTCTCCTTCCGGTTCACTTCGGCTGGTTCAGCCGCTTGTAGCTCTGGTCGATGGTGCGCATGACCGTGCTGCCGTTCTCGAAGTGGCGCTGGGCCACGATCATCGAGACAAGCTCGTCCATGCTGTTCGCGTTGGCTTGCTCGAGCGCGCCTTGGTGGACGCTCGCCTCGGCCTCCTTCTCCTGCACACCGCGCGGCGCCATCCAGGCGGCGCTGCCGATGCGCACGAGGCGCTCGCGCTCGTCGAAGTCGACGACCTTGAGGCGTCCGACTTCGTTGGCGCCTTGGCGCACGACTCCGCGCGGATCGACGACGATCGGGTCGCCGATCGCCTGCAGCGAGCCCGCGCCCGCGCTCCACGCCACGGCGAAGCCGTCATCGCTCTGCAGCACGCCCTGTTCGTCGAGGTGGAACGAACCGGCGCGCGTGTAGGCGGGACCCTTCTCCGTCTCCAGCACGAAGAAGCCCGCGCCGTCGAGCGCCAGGTCGAGCGGGTTGCCCGTGCGGCGCAGCTCCCCTTGCGACCAGTCGGTGACGAGCGTGGTCTTCGAGTTCGCCCCGGCGCCGCGGCCGGTCGAGGTCGTGACGGGCAGGAAGCGCTTGAAGCCCGTCGTGCCCAGGTTGGCCAAGTTGTGGGTGATGGCCTCCATCCGGCGTTCGCTGGTGGAGAGGCCGCCCACGCTGAGGTTGAGTCCGCTGTCCATGGCGCTGCATGGGGAGCAAGCGGGAGGCCAAGTGCGCGAACCCACTCCCGGGGCCGGCGAGGGGCTCGTGGAAGGACCGGGAGCGCGGTCCGGGAAGGAGCTTCCGCCTCGACCCGGAAGAAAACGCGGCCTTCAAAGGATGCGCCCCGCCGCCGGGCAGTGGCGACGGGGCGCGGACGCGGCCGGGGGCAGTCCGGCCGAACCCGTGTGCTGGATCAGATGAGGTTGACGGTCTCGCGCAGGACTTCGTCCTGGGCCGTGATGACCCGCGCGTTGGCCTGGAAGCCGCGCTGGGCCTCGATCAGGCGCACGAACTGCTCGGCGGTGTCGACGTTGGAGTTCTCCAACGCGCCGCCGACCACTTCGCCCGCCGCGCCGGCGAGTCCCGCGCCGAGCACCGGCTGGCCCGAGTTCGCCGAGGCCATCCACAAGCCGTCGCCGCCGGCCGTGAGGCCCTCGGGGTTGCCGAAGACGGCGACGCCGACCTCGCCGAGCGAACGCGACTGGCCGTTGGTGTAGAAGCCGAGGATCGTGCCGTCGGCGTCCACGGAGATGTTCGCCAATTGCCCGGCGCCGAAGCCGTCCTGCGTCTTCACGAGCACTTCGCCGTCGGAGCCGTACTGCGTCAGTCCGCCGAAGTCGCCGGCGGAGCCGAGTTCGAGCGACATGGACTGCGGGCTGGTCTGTCCAGAGAACTGGACAAGCACCTCGGTGTCGACCGCGCCTAGGCCCACGGGATCGCCCGCGTCGTCGAAGGCGATGCCCGCGATGGGGTTCGACAGCACGACGCCGTCCTCGGCGGGCACGCTGGCGGTCGCCGTCCAACTGCCGTCCTGCTGGCGCGCGAAGGTCACGGTCAAGGTGTGCGCCACGCCGGCCGAGTCGTAGACCTCCATCGAGGACACGACCTCGTCGGAGGCCGTGCCTTCGGTGGTCGTCTGCACCGCGTAGTCGATCCAGTCCATGGATCCGACATTGCCGCTGGCGTCCTCGAGCGAAAGCAGGAGCTCGGTCTCGCCCGCCGTGTCGGCCTCCACCACCAGTTGCCCGGCGGCGTTCAACGAGACGGTCGCGTCGTCGTAGAGGCCGTCGAGGAAGGCGACGAAGTCGTCGACCGTCGTGCCGTCCACGCCATAGGTGAAGGTGGCGTTCACCGGCGTGCCGTCGGCGTCGACGCCCGACACGAGGATCTGGTCGCCGTTCTGGTACGGATCGACGCGACCAGGCAGGTCGTTGAGGTCGGTGGTGGGACCCACCGCGGCCTCGGTGCCCGACACGAGCGTGGTCGGCAGGCCCAGCGTCGACACGAGGTCGCGGTTGGTCGGGCCGCTGGTGAAGCGGATCGAGGCGTCCTCGCCCACCCGATCGGTGGCGACCTCGACTTGTCCAGCCGCGTTGACGCTGGCCGACACGCCGTCGAGGTCGTCGATGGCGGCGGCGACTTGCGCCGCGTCGATCGAGCCGGACGCGCTGGTCACGGAGACTTGCTGCGGAGCGCCGCCGGAGACGCTGACGTTCAACGACCACGTCTCGCCGGCGGGCACGGCCCACGGACCGGTCGAGGTCGCGGCCACGGTCGCGGGCTGGCCGTGCTTCATGCCTTCGGCGCCGGTCAGCACCTCTTGCAGCGGACCACCGACCTCCTTGGGCAGGTTGCCCACGAGCTCGAGCATGCTGGTCGCCTGCGGCGCGAAGACGGAGTCCGTGTCGACAGTGATGGCGGAACCGGTGCCGTCCAGTACCTGATATCCCGTGCGTTGGTCGACGAGGTTGTTCTGGCCGTCGAGGCCGAAGGTGCCCACGCGCGTGTAGTACGTGTTGGCGCCGCCCTGCAGCGCGAAGAACCCGCGACCGGAGAGCGCCAGGTCGAACACGCGACCGGTGCTGTTCAAGGCTCCTTGGCCGAAGTCGCGACCGATGTCCGACAACGCCACGCCCATGCCGATCTGCACGGGATTGCGGCCACCGTAGCCGTTGGCCGGCCCCGATGCGTGGCGCAGCGTGCTGTGGAAGCTCGACGAGAAGGTCGCGTGCGAAGTCTTGAAGCCCGAGGTGTTGGCGTTGGCCAGATTGTTGCCGATGACATCGATCCAGTCCTGGTGCGCCTTGAGTCCGCTCAGCGCGGTGAACAAAGAAGCCATCGTTCAGCCCTCCCCGTTGGTGCCGCCGTCGGCGGCGTCGTTGTCGTTCGTGTCGGTGTTCGAGTTCGTGCTCGTGCTCGCGCCGTCATTCGCGTCGGTGGCGGGCGGAGGCGCGGGTTCGTCGACCTGCACCACGGTCGCCAGCGGGACGTCCTCGGCCCCGACGCGCAACACGGCGAGCCCGTCGACGATCTTCACGCTCGAGACGACGCCGGACCGTTCCACGCCGGTGGTGGCGTCGGCCCAGGTGACTTGCTGGCCGATCAGCGCGCTGGAGCTCGTCAACTGCTCGAGCAAGGCGTTGTTCTGCTGCAGGACGGCGAGGCCGACGATGTTCTCGTTCATCGTCTGCATCTGCTCGAGCGAGCTGAACTGCGCCAACTGCGCGATGAACTGCTGGTTGTCTGTCGGCGCCATCGGATCCTGGTTCCGGATCTGGTTGACGAGCAGCTTCATGAAGGCGTCCTTGCCCATGGCCTGCCCGCCGGTCGCCTGCGCGGCTCCGGCGATGGGATCGGTGGCTTGGATTCCGGTGATCATCGTGCGTGTCCTCTCAAGCGAAGGTGTCAACGCCCCCGTCGCGCGCGACTCGGCGCGCCACGAAGGCGAGTTCGTCCGGGGTGGCCGCGCGCAGGTCCGTCGCGGGCGCGGCTGCGCGGGCTTGCCGTCCATCGCCGGCCTCGGCGCCGCCGCGGCGGCCGTCGAAGCCCAGCGAGAGCGACAACTCCTGCGCGTCCAAGCCGGCGCGCGCCAGTTCGGCGCGCAACTCGGGCAAATGGCGTTCGAGCGCCTCCAGCGCCTCGGGTCGTTCGGCGCGCAAATTCGCGCGCACGCGTCCGCCCTCGACGCTCATGCGGATGTGGATGCGGCCGAGTTCGCGCGGATGCAGGTCGACGATGGCCGTGCGCGTCTGCGGCGACAACTGCAGGCCGATCTGGCGCAAGAGGTCCGCGGCGCGCTCGCGCGTCTCGGCTTGGCGGGTAGCGCGCTCGTCGGCGGGCCGCGCGGCCGAGGCGGGGTCCTGCGGCTTGCTGTCAAGGATTTCGGACAAGCGTCCGGGCTCGGCGACGACGCCGCGCGCATCGGGCTGTCCCGCGACATCCTTGCCGGTCTTGGTCGACGCGTCCGTGGTTCCGAGCGCGGCCTCGACTAGAATCGGCGCGTCCACGACCTGCGACGCCAAGCCAGCCTCGCCCACCGGCGCGGCGAACGCGACGGGTGCTGCTGGCGCGAGAGGAGTCGCGAGCGCGGGGACTGCGCCGACGACCCCGGACGCTTGCGTCGCGCCAGCCTCCGTCGGGTTGGAGAAGGGCGACGAGGGCGGCGCGAGCATCGGCCGCGGCTGGTTGGCGGCGACAGGAGCGGCAGCTCCCGCGCGCCCCGCAGGCGATGTCGGCGCGACTTGGGCCTCGTCGCCCGTCATGCTTGCTCGAGGTTCGTGGGCGCGGGCGGGAGAATCCGAGCCCGCAGGCGCTTGCGCGGCACCACGCTCGGAGCGAGCGGGAGCTTGCTCCATGCGCCGGGCGCGCAGGTCGTCCCCGAAGTTGCGTTTCGCGGGACGCTCGGAACGCTCGCTTTGGCGGTCGTTCTTGCGCTCCACATCCGCCTTGCGCGCGGCGACCAAGTCCGCGCGACGCTCTTCCAACGCCTCGACTGGGGTCGGCGCGGAAGGAGGCGTGGACGAGCGCCCCGTGCCGAGCGCTCGTCCATCTGCTTCTGTGGAACGGGGACCGAGTTGGATCTCCATTGCGCCTCCTTGGGAGCAAGCGCACGGCCAAGACGCGCGGAAA
>Ga0172376_10001508_pt1 | contig 29639 bp, 23 predicted proteins | sample Lak35m_FD_121114 | JGI IMG/M metagenome (GOLD analysis project Ga0172376, IMG submission 121114) | Freshwater microbial communities from Kabuno Bay, South-Kivu, Congo - kab_092012_35m | ecosystem: Environmental > Aquatic > Freshwater > Lake | place: Democratic Republic of the Congo: South-Kivu...
GAAGAACAGCGACTGAATCTTCTCCAGCAGCGCCTCGCCGGCCGCCGTCTGACTGCCGCCGATGAACACGGCCGTGTTCTGCAGATCCTTCGGTCCGCGCGTGAACATGGCGCCGTGAATCAAGGGAGTCACATTGTCGGGAGTGACTCCGCCATAAGAGAACAGTTCGTCCACTCCGGCATCGATCGCGACGACGCGGTCAAACGTGCTGGGCAGAGCATCGGTATCGAGCTGAATCAGAATCCGGCGCATGGAACGGTTTCCGGCGAGTGTCCTGATGAATGCAAGGCAGACGGGAAAAGCAGAACCCGGTCTCGATGAAAGACCGGGTTCAGGCTGATCGTCACAGAATCGTTCTGAGCGGGATTAACCGGCGTAGAACGGATGCTTGGCATCGCGCTTGGCGATCATCTCGTCGGCGGTCGGCTGCCCCTTCATGGCGCGGGCGATCGACAGCTTGGTGGCTTCGTAGTTGTACTGATAGATCTTCTGATCGTCGGCGGCATCCCAGTGAATGAACACGCCACAGACGATAACCAGGTTTTCGGCCTGATCCTTCGGAATGACTCCGGAAGAGACCGAATCGCAGACGGCATCGGCGACGGCCTTCTGAGCCGGACCGAACATCTGCACGGCCTGCCGCGCGCCTTTGATGGTCACTTTGGTGATCATCACGGTGGCCGGCTTCACGGCCACGTTCGGAGTCAGCACGGCCAGCAGATTGCTGTGGCCCATCTTCTGGTCGGCCAGAGCGTTGGCAAACGCCACACCCACCGGACCGTTCTTGTCTCCGATCATCAGATCGATGTGAGAGACTTCGTTTCCATCACCAACCAGCGCTTCACCAATAAACAATGACATCCAGCAATCTCCTCGTTGTGATTTGTGAGACGGGTTCATCCTGCTTCGCGAAGCAGCATCCCTGGAGCTGAACCGGACTGGAACCCGGCCCGCAACATCACTGCCGGTCTCCAGACCGGCATGAACTGGCCGGAATCCTGGGGAGTCCGACCGAGCCTGGCAAGCAAACCGGCTCTGTTGTCCTGCCGGGACTGCCGCACATCCGATATCGTCGATCCTGTGGTTGTTGTTTCTGCCCCGGTTTCCGTTCCGCCTTCTCCCGGCACTACCGGATTCGCGCGGGACTGTGTGTGATACCGCACCGAAGGAATTCCGGCTCGGGGTCAGCATTCGCGGACTGATCCGGGCGGATTCATCCCGAAAACGTCCCACTTCCCGCAGCTAAGGATTCGAGCATGAAGAAGCAGTTCACGCGGCGTGATTTTTCCCGGTTGACGATGGCCGCGTTCGGCGGTGCGGTGGCCGGAACTCTGGCAGGATGCGGTGGCGAACAGACCCCGCCCGCGAGCACTCCCCCCGCGTCACATTCGGCGGCGCCACCCGCTCACGACGCCAGCGCCGGTGCGGCCGCGCCGGCGGGTTCAGAAGTCAGCCTGCTGATGGGCGAAAAGCATGTCTGCCGGGGACTCAACACCTGCAAAGGTCTGGGCGCCGACGGCAAGAACGATTGCGCCGGCATGGGCACCTGTGCGACCTATGCGAAGCATGACTGCGCCGGGCACAACGAATGCAAAGGCCAGGGCGGGTGCGGCGAGAATCCTGGCGAGAATGCCTGCAAGGGCATGGGCAGTTGCGGAGTACCGCTGGAGCATGCCTGGGAGAAAGCGCGAAAGAACTTTGAGCTGGCCATGGAGAAGGCCGGCAAGAACGTGGGCGCTGCACCGGCGAAAATGTAAGGCTCCGACAGCTTGACGGTCGGAACAACGGCTTGGCTGGGAACAGCAATCCGGCGCTGCTCCTCTTCACAGAGGCAGCGCCGTTTTTTTGATTGTGAACGATGACGATGTCCGGACTTCGCCCGTTGATTGCCCTGACGATGGGAGACGCAGCCGGCATCGGTCCGGAAGTGCTGGTTCGCGCCGCGCTGGATCCACAACTGCGCGCGGCTTGCCGGATGGTCGCAGCCGGCCATCCCGAAGTGCTCGAACGAGTTGTCCGGATGCTGGACCTGCCACTGCGGATTGTGGCGGTGGAACGATTTGAAGATGTCAGAAATGTTGCGGATGACTGCCTCGCCTGTGTGACCTGCTGTGCCGGGGAAGTAACGGCCATCCCCGCCGGAGTGAATGATGGCCGGGCCGGTCGAGCGGCTTACGACTGTCTGATCGCGGCGGGGCAGGCGGCGCTCAACGGGCAGGTGGATGGCATCACGACCGCGCCGCTCAGCAAGGCGGCTCTGCATGCCGGCGGGCTGAATTATCCCGGTCACACAGAGATTCTGGGAGAACTCTGCGGCGTCACTGAATTCGGCATGATGCTGTACCTGCCGCATGGGGGAATGGTCCGTTCGCCTCACGGGCTGGGAGTCGTCCATACGACGCTGCACACATCCATCCGCAGCGTGCCTGGACTGCTCTCGATAGATGGCATTGCCAGTCACATTCGATTGATGGACGGATTCCTCAGGCGAATCGGCTGTGAGACGCCGCGTGTCGCCGTCTGCGCCTTGAATCCGCATGCGGGTGAAGGGGGACTGTTCGGTGACGAGGAGGCCGGGATCATCGCTCCGGCGGTCGAGCAATGCCGCGAGCAGGTGTGTGTGACCGGCCCGCTGCCCGCCGACACGCTCATGCGGCGGGCCGTGCTGGGCGAGTTCGACGGCGTCGTGTCCATGTACCACGATCAGGGACACATCGCTTTCAAGCTGATCGGTTTTGACCGGGCGGTGAATATCACGCTGGGACTGCCGATCGTCCGCACCAGTCCCAGTCACGGAACGGCGTTCGATATCGCCTGGCAGGGGCGGGCCTCAGCGGACGGCATGATTGCGGCCATTCAGATCGCCGCGCGTCTCGCCGAGTCGCGTAAACGATAAAACGATCATTTGCGGCCGGCCGGGAAAACGATTGCCCGGCGCGAAGACGAAAAGCAAAGCACCGGCCGTTTCCAGCCGGTGCCTTCATCCTGGTCGTTACCTGGAAGCGGAGTCCGTTCTCTGCGGAAGTGCGCTCAGGCCGGAGCGGCGGCTCGTGCTTCACGTGACTTCCGCGGCGGGGCGATCCTGCCCAGCGACGCACCGCTCTTCTTCGCGTACCGTTCCTTGCTGCCGTCCGGCAGATACCGGAAACCGATGCGGGTCGGCGTGTTGGACTGCGGGTCGATCAGAGCGACCTTGCAGGCGTGAATCGGCTTCTCGAATTCGATCCGGCCGCCGGCGGGAGCTTTCGGATTCTGACCGCGCTTGATGTGCTTGCGGACGACGTTCACGCCCTGCACTGTGACCAGACCCTTCTTGCGGTTTACGCCGATCACTTCACCGCGCTTGCCCTTGTCGTCACCGGACAGCACCACCACGACATCACCACGCCGAATGTACATTCTCCGCTCCTCAAACCTCTGATCTGTCGGGATGCCGGCCGTCCACGCGAAACGGGGAAGCCGGGGTTCCGTCGGGGCTGAAACGAACTAACTGTCTGCCTGGCAGGGAGTTCCAGCTTCAAGGCGGCAGTTCTGAGCCTGAATCGACTCAATCGAAGGGCGGAAAGATACTCAGACCGGTTCGCCGTCTCAACGGACTCGCCCGCAGGAACCTGTGGCAGCGGGCGGAGTGATGCGGGAAATCCGGTCCTTGCGACTGGCCGATTCAGGGAGCCGGTGTCGCCAGCAGCTCTGCGACAGCCTTGTCGATCTCGGCCGGAACGATGCCTTTTCCCGCCTCAATGTCCACTTTGAACACCCGGACCAGCTTCCCGTCGCGATCATACAACCGGAAGTAGGGCAGCGCTTCAGTGTCGTTCTCATAGGCTGCGAATGAATCGGTGCTGCCTCCCAGCGCGCACATCAGGTTCTCGAAAACGGCGTTCTGTTCCTTGAGGAAAGCCAGTGCGTCGGCCTGCTGCTCCGGATCGTCGAAGCTCATGGAAATCACGACCAGACCATCGGTTGCGTGCTTTTTCGAGAGTTCCACCGTGTGCGGAAACGTCTTCACGCAGGCATCGCACCAGAGCGCCCAGAAATCGACCAGTACGACTTTCCCCCTGTGCTGAGCCACCGCCGTGTTGAATTCATCCGGCTTGACGACGTTCAGCGTTACGGCGTCGGCTGGCGTCCCGGCATCCGGCAGGTCTGGTTCCGAATTGCCATCCGGAACAGTGGGGGGAGCGGCCGGCGCAGCGGGAGCGGGTATCGGAGTTCCCGCCTGAGGGGCTGGACCGGGCGTTTCTCCCGAACAGCCTGTCAGGCTCAGCAGGCACAGGGTTATGAGCACTCGGTTCTTGAACATTCTTGACCTCGTAATTTCTGACTGCACAACCAGATGTGACTGTTGAAACCTGCCTCGCCGCACGACTCACCCGAAGATCGGGGCTGCACTTCCGGACTCGGTGTTCAGCGAAACCCGTCGCGGAATTCACTCGCATCGGATTTGAGTGACAGTTGGTAATCCGCTGGGGCGCACGGGGCAAGCGTCCGTCCGGCTGTCTGGTTCAGAACAGACTGATTGAGACCGGTGCAGTTCCTGAGAATAGCCGGATCAGCCGGCGCATCGTTCGCGGCTGGATTCCGGTGCGTCTGGCACGTCCGGTTGAGCGACTAGTGGAGCGACTTCCATGTGGCGAGCGGTTCTGGCAGGTTTGTTCGGTCTTCTGACAATTTCTCTCGTTCCGGCCGCTCTGGTTTCCGCGGCCGAGCAGAAACCGGCGGCGGCGAAAGCAACGGCCACTGAAAAAGCTGTCGCCGCTGGTGATACCGGCAAAGACACCAAGGCTGGCATCGACTTCTTTGAAAAGCACATCCGCCCGGTGCTGGTCAGCAAGTGCTACGAATGCCACTCGGCGGAGTCGAAGGAAGTCAAAGGCAGCCTGCTGCTCGATACCCGCGACGGCATCCGCCGGGGCGGCGACATTGGACCGGCCGTGGTCCCGGGCAGTCTTGAAGACAGTATTCTGATCGAGGCACTGCGGTACTACGGCCTCGAAATGCCGCCCGATGAGCCGCTGCCGGAAGAGACGATCCAGCGGTTTGAGGAATGGGTCCGCATGGGTGCGCCGGATCCGCGCACCGGGAAAACGGCACCCGTCAAGACCATCGACCTCGAAAAGGCCCGCGACTACTGGGCGTTCCAGCCGGTGCGAGCGGTTCCGACTCCCGCAGTCAAAAACGCCGCCTGGCCGCTCAGCGATCTGGACCGGTTCATCGCCGCGAAGCTCGAAGAGAAAGATCTGTCGCCTGCTGCCGACGCTGAGCCGCAGGTTCTCGCGCGGCGCATCTGCTTCGATCTGACCGGTCTGCCGCCCACGATCGCTCAGCAGGACGAATTCCTCCGCCGCGCCGGTCCGGATGGAAAGAACCTGACGGCTGCTGTCGAGCATCTGGTGGATTCGCTGCTGGCTTCTCCGCAGTTCGGCGAACGCTGGGGCCGGCACTGGCTGGATGTGGTGCGTTACGGCGAATCGACCGGCATGGAACGCGATGCGACCTTCCCGCATGCCTGGCGGTATCGCGATTACGTGATCCGCTCGTTCAACGAAGACAAACCATATGACCGGTTCCTGCGCGAGCAGGTTGCGGGAGATCTGCTGCCATCCCGCAGTGCGTCACAAAAACAGGAGCAGTTTGTCGCCACCGGCTTCCTGGCGATCGGCCCGAAGTCGCTCAACGAGAACAATCGCGAGCAGTTCGCGATGGATGTCGTGGACGACCAGATTGACGTGACGACGCGAGTGTTCCTCGGCCTGACGGCTTCCTGTGCCCGGTGTCACGATCACAAGTTCGATCCGATTCCGCAGCGCGATTACTACGCGCTGGCCGGCATCTTCCGCAGCACGGAAACCTTCTATGGCACCGTGAACACGCAGGGAAACCGGAACGTCGGCCGGCTGCTCGCGCTGGCCGGCAACGAAGTGCAGCCAGTGGGAGTGGCTGGAGATGGCAACAAGAATAAGAAGGCCGCGACCACCAGTCTCGATGACGTCCGCAAACAGTTGCGACAGGCTCAGCAGCGGCTGGATCGCGCGAAGGATCTGCTCGCGAAGAAGCCGAACGATCCGAAGCTCAGCAAGGCGGCGTCCCGTGCGGAAGCGGAAGTGGAGCGTCTGACGGCCGAAGTCGCCGCGGCGCGGAAGACCGGCAAAGCCGGCGGCAAAGGCAGCGATGACGAGAATGACGCGCCGGCGAAGGGTGAGCTGATCATGGCCGTGCTGGATCGCTCGAACCCGTCGGATACGGAGATCCGTCTGCGCGGCGAGCCGAATGATCTCGGCGCGAAAGTCCCGCGCGGATTCCTGACCGTTCTTTCGCGTCACTCGTCGCCGAAGATCGATGAAGGCAGCGGCCGGCTGGCCCTGTCCACGTGGCTGTCGGATGAATCGAATCCCTTGACCGCGCGCGTCGCCGTGAACCGGATCTGGGGGCATCTCTTCGGGCGCGGTCTTGTCGATACCGTGGACAACTTCGGTGAGAACGGAACGCGGCCGAGTCATCCGGAACTGCTGGATCGACTGGCTGCTGATTTCATGAAAGAGGACTGGTCCACAAAGAAACTGATCCGCTCCATCATGCTCAGCCGCGTCTACCGGCTGGGCGGTCATGCGAATGAGAAGGCCGAAGAGTTGGATCCGGACAACGTCCTGCTGTGGCGGGCCTCGCATCGTCGACTGGAAGTGGAAGCCATCCGCGACGCCATTCTCCTGGCCAGCGGCCAGCTCGATCTGACCCCGCTGGAAAGTTCGCCAGTGGCCCGGATGGGTGACGGCATCATCGGGCAGGGCGGCTTCGCGCGGACGATGTCTGCCGAGAGTACGAAGCGCAGCGTTTACCTGCCGATCGTCCGGTCGGCGGTGCCTGAATTCCTGCGGCTGTTCGACTTCCCCGAACCCAGCATGATCGTCGGCCAGCGGGAAGTGACGACCGTCGCGACACAGGCTCTGTTCCTGATGAACAGCCGGTTTGTCACCGAACAGTCCGGGCAACTCGCGCGACAACTGCTGAGTGACAAAGCCTTGAATGACAACGAGCGGATTGACCGACTCTGGCGACTGACTCTGTCGCGCCGGCCAGCGGACAGCGAACGCGCATCGGCTTTGAAATTCGTCTCGGAAACCAGCGAGTCACTCCGGGACGACAAGACTGGAACGGAAAAAGCCTGGGCCGGTCTGGCACAGTCACTGATCTGCTCAGCTGAGTTTCGATACGTGGAGTAGCTGTCTTGAAGCGGCAGATGGAGCCATCTCGCTTCTCTGTGACTTCTGTGTCTCTGTGGTGAATTCAAGAACTCACCACAGAGGCACGGAGAGCACAGAGGGAACACAAATACGGAAAACAGGCTGGATCAGGAATCACGCGCCATCGCGGGAACTGACTGGCTGGCAGATTCTGCCGGGCTGCGACCGGCTTCATTTCTTCCGGTGGTGAATCACGATCATCGAGTGACCGAACACAGACTCAACATTCACAATTCTTTCGTCAGGCTCAGAAGGGTTTCCGTCATGAATCATTCCGTCGTCTCTCCGGCAGAACTGTCGCGTCGACAATTGCTCAAAGTGGTTTCGTGCGGCTTCGGGTACATGGCCTTCGCCGGACTGGCGCATCAGGCAGCGGCGGCGGAACAGAGTTTCGAGAATCCTCTGGCTCCGAAAGCCGCTCACTTCGCCGGCAAAGCGAAACGGGTGATCTTCCTCTGCATGCGCGGCGGTCCCTCGCACGTGGACACGTTCGATTACCGTCCCGGCCTCAAGGAGCACGAAGGCAAGGCTCCGGGCAGTGTGGCTCAGGGTTTGAACAATCAGGCCGGCCGGCGACTGATGCCTTCTCCGTTTGAGTTCAAGCCGCGCGGGCAGAGCGGCCTGTTGATCTCGGAGCTGTATCCGCATCTGGCGGAGCATGCCGACGACCTGTGTCTGATCAACAGCGCGTACACGGACATTCCGAATCATCCGCAGGCGCTGGTCCAGCTGCACACGGGCAATTTCCAGTTCGTGCGGCCGTCGATGGGAGCGTGGGTGCTGTACGGGCTGGGGACCGAGAATCAGGATCTGCCGGGTTTCATCACGATCAAGCCGCCCGCAAGGCTCGGCGGTGCGCAGAACTACGGCAGCGGATTTCTGCCGGCCGTTTATCAGGGCACGAAGATCGGCGATCAGGGCGACCAGCTCCGCGACGTCCGCATCGGCAACATCCGCAACAATCAGTTCGACGAACCGCTCCAGCGTAAACAGATCGACTTCGTGCAGTCGCTCAATCAGGGGCTGGCCGAGCGTCAGGCGTCCAATTCGCAGATCGACGGTGTGATCGAATCGTATGAGCTGGCGTTCCGCATGCAGTCGGCCGTGCCGCGCGTCATGGATCTCAGCAGTGAGACTCAGACAACGCTGGCTCAATACGGCATCGGCGAGCGTGAGACGGAAGACTTCGGCCGGGCCTGTCTGATGGCGCGGCGTTTCGCGGAGGCCGGCGTCCGGTTTATCGAACTGACCCATGAAGGCTGGGATCAGCACAACAGCCTGCGGGCCAGGCTGGGAGCGAACTGCAAGGCCACCGATCAGCCCATCGCGGCCTTGATTGCGGATCTCAAGCAGCGGGACATGCTCAAGGACACGCTCATCATCTGGAGCGGTGAGTTCGGACGGACTCCGGCCGTGCGCAATGACGATGGCCGCGATCACAACTCGACCGGCTTCAGCATGTGGATGGCTGGCGGTGGTGTGAAAGGCGGTCTGCGGTATGGATCGACGGACGAATTCGGGATCGCCGCGGTCGAGAACAAGTTCCACGTTCACGATCTGCACGCCACTACGCTGCATCTGCTGGGCTTCGATCACACGAAGCTGACCTATCGTTATGCCGGTCGTGATTTCCGGCTGACGGATGTGTTCGGCAAGGTCGCGGACGGCATTCTGGCCTGAGTGGGGCTGCCGGCTTTGAGCGGTTCAGGACCGTCCCCGTTGAGCATGAGCGCGCGGGGACGGTTTCTTTTTGACTCATTCTTTCCGGCCGGAATTCTTTCGCAGAACCCCGTTGCCGCGTTTCCGGAGTCTCTGTTATCAACCGCCCCCCGCTGCGGCTTCGGCCGGAGCGGACTGCTGTCGGATGGGGAGATTCGGCAGCAGACTTGCGGAGGGAACCGCGAGTGAGTTGCGCCAGGGAGGGAGTGCTCTTGAGCGAATCGACGCATCGTCTGCGTGTTCTGTTCGTCGATGACGAAGCCATGATCCGCGAGGTCATGCGCATTGAACTGCCACGCATGGGCCACGATGTCACGGTCTGCGACGGGGGTGAAGCGGCCGTGACCGCCATCAACGCCGGATCGTTCGACGCCGCTATCATCGACCTCCGCATGCCCGGCATGGACGGCTGGCAGGTGGTGGACCATCTCCGCAAGGTCTCGCCCGATACGCAGATCATCATTCATACGGCGCACGGCAACATGGACGAAGCGGTGCAGGCCATCCGTCGCGGCGCCAGCGACTTCCTGCAGAAGCCCTGCAAGCTGGTGGATATCGCGACGGTTCTGCAGCGCGTTCACGAAAAGCGGACGCTCACCAACAAGACTGTCGCGCTGGAGAAGCGACTGCAGGCCGTTCAGGGACCGGCCGAAATGATCGGTGAAACGCCGGTCATGCAGCGCGTGAAGACGCTCATCGAACGCATCGCTCCGACGACCTCCGGTGTGCTGATCCTCGGCGAAACCGGCACCGGCAAGGAGCTGGTCGCGCGCCGCATTCACGAACAGAGCACTCGTGCGGGCATGCCGTTTGTGGCCGTCAACTGCGGTGCGCTGCCCGAACAGCTTGTGGAAAGCGAACTGTTCGGTCACCGCAAAGGCGCGTTCACCGGCGCGGACTCACATCGAAAAGGACTCATTGAAGTCGCTCACGGCGGCACGCTGTTCCTCGATGAACTCGGCGAACTGGACCGCAACGTCCAGGTCAAGCTGCTGCGGTTTCTGGAGTCCGGAGAAGTCCGGCGGATCGGCGAGAACGAGTCCTTTCACGTGGATGTCCGCGTGGTCTGCGCGACGAACCGGCCACTGCGGGACATGGTCGATGAGGGCACATTCCGCGAAGACCTGTTCTTCCGCGTCAACACATTCGAAATCCGACTGCCTGCTCTGCGCGACCGGTCCGAAGACATTCCGGCGCTGGCTGAGCATCTCATTCAGCGGCACCAGAAGCGGCATGGAAGCCAGCCGGCCCGGCTCTCGAAAGAAGCGGCGGAATTGCTCAGCCGGCATGGATGGAACGGCAATGTTCGCGAGCTGGCCAACACGATTGAGTACGCGCTGACGCTGTGCGACGGCCGTCAGATACAGGCTCATGATCTGCCCGAGAGCGTGACGCGCGGTGGACAGTCTGCGACATCCCGCAAGAGTTCCGTCTCGATGGCCTCGGCGTCATCGGCGGGAGATATCTGGAAGTCCGATGAGCCGCGCACGCTGCGCGAGATCGAAATGGATGTGATCTACCGGGTGCTCGACAAGCATCATGGCGACAAGCCCCGCGCCGCGGCGGAACTCGGGATCGCACTGAAGACGCTCTACAACAAACTCAATCAGTATGAAGTGCGGTCGAGCGTCGGGTAGCAGAACCGCATGCGGTGCGCGTTCGGCAGACAGTCTGAGACGGACGACTGATGTGAACCGCGAGGCATCGGGAGGGCGAGGCTCCTGCCGAGCCGAGGTTCACGGCTCGGCAGGAGCCTCGCGCTCCCGGTCCATCGGAGGATTCTTCATGACGGAACGCATTCTGAGCATCTCCGGCCTGCGGGGCGTGATCGGCAACGGACTGGATCCGGAATACCTGACGCACTTCGCTGCGGCTCTGGGGACCATGTTTGAAGGCGGAACCGTGGTGCTCAGCCGCGACGGACGAGCCACGGGCGAAATGATCCGTCACGCGGTCGTGTCTTCGTTGATGGCGACCGGCTGCCGGGTGATTGATGCCGGCATCGCAACGACTCCCACCTGCGGCGTTCTGGTGCAGCATCTGAAAGCCGCCGGCGGATTGCAGATCACGGCCAGTCACAATCCGGTGCAGTGGAACGGGCTGAAGCCGTTCTCTCCGGATGGTTCGGTCTTCAACCGCGAACGAGGCGAACGACTGCTGCAGATCCTGGAGTCCGGCGCCGTTCAGTATGTCTCCTGGGATCGGCTTGGAACGCTGGAAGTCCTCGAGGATGCGGCTGGTCCTCACATCCAGCGGGCGCTGGCTCTGGTTGACGGGGATCGCATCCGGCGGCGGAAGTTTCGAGTCATCCTCGACTGCAATCATGGTTCGGGAGCCGTGGCCACTCCGCGACTGCTGGAGATGCTGGGCTGCGAAACCATCGTGCTGGGCGGCACGGCCGATGGTCGCTTCGAGCACGTTCCGGAGCCGATTGAACAGAACCTGGGCGGCCTGTGCGAAGCGGTCCGGAAGCATGGCGCCGATGCCGGGTTCGCTCAGGATCCGGATGCGGACCGGCTGGCGATTGTGGACAACACTGGTCGGTACATCGGCGAGGAACTGACGCTGGCTCTGTGCGCGGATCACGTTCTGGCGCGGACGCCCGGCGTGTTTGTCGTCAACGGTTCGACCAGTCGCGTCAACGCGGATATCGCCGCGAAGCACGGCTGCGAGTTCCATCGGTCGCATGTCGGCGAAGCCAATGTCGTCGCGATGATGACGGAGAAGCGTGCGATCCTCGGAGGTGAAGGCAACGGAGGAGTCATCGAACCGAAGGTAGGCTTTGTGCGTGACAGCTTCGTCTCGATGGCTTACGTGCTGGACGGACTGGCGAGTGGCTCGCGCACGCTGAGCGAATGGGCGGACTCGCTGCCGCGTTACACGATCGTCAAGGACAAACTGGAATGTCCCCGCGAGCGGGTGGATGCCGCCTGTTCCGCGCTGCAGACCGGATTCCCGGATGCGGTTCCGACAACCGGTGACGGTCTGCGGCTCGACTGGCCCGACCGCTGGGTGCAGGTCCGGGCCAGCAACACCGAACCGATCCTGCGTGTCATTGCGGAAGCTCCAGATGATGCCCTCGCGCGGCAGCTCTGCGCGACAGCAGTGGACATGGTCCATCGCGCGGTCCGTTGAGCGGTGCCCTCGAAACTCCCTCTCCCCTGGGGAGAGGGTCGGGGTGAGGGGCGTCATTGAGACATGGCTCGATTGAGAAGTCAGGGAGGATTGTCCGGCCGCTCCGGCTGCTGAACCGGTTGCTCCGGCCATTCGCGCGCTGCGTTTGAGAAACCTGTTGAGTCCTCGCACAGGCGCGATGAGCATACGCCACATGCTCATCATCGGCGGCCAACCCGTTCCCCGGAACGATCTGACTTATCTGGCATTCCGCGTCGCCTTTCAGGAGACGCTGGAGCGGATTGTTCTCTCTCATCAGTTGCAGGACGGCTGTGAGATCTTCGGGTTTCTGACGGAGGTTCCCTTTCTGCGCGGAGTGGCTCCGCACGTGCAGCTGGATCTGCTGGCCGAAACCTGGCAGCGGCATCGCTCGCGTCGCCGCGTGCCGGGATCGCTGGTGGATGAAAGCGTAATTTACGCGGTCTGCGAAACCGCAGCACGCATCGCCGAAGACGAGCCGGCGGTCATCACGCACTGTCTGCTGACGGGTCCGAAAAGCAGCCGCGTGCATGTGGATGGCTTCCTGCCTGGCGAGCTGCGGAACCTGCATCTGACGCTGGCGACCGATGGCGATTTTCTGCTGCTCAGCCAACTGGAAGACATGCCCCCGGAGCAGGCCTCCGAAACGCGGCAGCAGTTCCAACTGGACGCGGCCCGGATCGAGGAAATGTTTGAAGTGCTCGGCCGCTGGAGCATCAGCCCCGACCTCGGCAGCCGCCTCGACGGTCTGACCACCGAGCGCGAAATCATCCGCGCCCGCACCGTGATTGAAGAAGTCCTGCAACGCTCCGTGCGCGAGTAGCAACTGCAAGACTTGAGTCGAAACGCACCTCGCTTCGGCCATCATGGGATGAGCGGCCATGAAAAAAGCCGGCTCCTGATCGGGAGCCGGCTCTGGAAGTGGAAGATGCTGGATATTGATTACCGGGCACAGCTCGGAGCCTGGCCGCAGGTCTGGACGGGCACCTGACGGCAGACGACTCGCGGGACGCAGACCGTTTCGCAGTAGGCCTGCTGACGCGGGACACAGCGGGTCTGAGTCACGCATTTCGTCTCACACACCTGACGGCAGACCGTGTACGGCACCTTGCGGGTGTGGTTCTCGGTCACGTAGTTACAGACCGTGTACGGGACTTTGGTCGTGTAGGTGTAGGACTCGTAGGACACCGAGCAGAACGGAACCTGACGGGTCCGGGTCTCGCAGCGCCAGTCGCAGACGGTGTACGGCACGCGGCGGGTCTTCACTTCCTGAACCGTCGAGCAGACCGTGTAGGGCACCTTCTTCGTGCGGCATTCGCGAACCGTGTGGCAGGTCGTGTAAGGGACTTTGCGGGTCTGAGTGCAGGGGACCATCCGGGTCACGCAGTAAGGCACGCGGCAGGTCTTCACTTCCTGAACCATGCGGGTGCAACTGACGGTCCGCTTCTCCATCCGGGGAACCCAGACCTGACGGCAGGTGCTGGTGCCGGGACAGCAGACCTGTTCGGTCCGCGTGCATCCGGGGCGGTACACGGGTTTGCCGCAGTCACAGCTCCAGGTGCCGGGATCCTGCACGCAGCGATTCGTGCAGCAGCCGGGAGTCTTCTCCACGATCGTCTTCCATTCGCCGCCGCAGACATCAATCGTCCGGCATTCGACGACGGGCTTGCAGACCGTGTAACAGACATCGCGGTAGCAGGTCTCCACGACGGGTTTGCAGATCGTGTAGCACTCGTCGCGGTAGCAGGTTTGATAGACCGGCTTGCAGACTTCGTAGGTCACGTCGCGATAGCAGGTCTGCGTGACGGGCTTGCAGACGGTGTAGCACTCATCGCGATAGCACGTCCGCGTGACCGGCACTTTGACGGTGTACTGTTCCGTCCGGAAGCAGGTCTTCGTGACCGGCCGGCAGGCCGTATGGCAGACATCGCGATAGCAGGTCTGAGTCACCGGCCGCTGAGTTGTGTAGCACTCATCGCGGTACTTCGTCTCGTACACGTTGCGGGTGCAGGTCACGGGAACCTGTTCGCAGACGGTGTCGTAGACAGTACGGTACTTCGTGACGGTGCATTTGTCGTAAACGACTTCCTGCACGGTCTTGTAACAGGGGGTGCAGCAGGACCGGGCTGCGCAGTAATCGCCGCCCGATGAACAGGCCGCGGTGGGGCAGCAGTTGTAGCTGGACGCGCCGCAGTAGCCGGCAAAGACCGACTGGGCGATACCCGCCATCAACACCCCGGCCAGAACAACAGCTCGCATGGCCAGTCTCATCGGAGTCACTCCTCGCAATCCAGTCCGGGCTTACCCAGGTTGTGGTCCGTCGATTTCCAGTGCCCGATGCAGCCGGATCAGCGACGGTTTTTCGTCAGGACGTTCCGCGACTGCGCGAACGCCTCTGGTCGTGATTGATCGGCCGTAGAGTTTCGTTGCTTGAAACAACAGGCATGACCGGTCACGTTGCCTGGCAGGAAGTCTTCTCCCCGCCTTCGCAGCCGTCAGACGCGATACAAAGCGCCCTGTTGATCAGTGCGAAGCCCGGTGGCTGCGGCCGACGGCGCGCTCTGTTCCGTCGCGCCGGGAATTGTTCAAGCCGCTGGGGAGTGTTTCATCCGGCTGCTATGGTCTGACGCTGATTTTCAGATTCCCGCTCGTGCGGTGATTCCGATTCAAGTTGACGACCGGTTCAGACCGAAGCCCGCCGCGCTGTTTCAACAAGGACCAGACCAAATGAAGTTCGCGATCTGCCAGGAACTGTTTGAAGACCTCGACTGGGACAGTCAGTGCCGGATCATGTCCCGGCTGGGTTACGGAGGGATTGAAGTCGCGCCGTTCGCGATCGCGCCGAAGATCACGGATCTGTCCGCCGAGCGTCGGCGGGTCTTGAAGAAGACGGCCGAGGATCACGGTCTGCAGATCATCGGTCTGCACTGGCTGCTGGCGAAGACCGAAGGCCTGCATCTGACGACCTCCGATGCGGTCGTTCGTCGCGCGACGGCCGAGTACATCATCGAGCTGGGAAAAGCCTGCGCGGACCTGGGGGGCATGCTGATGGTCTTCGGTTCGCCGGTGCAGCGCAATCTGCAGCCGGGTGTCACGGCGGAACAGGCTCTGGATCACGCGGTCGAAGTCTTTCGCACCGCGATGCCGGAGCTGGCTGCGCGCGGCGTTTCGATCTGCATGGAACCGCTGACGCCGAAGGAGACGAACTTCATCAACACCTGTGCCGATGCCGCGCAGCTCATTGAGAGAGTGGACCATCCGCTCTTTGTGCTGCATCAGGACGTGAAGGCCATGCTCGGTGCGGAGTCGAAGTCCATTCCGGAACTCATTCATGAGTTCAAGGGGCGCGTCGGTCACTTTCACGTCAACGATACGAACCTGCTGGGACCAGGCATGGGCGAGACCGACTATCACCCCATCATCAAGGCGCTGCTCGATGCGCAGTATGACGGCTGGGTCTCGGTCGAGGTTTTCGACTATCGCCCCGGCGCTGAAGAGATCGCTCGTCAAAGCATCGAGTATCTCCGAAGGATTCTTGATGAGGTCACGCGCGGATGACGTCTTCTCGCGACGCGCATCATCAACGACGTGCGGTTGCCTCATGACCGGCCGGCAACGCGCATGCTCACAGGCCATCAACACCGGCGTGAGACCATGACTTCAGAAATCAATCGAAAAGCAGCCGGAAATGCGTAAGAAATCGCTTGCCAGATTAAGAATTTTCGACAACTATTGCCGAAGTCAGTGTAAGGCTTTGACCCGACAGGACTTCGAAGCCTGACACGCGACCGGTCACAGGAGACTGGTCGAAAGGAGTCCGGTTGGTGTTTCTGATTGTCCAGCACAGGCCCGGTTACCAGCGGCAGTCAGGCACCGAACAGTTTCTTCGTTAGGAGGACCGAAGGTGGCCAAGAAAGCAGCGACTAAGAAGGCAGCAACCAAGAAAGCCGCGACCAAGAAGGCAGCGACCAAGAAGGCAGCAACCAAGAAGGCCGCGACCAAGAAGGCAGCAACCAAGAAAGCCGCAACCAAGAAGAAGGCTGCTGCCAAGAAGACTGCTTCCAAGAAGGCCGCAGGCTAGTCTGCAGTCTGATCCGTAACACAAGACATTCGCGCAACAACAAGGAAAGGCGGCCGATGCAGATCGGCCGCCTTTTCTATTTCATCGTCGTGTTATTCTCGTTTCCGGATCCGGCACGGTTCAGTGGTGAAGCGCCGGAGCAAGTTCAGGATGGTCTGCCCGGGCGGACCTGGTTGCGGCCTCCATGCTTGGCTTCATAGAGCGCTTTGTCGGCCGTTCGCGTCAACCAGTCCTTCGTCAGGTTGCAGGGATTCATGCAGAGCGTGGTGTCGGCGACGCCGAAGCTGGCGGTCACGGGAACGGTTTGATTCCGGTTGCGCAACTGCATGCTTTCGATTTCCGCGCGCAGCCGCTCCGCCACAATCATTGCTCCCGCAAGTTCTGTTTCGCGCAGGATGATCGCGAACTCTTCACCGCCATAGCGACATGGCCAGTCCGAGACGCGGGCGTTCCTCAGCAGCGTGTCTCCAACCGCCTGCAGAACCTCATCGCCGAAGGGATGTCCGTGACTGTCGTTGAGCTGCTTGAAGCGATCGACATCCATCATGATCAGCGAAACCGGCCGGTCGTATCTGGCTGCGCTGGAGACTTCTTCGATCATCCGCTGGTCGAAGTTGGGTCGATTCCACAAGCCCGTCAGGCCGTCGATCATGGCCCGCTGAGCGAGCATGTCCTGATAGCGTTTGGTCCGGAGCGCGGCGCGAACCCGCGCGTTCAGCTCCGCGGCATCGAAGGGCTTCGAGATGTAGTCCATCGCGCCGACATCGAACCCCAGTACCTTCTGATCCACCTCCGAGGCACCGGTTAGAAAGATGACCGGGATGCTCTGAGTGTTGATGCTGGACTTGAGTTGCCGACAGACATCGAAGCCGTTGGCATCGGGCATATGGACGTCGAGCAGGATCAGGTCCGGCTGAGCGGTTCCCGCCAGACTCAGACCGTCGGTTCCGTTCGCGGCGTGCTCCAGCGCGACATCCAGGTTCCGCAGGCGGACCCGCAGCAACTGATGGATGTCCGGCGAGTCGTCAATCACAAGAATCTTCTGAGTCATGAATGGCCGCTTTCTCACGACAGCTTCAGATGAGCACTCCGGCTCAGGAAACCCCTCCTGGGAGACTCGGTTCAGGGCGCCACTTCGGTTTCAGCACAGAGCGGGACGCGATGAATCCGTCGATGGGTCGGCTTCCGTGTCGTCCACAATGCAGGACAGCTCCTGCAGCGTTTCCAGCAGTTCCTGCAGCTCTTCTTCCGAATCGCCGGAACCGGGCGCCGAGCACAAGGCTCGCGCCTGTTCGATGAGATCCCGCACGCGCGGTGCCGCCGCCGTTTCCGTCCGGCAGGCAACAGCCTTCTGGTCAGCGGATTCAACGGGCGATGACGCCGGCGATTCCACAAAGGGCGCCGTGGCCCGCTGACACAACTGCATCAGTTCGTGACAAGCCGGTTCCAGCTCTGTGAAAGCCGCCTGCTGCTTGCTGAGCTTTTCGACGACACAGGCGGCATTGCTGATCGAAGGATATCCGTAGCCTCCGGCAGCCCCTTTCAACTGGTGAGCCAGCCGCGACAGTGCTTCTGTATCGGACGATTCAATGGCTCGATGAAAGTCTTCGAGTCGTTCCTGCAGCCCGCTGGCAAACAACTCGACGATCTCGCCCATGTCCGGGTCGTCGGCGAATTCGCTGAACAGCGGAGCCACCGCGGCCGGACTGAATGAGGAGGCCGCAGTCCGGCAGTTCGCGATCTCGACCACCGGTCCGCCCACTGACGAACCGGTCGATGGGGCTGGTCCGGTGGCCGGAGCGGGTGTCGGATTGCCTGACGTAACCGCGACGGCAGAAGTTTCGAGGGTCGGTCGGTCCCGGGCTTCGTCACGTTGACCGGATCCGTCCTGTTGAGGAACGAACCGGCAGACCATGCTGATCAGCTTCGCCACGTTGACGGGTTTGGTGAGGTACTCATCGCAGCCGGCGTTGATGCACTTCTCTCGATCGCCGCTCATGGCATGCGCCGTCAGTGCGACCAGCGGTCCGGTGTATCCCGCCGCCCGCAGATGAGCCGCGGCCGTGTAGCCGTCCATCACGGGCATCTGCATGTCCATGAAGATCAGATCGAACGATCGTCCCGCGCCTTCTGCCTCCAGTGCCGTTTCAAATGCGATCTTCCCGTTCTCGGCCTGAGTGACATCGACTCCGAACCGGGTCAGGTGATGGGTAATGAGCCGGCGGTTATCGGGACCGTCTTCCGCCAGCAGCACGCGCGCCCGGATCCGCTGAGCCGGATCGGCCGGACCGGCCCGGAGCGGAGCGGAATCCAGCGTTGCTTCGTGGGGCGACTGCAGGACGCGGACACCTTCCAGCGATCCCGTGGGGACGAAGAACTCGAAGCTCGTACCGAGGCCGGGGACGCTGGTGACATTGATGTCGCCGCCCATCATCTCCACCAGTCTCTTGGAGATGGTCAGTCCCAGACCGGTCCCGCCGAACTGTCGCGTTGTCGAATAGTCGGCCTGGGTGAAAGGACGGAACAGGCGGCTCAGTTGTTCCGGAGTCATGCCGATGCCGGTGTCGATGACGCGCAGGTAAAGGCGCGGCGCATCGCTTTCGAGACCTTCGGTCCGGACGTGAATCCGCACGGCGCCCTGTTTCGTGAACTTGATCGAGTTGCCAGCCAGATTGATGAGGATCTGACGGATGCGGACGGGATCGCCGGAGATCGTCTCCGGCACGCCGGTGTCGTAATAAACGTCGAACCCGATCTGCTTCTCTGTGGCCCGGACTCTCATCAGCGAGGCGACGTCGGCGACGATCTGAGCGGGCGACAACGGAATCCGTTCGACCGTCATCTTGTTGGCTTCAATCTTCGACAGGTCGAGAATGTCGTTGATCAGCGTCAGCAGATGGTCCGCGTTACGTCGCACGACTTCCACGCAGCGGTTTCGATCCTCGACGGTCTGCTCCGGATCGAGCAGCAGATCCGAGTAGCCGATGATGGCGGTCATCGGGGTGCGGATTTCGTGGCTCATGTTGGCCAGGAACTGGCTCTTGGCTTCCGTGGCTGCTTCGGCCGCGACACGGGCTTCGTTGAGTTCTGCTTCGATCTTCTTGCGTTCCGTGATGTCGTGCAGGATGCCCGTGATAACGCGGTGATGATCGAAGCGCACTTCCGCCGCTGCGAACTCGATATGAAACCGGGTTCCATCCTTACGCCACGCGATCAGCTCGTTCTTCGTTCCGATCAGCGCGTTGATATCCAGGATCCGCAGGCTGCGGCGGTATTCATTCTCCGGGGCATCGGATGAGTCATCCATCAGGTTGCCCAGCATGGTTCCGATGAGATCCTCTTCACGGCAACCGAACAGGCTCAACGTGGCCTGGTTGCAGGATTCAATCACACCCTGATCGTTGAATGTGATGATGCCTTCGGCAGCCGTGTTGAAGATGGTTCGCAGGCGGGCTTCCTGATTGGCCAGCTCCTCGGCCTGACTGGAGGCGGTGTCGACCGCATCGTGAACGGCTCGCGACAGCTTGTGGCCGTACCACGAAATGAGAACGACCAGCGCCAGCACGGCGGTTCCAAACCAGGACTGCCAGCCGCGCATGATGCCGGCGTCGTTCAATTGCGCGGTGGAGCGCGCATCCTGAGCGGACCGCAATTGATGATCCAGTTCCGTCAGCTCATGACGCGCCGCGTCGCAGGCCTGCTGCATGCGGGCGAGATGTTCCACAGCCTGAACCCGTTGATCCTCCTCCACCAGCTGCAGCATCCGTTGCGATTCCGATTCGGCCTCCTGCACATGCTGGAAAGTCATGGAAAGGCTGCGGAGCGTCGCTTCAGCCTGAGCCTCGCCGTGCCGCGCCATGATCGCTGCGCGTGTCTGATCCAGCCGGGTCCGGAACTCTTTCAGAGCCTCTGTGATTCGCTGCCGCTCGCGGGCTGTGTCGTCTGAGCGGAAGACATCGCTGCCGGGACGGGCGATGGTCGACACCATCTCGCTCAGATCCAGAATGTTGTTCTGCTGCTCCGACCATCGCTGGTTGATCGAGATGGCGTCGGTGAACTGGCTGATGACCGCTCGACTGAAGCAAAGACTGGCGCTGATGGCCGCGATGTCCAGAGCTGCCATGACGAAATACACATAGTGCCAGCGAATGCGCGACACGCGCGGCACGATCGAGCGGTCACCGGGAGTGATTCCCGTTCTGGAGCTGACTGGTAGCGATGAGTCTGACATCGGGATTCCGGGAGCATGAGTGCTGAGTCAGTCGTCTCCGCAGTCCGTTTCGAGTGGCTCGTATGGGACCAACGCTACGACACGGACGCACATTCGCCGCAACCATAGGTCAGAACCTCCAGACCAGGCGGCTGGCCGTCGCAGGTCTCACCTCAAAACAGGCAAATCCCGCTATCGCAGCATGGGATTCCCTCCCTGACTAATTCGCACGGCGCTCAAGCTCTGACGGTGAACCAGCGGTTTTCAGGCAGGTGGCGTTAAGAAACGAGCTGCTGCGGCATTCTGGATTCATGGCCTGTATCAGTGCTGCGGGTCGTGCCTGACTTGACCGAATTCCGGCAAGGCTCGTCAGAGGCGTCAGATCAACACCCGTCTTCAGCCTGCTTTGAAACTCCTTCCGGCGGGAGCATCAGCTTCTGAAGAGATCCATCATCTTCGCTCGATGAATCTGGATCATCCAGAACCGATCGCGTGATGTGCCGCATCGCAACTCGCATTGCCCGACCCCGCGCGGGGAATCTTCCGCCACACCAGGAGACCGCCTCTGATGTCAACGCCCCCTGAGGATCTGGAAGTTGCCGGGATGGAGACCTTGAGCGAGATTGATTTTCAGAACATGGGAACGATGGAGCTGCCGGAGGAACTGCAGTTGATGCTGCGGCAGCACGCGGAGATCGCGGCGCTGCAGTCTTCGGAGCAACCGGCCGACGAACCGCGGCTCGAACCGGCTCCGGCCGATGAGCATCTGGCGTCTGCGATTCGCGACCGGCTCATGTCCACCGGCTATCAGCAGCTTCGCCGGATCGATGTGTCCGTCAGCTCCGGCCATGTCCATTTGAAAGGCCGGGTGGGACGCTATTACCTGAGGCAGCTCGCGCAGCGCGAAGTCCTCAGCACGCGCGGAGTTACCGGCATCCGCAGCGATATCGAAGTGGTGCGCGACGAATAAAGATCGTCCGGCGCAGTTGAAGTTCTGCTTCAGAAACCGCAGACGAACAGACTGGCTGATACGTTCGTCTGCGGCTGTGCGCTTCATTCGGCCACGAATGAGGCTTTGATCGTTTAACCCGCAGCCGGAGGCGCAGGCGTCGAATGGTCATCCAGCTCCAGAAACACCTGCGCCTCCGGCTGCGGGTTAAACGAGGACACCTGACTTCTTAAACTTCCCGCGGAAAGCCGCGCGAAGTATCGAGGCAGGCGGAATGCCGCGCAGACAGGTGCCCGGTCTGCGAGGCATTGAAATCCAGGCCTTTGGAAATGAGCGTCACTTCTTATGTGATGTGGGCGCCCTTCGTTTCCACATACACGGCATAGAGCGATGTGCTCGCGGTCATGAAGAGGCGGTTGCGCTTGCTGCCTCCGAAGCAGACGTTCGAGCAGATTTCCGGGAGCAGGATCTGACCGATGCGCTGACCTTCCGGCGAGAAGATATGCACGCCGTCGTAACCGTCGCCCACCCAGCCGGCGCTGGCCCAGATGTTGCCATCGACATCGGCCCGGATGCCGTCCGCGAAACCGGCCTTGATGACCGGGTCGCCCTTTTCATCCTTGCCCATCTCCAGATTCATGGAGGCGAATTCGCGGCCGTTAGCCAGTTTCACTCCATCGACGAGATCCCACACTTTGATGTTCTTCGGCGCGTCCGGGTAATGCGACGCGCCGGTGTCGGCCACATAAACCTTCTTGTAATCGGGTGAGAAGCACAGGCCGTTCGGCTTGAAGATTTCATCCGTCAGCTTGTGAACTTTGCCGGTCTTCGCATCGATCCGGTAGATAGCTTCCTTCTGATAGGGCTGCACGGACCCGGTGTCGGCCTTGTTGCCTTCATAGATCATCAGTCCGCCGTAGCCGGGATCGGTGAAGAAGATGTCGCCGTTGGGATGAACGGCTCCGTCGTTGGGCGCGTTGAAGGACTTGCCCTCGAATTTGTCGGCCAGAACGGTCGCCGAACCGTCGTATTCGTAGCGGACCACACGCCGCGTGCCGTGCTCGAATGAGATCTGCCGGCCGTGGAAATCGAACGTGTTGCCGTTGCTGTTATTCGCCGGATGACGGAACTGCGTGACGTGTCCGTCCTCCTCCAGCCAGCGCAGCTGAATGTTGTTGGGAATGTCGCTCCACAGCAGATACCGGCCGACACCGTTCCACGCCGGGCCTTCGGCCCAGAGCATGTTCTTGCTGTGATAGAGTCGCTGGATCGGCGTGTTACCCAGCTTGTATTTCTTGAATGCGTCGTCGAGCACCACGATGTCGGGATCGGGATAGCGGACGGGCGGCGCGTCGGGACCGTAATCGCGGGCGAAGGCCGGAGCGGCCACGCTCGCGGCGGCCGCGGCCAAGAAGGAACGACGGCTGAAGCTGGAATCGAGCGGCATGGTGCAGGTTTCCTGGAGCTGTGACGGAAAAGGGCAGACAGGATCGGCGAGGTTAGTCCAGCCCGTGCCGGAATCGCAATCAATCCGGCCGATGCCGGGCCGTGATGACTGCAGCCCGCAGGCTGATCGATCGGGAATCCACCTCCATCCCGGAGGTGACTGCCTGGAATTTCTGTCCGCATTCAATCCGGGGCGTTGATTTCGCCGACTCTAACCCGCACAGGCGGCACCGTCCGCATGATCCTTACAGTCGGGTTTCCGGTGATGTCTCGCCTCCTTCTTCATTCTGTTCTGATGCTGCTTGCGATCGGCACGCTCACCGGCTGCCAGCTCAATCGCCCTTACGGCTTCCAGCAGTTCCGCTTTGACGTGAATACCACCGGCCGGCCGGCTTTCGTTTTCGACAGGTTTCGGACCGACAATTACCGGTCACAACTGCCGCCGGATGTGCGGCCGACTGTGGAACTGATTCGTCTTCCGGCATCCATCACCGTTGAGGATCCGGCATCGCCGATCATGCCGTTTCCGGATGACGGAGTTCCTTCGCCGGCCGTGGAAAGTGGATCTGTGCCGCAGAGTCGCACCATGCAGACTCATTCGCCTCGGACAGCTTTCCATTCGCCATCACCGGTCATCACCACGTCGTGCGAATGGTGGCCCGTGACATCGTCCGGACCCTGCTGTCAGGCCGGCGGATTGCTGTGCCCGGTCTGTGCCGCAGCATCGACTTACGGAACGGCGCGGTATTGAGCGTGCCGGTCAGCCTGCAGGCCGGGCTGTGCCCGGCAATCGAATCTGCTCATTCCGGCTTCAGATGCTGCAGGTAAAAGAGAGTGATCGCCGCGGTGATGTAGTCGCGGTTTTCTTTCTTCGCGAAGCCGTGGCCTTCGTTGCCGGCATACAGCGTCCAGACGGTCTGCCCGTTGGCTCGAACCTTCGGAGCAATCTGCTCGGCCTCCGAGAACGGCACGCGCGGATCGTTCTTTCCATGAGCGACCAGCAGCGCGGTGCGGATGCGGTCGGCATTGTTAAGTGGATCGATCTTCTGAAACACCGCCTGCATTTCGGCCGTGCGCTCGTCGCCGTATTCCGCTCGACGAAGGTCGCGCCGGTAGGCGCTGGTGTTTTCGAGGAACGTCTTGAAGCTGGCGATGCCGACGATGTCCACTCCGCACTTCAGCCGGTCCGAATAGTGAGTCAGCGATGCCAGCACCATGTACCCGCCGTAAGAACCTCCATAAACCGCGACGCGCGAGGAATCGAGATCCGGCTGAGTCGCGATCCAGTCCAGCAGCGCGCCGATGTCCTTGACGCTGTCTTCCCGCTTCGGTCCGTTGTCGAGCTGCAGGTAGGTCTTGCCGTACCCGTCCGAGCCGCGCACGTTCGGATAAATGACTGCCATCCCCAGTTCGGACACATGGAACTGAGTCAGGCCGTCGAAGTACGGTCGCGACTGACTCTCCGGACCGCCGTGAATGTTGATGATGACCGGGACTTTGTGATCCTTCGAGGCACGCGCCGGTCGGTAAACGAACGCGGGAATCTGCCGCTCGTCGAAAGTCTTGAAGCGGACAATCTGCGGCTGCACGAAGCTGTGCAGAGGCAGGCCGCCGGCTTCGCTGAACGACCACTGCGTCAGTTCGCCGGTGGTGAGGTTCATCGAATACGCATCGCTCGGACGATCCGGCCGCAGCAGCGTGAAACCCAGGTGCAGGCCATCGGGTGAGAACTCCAGGTTCTCGACCTGTCCCATCGGGATATCGAGCTTCTGTGCCTTGTCTCCTGAGAGCAGGTAAAGCGCACTGGGGCCGTCTTCGTTCGTCGTGAAGGCCACCATTCCCGACGTGACGATCGACGCGCCGGACGGAGCCACCGCGACTTCCTTCACATCCCACGGGATGTCTTTCGAGACCCACTGATATTCCATGCTGGTCAGATCAACGCGGGCCAGTTGCCGGAACTCACCGGCGGCATCGCAGGTCAGCCAGGCGGACTGGCCATCGCTGGAGAACCGCATGGTTCCGTATGCGGACTTCACCTCGCCGGGGATCGGGATCAGCGTTTTCTTTCCCGAGCTGAGATCCAGCAGCGCCGGATAACACTCGTTGATGGAAACGTACTTCCGCATGAGGATCCGGGTGCCCTCGGCCGACCAGTCCTCCGGCATCCACATTTCACCATCGGTCTGCAGCACGGTGGTGCGTTCGCCGGGTCGATTGGGATCGACGATCAGCAGGTCGGTGTCGCGGCCATTGCGTTCCGTGGAGGAAACGATCGCGAACAGTCCATCGGGGCGGACCGGCCCCAGCACGTTGCGGGACTTGCCGTCCGTCAACAGCGTTGGCTGCGACGATTCATGATGCGTTGCCAGCACCTGATACTGTTCGTTGCCGCCGGAAGCGATCGAGATCAGCAGCGTGCCGTCCGGGACAGAAGGAATGAAACGTCCGTCAGCCGGCTCATCAAAGAACGTCACCTGTTCCCGCCGGCCACCCGGTTGATAGACGCGATGCAGTTGAGCCGTGTTGCCGAAGCGGGTCTGAATGAGAATGCCGTTGCCGTCCGGTGCCCAGCCGCGAAACGCCGCCTGCCTCACGTTCTGGTATTGCCGCAACCGCTGCCAGAGATCGTCTGGAATCTGCGGAACGCCTTCCGCTTCAATCGCCTGGGGACGTCTGGGATCCACATCCGCCGCCAGCAGTTTCTCCGTGAATGATGCCAGCATCGACGCCGACAGGAATCCAGACATCAGCAGAGTCCTCAGCAGAAACAACCGGTCCATGACAGCTCCTCATGATGAGACAGGGCGCGGGCGATCGTCGGCAGCATTCCGGGGTGGCGGCTTCGATCAGTCGAGCAGCACGCCCCAGCCATCGGAATAGCCCTCAAACGGGCCGGCCAGGCGGTCCAGTTCGGATTGAATGCGGATGATCTCGTCGTATTCGGGAACCATCTCGCGACTCGCATACACGGACCAGCTCGGCGCGAAGGCTTCGCCATCCGGGTCGTCTCCCTCACCCTCCGGTTCGCCTTCATCGAAATCGACTTCGGCTTCATAGCCGGCGGCGGCCAGCGCGTCTGCAATCGCCTGCGCTCGTTCCTCATCCGGAGCGGCCACGGCGAATTCAATGAGCAGCGGTTGAGACATGTCCACACCCTGTGCCGCGATTTCCGCCAGCACTTCTCCATCCGCGTCATCGGGATAGTCTGCCATCATCCAGTCCATGTGTTGTGAGTATTATCGGGCCGTCGCCATTTCGCCGGCGCTGGAGCGGGCACTGTAATCCGACCCGGCCAGACAGGCACGGCTCACGACCCGCTCATGACCACGAAGGCTGCGAAGTGCGGTTCCGTGACGGGGAATTCAACTCCGGACATGCCGACCGGCTGAGGTGGTGTCACCGGACGAAGCGGAATGCGAACCGGACGACTGTCCCAGGTTCCCGTGACCAGCGCGGGACCGAAGAAGTCCTTGACGCTGACGATGCGGTATTTCGTCCCCGTCTGAAGCACGCGGCTCAGATCCACCTCGACTTCAGACAGCCCGGCGGGATTGAGCACTGCGATATGCGCGCGGCCGGGTTCATGCGCATTCGGCCGGATGATGATGCGCTGCGTTGCGGGACGGCCTTTCGTCAGGGTCGAGCGGGAATCGAAACTGGTGATGGTCCGCCACTCGTCAAAGCTGAGTCCCCGGCTCTTTGCGCCTTCGGTCACCGAGCACTGTCCCCAGCGGCCATCGGTGATGAAGTACTCGTTGTCGTTCCACTTCAATCCCGACAGCCGCAGCCGGTCGGCACCTTCCAGTTGCGCGGCGTTGGAATGCGCGACGATGGTGTTCTTCTCAATGACTCCCCGGCGGAAATCGCGGACGACCAGGCCTTCGGAGTAATTGCCCGTGCAGAGGAGATCGTCGTTGGTCGTGCCCCACGGATAACCCAGACGGATACCGCCGCCAGTGACGATATTGTCGCGGACCACGATGCGTTCGGCGGGACACCCACCGCCCACCATGATGCCCGGCGCATGATCGCCGGGACGAGTCAGGCAGCCGTTCTCGAAGACGATGTTGCCGTCGATCTCGAAACCCTTGAGCGACGCCTTCTCGGAACCATAGACATGAACGCCGTATGCGAACTGATGAAAGATGACGTTGTCGCGGATGCGTTTGGTGCCGCGGGCGTTCTGCGCGTAAACCGCGTGACCGTGTCCCCGGTCCGGTCCGCGCCAGCCATTGTTGAAGATCAGACAGCCGGAGACTTCTCCACCTTCCGCCTCGGACCAGAAACCGAAACCGCTGGCACAATCGTGGACGATCAGATTCAGCACGGAGACCCGGTCGGCGCGCACATCGATATTCCCGCGGCGGATATCCTCCGGCCACGAACCGGGAATCCTGGTTTCCCGCGCCGGATGACTGCAGGTGACCTCGAAGTCGCGGTACACGGAATCCGGACCGGCGATCAGAAACAGGCCATTGTCTTTGTCGTCGCGCGGCTGAGTATCAATGGTGACCCGCTCACCACGTACTCCCCGGATGATGACCGGCGCATCCGCCCGGCCGCTCAGCCGCGAGACAAATCCGCCCCGGTATGTTCCCGCATGGATCCAGACCGTATCGCCTGGTTGCACTGTCTCTTTGGCGTTGAGCGCCGTGGCGAGATCCCACGGTGCGGATGCCGAACCATTGCCTTGCGCAGATCCATCCGGCTGGACATGAAACTCCGCAGCGACGGCGGTCGTGATGCAGTTCATCATCGCGATCCAGCTCAGCCAGCGGACTGTCGGACGCACGGTCATCATGGCCTCGCTCTCTTTCTTCTGGAGCGGAGTGTCCTTGATTACTGAAACTCGTCTGAGAATTTCCCGGCGATCGCTTTGTTTCTGTTTTCCCGGTTGTCATACCACAGGCCCGACCGGAATAGCGATGGTGCAGGCGGCTGCCCGAATGCTCTTTATGAAATTCCACCACGGACGAGCAACAAGTTCATCCACCGAACCGTTCCGGCCGGTTCCCGGCACACCCATCCCGTTCATGCAGCGAGGCTCTCATGCATCCGGCATTTCCGCGCTGGCCGCTCATACTGGTTCTGTTCGGGATGATGCTGCTTGAGTGCAGTGCGGAAGACGCCGCCGACGAACCTGCTCGTACTCAGATCCGGCAACCGTTTCGGGTCGAGCAACGCGTCATTCTCACCAGTCCGAAACACCTGCACTTCGCGCAGTCGCGAGCGGCGCTTGTACCGGGCGATCCGCCGCGCGTGCTGTTGACGACGCAGCAGATTGAGAAAGCCGGATCTCACGGCTATCGCGACGTGTTCACCGTCGAGACCAGTGACGGCGGTAGAACGTGGAGTCCGCTGCAAAGCATCCAGAGCCTGAAACGAATGCGAATGCCCGCAGGTCACGGCCTCGTGATCGGCGATGTCTGCCCGCAGTGGCATGCGAGGACCGGAGTGGTGCTGGCCACGGGAAAGACCTTCGGTTTCGACGGCGGCACAAAGGAAAATCGCGGCTACGAGCGGGTCTCTTACGCAATCTGGTCGCCAGCTACAAAACAATGGAGCGGCTTGAAGCTGCTGGCACTGCCGAAGACGGATCATACCGGCGTCGAGATTCTCGAACCGAATGCCGGCTGCAATCAGCGTTTCGATCTGCCCGGCGGCGATGTGCTGCTGCCGATCCGGTATCGCAGGAACCCGAAGTCCCGCGAATACACAACGATCGTCGCCCGCTGCTCGTTCGACGGCGAGACGCTGGTGTATCGCGAGCACGGTTCTGAATTCACGATTCCGCGCGAACGCGGCTTGTACGAACCGTCGGTCATCGGGTGGCGCGGCCACTGTTTTCTGACGATGCGTGCCGATCATTCAGCCTTCGTCGCCCGCGGTCATGACGGGCTGAATTACGAGCCGTTCCAGGAATGAACCTTCGACGACGGCCAGGTGCTCGGCAGCTGTAACGCGCAGCAGCACTGTGTCGCTCACAGCGACGCGCTGTATCTGATCTACACGCGGCGTGGAGCGAACAACGATCACGTGTTCCGACACCGCGCGCCGTTGTTTATCGCCCGCGTGGATGAAGACCGATTGTGTGTTCTCCGTGACACGGAACAGATCGTGATGCCCGAAACCGGTCTCGATCTGGCCGGGGGCTTCGGAGTGCTGGATGTGAACGCGGATGAAACGTGGATCGTCAGTTCCGAAATGGCGTTTCCGAAAAGCCGGCAGGATGAACCCAATCGAGTCCTTCTGGCGAAGATCCGGTGGACTCAACGGAACGAACTTTTCATCGGTTCCGCTGGCCGGTGATCTCCCCTGGCCGCCGCTTCGCCTTTGAGCGTTGCCTCGTTCACAGGATCGGCTGGATGCTGTTCTCAGTACTTTGATACCGAGTCCCCGATTCGACGCTTCCGCCAGGCTGCGGTTCGGACTCTACGCCGGCTTCACGCCGCCCCGCATGATCCCGGTTTCGCCCCGGATCAGGACGTTGCCAGTTGGAGAGATCAGTTCCACTGCGAATTGACGCCACCAGAGAGTCGCCCCTAGACTCCCGCGCGCTGCGGAGTGTAGCTCAGCTTGGCTAGAGCACCTGCTTTGGGAGCAGGGGGTCGCAGGTTCAAATCCTGTCACTCCGATTACAGACGGCTCGAAAGAATCACCCTCTTTCGAGCCGTTTTTCTTTGCGGAGCTTGAAGTTGCGACGGACCGCCCCGCTTGACCGTCGCGAACGCTCGAACGGGACAGATTGACGACAGATGACCCGGTTTGCCCCGCTTTGCCGGAAGCTGGTGCAAGCATTGGTGCAAGCTGGAAGTCGGTCCCGGTCGCTCGCATGGA
>Ga0172376_10001511_pt1 | contig 29616 bp, 22 predicted proteins | sample Lak35m_FD_121114 | JGI IMG/M metagenome (GOLD analysis project Ga0172376, IMG submission 121114) | Freshwater microbial communities from Kabuno Bay, South-Kivu, Congo - kab_092012_35m | ecosystem: Environmental > Aquatic > Freshwater > Lake | place: Democratic Republic of the Congo: South-Kivu...
GCCGGCGCGGTGTAGCGCCCGGACGGCAGGCCAACCATGCACTCGATGTCGCCCTTGCGCGCATCGAGCCTGGCGTGCGTTCCTTCGCGGTGCGCGGCCGGGGCCGGTGCACGCGGTGCGGGGTTCGGTTGCTGGGAAGCCTGTGCCATGTGTTCCTCCGTGCGTCGCGCCGAGGGTATCAGGTCATCGTGCCGTCGCCATCGTCCATGGACGGAAGCAGGTGCGAGGTCTCGCATGCCTCGTGCACCGCGGCCCACGAAAGTGCCGCAAACGAGAGCACCAGGCATGCGCCCACGGCCACCAGCGCGCCCTGCATCGGCGCATCGCCGAGCAGGCCGCCGAACGCGGCCGCGAACACCGATGCCATCGCGCCGGTGGCGCCGGCGACGCCGGACCAGAAGACCGCGTCGCCGCCGGCCGCGCCCTTCGTCGGCCGCGACGCGCGCACGCCGCCATAGACAAGCGCTCCCGCGCCGAGCGTGCCGAGCGCCATGCCGGTGATCGACCAGCCCGAGAGGCCCATCACCCCGAGGACGATCGTGCCGACCGCGCCGAGCCCGCTGACCACCGCCGCCGCGATTCCCGCGGCACGGGCGCCGTTCGACCCCGCCGCGTCGAGCGCCACGAGGAGCGCGGCCATCGGCACCAGCAGCGCGATGGGTGCGGCCCACGGAATGGCGGGCACCGCCACCAGCGCGCATGCCGTCGAGAGCACCGCCGCGACCGCCGCCACCGACGCCGCGCGCGCAGGCTCCGGCGCCAGGAAGGCGATCGCCCATCCGCCCAGCACCGCCACCGAGCACAGTCCGCGCACCGCCATGCCGAGCGCTCCCTCCGACCACCACCATGCCAGCGCGCCGGAGTCGTCGCGCGAGGTCGGCATGGCCAGCATCACCGTGGCGAGCACCAGCGCCGTCAGCACCACCGGCCGCACCAGCGCGTTGCCCATGGCGCGGCGCGAAGTGCTGCGCGGCATCTCGAGCACCTCGCCATCGGCCTCGCCGAGCGCCTGCTCCTCGACGGACTCCAGCTCCACCGCGCGCACGCCCGCCGCCACCACGCTGCCGTCGGCGTTGAAGACCGCGCGCACGGAGGATGCCGGCGCCCACGCGCTGCCGTCGGCGCTCAGGGAGTGCATCCGCGTCAGCGCCCCGCGCCGCGCCATGGTCCGCAGCCGGTCGGCGTCGAACGGCCCGCTGCGGCGCCCCGCGAAGCGCACGAACCACGGTCCCGCGGCCATGCGGTCGTCGGCCGCGTCGCCGGCGGCACCCGGCGCGCCGCCGCCGGGGAGCCCCTCCTCGAAGATGGGGTCCTCGTCGCCGCTCACGGCTTGCCTCCCGGCCGCGGCACGAACACCATGGTGCCCGCGGGCACCCCGGTGACCGCGGTCGTGAAGTCGGCCTCGCCCTCGCTCTTGACCGTGCCGAGCCGCACCATCGCGCCGGGGCGGTCGCCGACCGGCGGCTCCGCGACCCAGAGCGCGGCGCCCGCGTCGAGCCTCACTCCGTTCACGCCGAGCACGCGCGGCGTTCCGTCGGGCTTGACCAGCACGCCGGCCGGGACGTACGCATCGGCCATCGGCTTGCACGCGGCGGCCAGCGCGGCGGTGCAGGCCTTGCGCCAGAGGTCCACCTGCAGCCCCTCGCGCACGGCGTTGCGTGCGGCGCGGCTGCGGGCGCGCGCGTCCGCGTCGCGCGGGTTCATCCAGTCGATCTCGTCGGCCTTCTCGCGCGCGATGCGCTTGGCGGCCTTCTCCATGTCCGCCCGCACGGGCTCGGGCATCTCGGGCGCCATCGTCTCCACAAGCCCGCGCGCCAGCACCGCAAGCAGGGCGCCGTCCACCGACTCGTTGTCGCGCAGCGCCGCCAGCGCATCGAACGCCGCGTCCACGTCGTTCACCGACTTCTCGTCGTTGTCGAGCAGGTCCTTGAGCTGCGCCGCGAACGCCTTCTGCGGCGAGGGACCCTCGAAGCGCGTCTGCGCGGGCTCGAAGCGCTCGAATCCCTCCTTCATCGAGCGGCCCTGGATGGCGAGGATGCTCTTCCACGCCACGCCGCCCTGCGTCTGCACCGCCTCCTTGGCGGGGTCCTTGCGGCAGTACCAGCGCGAGCCGTCCTTGCGTTCAACCATGAAGAGCTGGATCGACTCCATGGACCCGAGCTTCTCGTCGAGCCACGGACGCCAATTCGGCGCGGTGCCGAGGAGCGGCTCCGCGGCGGCGCAGGCGGCGGCATACGGGCTGGCCGGGTGCTGCTCGCGGTGCGTACGCATGGCCGCGGCGGCCGCGTCACGCTCCATCTGCGGCCGCTGGGCGAGCGCGGCGGTGGGCACCGGCTGCACGCGCGACCATGCCACCACCGCCTCCCATGCCGGCAGCGCGGCGGCCGCGGACGTGAAGTCGCGCGCCTCCGGCGTGTCGGGATGGTCCTTGGCGTACGACTCGAGGGCGTCGGCAAGCTGCGCCGGCGACCCCGCCGACGCCCCAAGTCCCGCGAGCTTGCCGAGGCGACCGATCTCCGCGCGCGCCGACTCGGTGCGCCCGCGCTGCGCGGCCAGGGCCGTGCGGCCCTCGCGCACCTCCTCCATCACGGCGTCGAACTCCCCCCACTTCCGCTGGACGTCGGCGAGCGCCTTCTCCCACGCATCGAACTCGCCGTCCCAGGAGGCCTCCGCCGATGGCTTGGCGGCGAGGATCTCCGCCACCACTGCCTTGGCGCGTTCGACCCCGTCCGTGACGCGCGCGCTGCGGCGCTCCTCGATCGCCCGGCCGTTGCGCCGGATCCAGTCGGCCACCGCGCGCTGCTCGTCCTCGTCCTGCACCAGCTTGCGTGCCTCGTCGACGCGGTCCGGCTTCGCGGCCTCGGAGGCCGGATCGCCTGCCTCGGCCATCAGCACCTTGAACTGCGAGCGGCGGTCGGTGATCTCGGCACGGCGCCTCCCGAGCGCGGCGCGGGCGTCCGCCACCTTCGCGGACGGCCCGAGCACCGGGTCCTTGCCGGCCTCGTCGAGCAGGCGGTCGGCCTCCTCGAAGCGCCCGGCGTCCACGTTGGAGAGGATGGCCGCGGACGCCTCGTCGATCCGCCGCGCCTCGTCGGACCTCTTGAGCGCGATGCCCGCCGCCACCACCGCGCCGGCGACCACCACGACGGCCGCGGCGATCACGCCCACGCGCCGCAGGCGCACAGCACGCTCGAGCTCGCCGATGCGGCGCTCGGCGATGGAGCGCACGTCGCCCGGCACGCCCTCGGAGGTCTGCTCGGCGGCGCGCAGCGCGGTCCGCAGCGCAGCAAGCGTCGACTGCTGGTCCTGCGCCAGCCGCTCGAGGGCCGCGACGCGGTCGCGGTTCTCGCGGAGCGCGTCCGCCGCCGCATCGCGGCCGGCCAGCCAGTCCTCGGCCTGCAGCACGCGGTCGGCGAGGTCGGCGGGCATGTCGCCGCCGCACGCCAGCGCGCGCTGCTCCAGCCCCCGGTACTCGGCGATGGCGGCGCGCGCGCCGTCCTCGCTCTCCGCCTGCCACTCCGAGTCCAGCCGCGCCACCACCGCGCGCGCCTCCTCCACGGCACGGGCCGCGAGCGCGCGATCGAGCTTGCCTCGCAGCTGCGCGGCCACCTTTGCCGCGCCGCTCCAGTGCCAGCGGCCGTCCTCCAGGCGCGCCACGCACAGCTCGGCGTCGGCCAGGTTCCCGTCCTTCAGGCCGTCCTCGAAGCGATCGCCGAGCTCGTTGGCGGCCACGGGCTCCAGCGCCGCCCGGTCCTCCTGCCACGCCGGGTTGTCTGGGTCGCGCGACACCAGCTCTCGCAGCACCTCGAGGCGGTGCCACGCCGACGCATCGCTGAGCACCAGACGCCGCATCAGGGCCAGCCGGCTGCGAAGGGGCGCGGTGAACGCGATGGCCTCCTCGATCTCGGCGATCGACTCCGGCGGGATCTCGTCCTGCACCGGGAGCCTGTTCTTCGCGCACATCGACTTCCACTGGCGCATGTGGTCGGCATCGAAGGCGGACGCAAGCTCGAACACCGTGGGCTCGGCCTCGGCCTCGGCGCAGGCCTCGAGGCGCAGTCCGGCGCGCGCGTATCCCACCGCGCGGTCGACGCGGCGCCGCAGCGACGTCGATTCCTCCGACACGCGGTAGGCGATCTCGCGCACCTGCGCCTCGTCGCGCAGTCGCCCGGAGACCACGGCGCGGACGGACTCGAACAGTTCCTGCTTGGCTGCGTTCATGGCGTGGCCTTCCTCATGGTGGCCTTGATGACCGCGTACTCGCGGCCGGTATCCGACTTCAGCGTGATGGCCGGCACCGACGGCGGGTCGGGGCCAAGGCCGGCGCGCTCCTCGATGTCCTTGATACGAGCCTCGAGCGCCGAGATCTCCTGCTCGATGATGGACCGCTCGCTGCGGTTGCGCGCGCCGAGCTCCTTCTTCTTCTGCAGCACCTCGGCGCGGAGGAACTCCGCCTCGAGCGCCGCGGCGGACACCCACTCGAGCGTGCACTCGCGAGCCGCGTCGTCCCACCCGACCACGAGCTCGCCTGCGTCGGAGACGAGCGACGTGCTCCCCTCGCCGGGCTCGATGGTCCACCCGGGGCCCGCAGCCACGGCAATCAGCGGCCGGCGCCCGGGGGGCACCGGCGCTGCCACGCGCGTGGTCGCGCCGGGCCGGAGGCTCGCCCGCACCTGCGACACCGGCGGCTGCAGCCGCACCGCCGTGCCGCCAGTCGTGCGCACCTCGATCGCGGCGGAGGCCAGCGCCGCCGCGCATGCATCCAGCGCCTTGCGGTGCACCGAGGCGCTCACGCGCCGCCAGCTCCATTCGAGCCGCTGCGCATCCCAGCGGAACGCGCCGATCACGACGGCCGTGCCGTTGCCCGCGCGCGCCACGATCTCCAGGCCCTGCCCCGCGTCGCGCGCCGTGACGGCATCGCCGGCGATGCCGATGTCGAAGGTGACCGCCGAGATGGCCCCCTCCGCGCGGAACACGGTCCGCGTGACGGGACGAACGTCGCCCAGCGAATCCAGCTCCTGCGCGAAGGCCTTGGTGTCGAGCCCGCGAATCGCGGGGGCGGGGGCGGGGGCGGTCGGGGCCGTGGGCGGCGGTGCGTCGGAAGCCCCCGAGCCCCCGGGCGGCGGCGCCAGCAGCGCGATGCAGAGGATCGCAAGCTTCATCGCGCACCGCCCTTCGCGGGACGTGCCACCGAGTCGAGGACCATCACGCCGTCTGCGTCGAACGCTCGCACCCGCCACGATGCAGGCGCACGCGCCGAGGCGCGCGTGCCCGCGGACGCCGCGCTGAGTTCCGGCATCAGCTGGCCGATCCGCTGCTGCGCGCGCGCCTCGATGGCCGGCAGAAGCGGGCGCAGGGCGCCGAGTTCCACGGTCTGCGCAAGTCCCTCGGCCTTCGGTGCCAGCTTCAGCGTGGCGCGCTCCTCGTCGGTCAGCGCCTCCTGCACGGTGGCGAGGTCCTCGTCGCGCGTCCGGGACGCATCGGCGCGCGGACCCTGCAGCGCCTTGCAGGCGCGCACCAGGCCGTCGAGCGCGGCGACCTCCGTGGTGACCTCGGCGATCCGCTGCGCCGAAGCGCCCGCGTTCGCCTTCGCGGACACCAGCATGGCGCCCTGCGCGATCGTGCGGTCTGCAACCACGACCGGCGCGCCCGCGCCCGAGCTGGCCATCTCCACGCGCTCGCCGGCAGCCACGCGGCGCACGCCGGGCTCGCCTTCGGGGCCCCAGACTGCAACGGTGATCGGGTCGGTGGCACGCGCCGGCACCTGCACGCTGCCCGTGCCCACCGTGATCGCCGAGCTCGCGGGCGTTCGGAACTGCGCCCGTGCGACGGGGCGGCCGGCAGCATCCACGTACTCGAGCGCACAGCGTTCAAGCGCCGCGCGCAACGCCTGCTCGGGGGTCGGTGCCGCCAAGCCCAGCGCGGTCGCCAGCGCGCCCGGCACGGCACCCTTCGCCACGCCGTGGACGAACCGGCTCGATCCCTCCGAAGCGATCACCGCACGGAGGTCGCTCGAGCCGAAGGCCAGCGACTCGCCCCCCGAGGTGCACGCGCCCGCGGCTGCCAGCGATGCCGATGGCACCAGGCGCACCCCGACGGCGCCCTTCGGCATCGCAAGCGCATCGGAGCGCAGCGCGACGGCGCCGATCGACGCACGCATCGCGATGACGGACGCGGGAACCTGCGGAACGGCCACCGGCGCGGGCGCGGCGATCGACGGCTCACCCGCACCCGCCGGCATCACCGGCGCATCCGTCGGCGCGGTCGCCGGCACGCGCGCGGGGAGCGCACCGGCGCCAGGACCCGCAGTCTGCGCGCGTTCATCCGCATCGGACGCAGCAGACACGCCCGCGGGTTTCGATGCCTCGTCCTGTGCCGCACCATCGGCAGGCTGCGGGGCCTCGTCCGGCGCCACCATGTCTGGCGGCACCATGTCCGGCGCCACCTCGGCAGCACCGGGCTTCGGGCCCGAGGCACCCTCGATCTCGAACGCCTTGGTCGGGGCGGCCTCGCCGAAGGCGGCGGGCGGAACCTGCCGCACCGGGGGCGGTCCCGCGCCATCGGCCGCCGGGGGAGCATCCGATCCGCCGGAAGACGCCTGCGACTGCACCGCGACGATGATCGATGCCACCACCAGCACGAGCAGCGTGACGCCCGCGGCCACCGCCGCGTACATCCAGGGTCGCGGGCTCGAATCCTCCGCCGGCAGGAAGTCCTCGGTCTTGTCCACGGCACCGAGGAGCGGCACCGGCCGCCTCGACGACGCGGGTGCATCGATCGGCTCCAATTCGATGGACCGTGGGGCCGCCGCTGCCGCGGACCTCGGCTTGGCCGGCGCAGGCCGCGCGGCCACCGCCTCGGCGTCCCTCCCCGTGCGCGCAATGCGCACGTGGCGTGAGTCCGGTGCCTCGCCCATCGGACGGGTGAGGTCGAGCACCAGTCCCTTGGATTGCCGCGCCGCGTCGGCCGCCGGAGTGCCCTCCAGGCAGAACCGCAGCGCGCACGGCGTTCCCGCGACCGGCTGCAGGAAGTACGTGGAGAACGTCGCGCGCCAGCGCGCCCAGTCGGGCAGCAGCCGGATCACCTCGTCGACGAGCGGCAGCGGATCGGTGCCCGCCGCGTACACCACGTGGACCGGCTTCGACTGGTCGCGCAGGAACGAGCTTGCCGCCACGCCTGCCCATCCCGCGTCTCCGCACGCGGACTTCCACGCCATGCACTCGGCGGGACCCGGGTCGGCGGCCTGCGGCGCGCGCACCGGCGACTCGATCCACGCGGGCGCGCCCTTCCACGAGCGCCGGAGGAAGCCGCCCTGCGCGATCATCCACGCCGGGCCGGCGGCCGACAGCTCGTCGGGGCCGAGCACCGCGTACGTGGCGATCTTGTTCGTGCGCGCGGTGTGGTCGGGCGGCGCGGGGCCCACCACCGAGAGCACGTGCGCGATGCCGGCCGCGGTCTCCACGCGCCAGAACGAGAACGCCACCGGCCCGTCGCCGGTGGGTGCCGGCCGGTAGCCGCCGAGCGCCTCCAGGCGCGGCACCAGGGCGGGCGGCAGGCCGCGCGTCATCGCGACGGTGCAGAACCCGCTGGTCCCGGGCCTCAGGCCGCGCTCTGCGGAGGTGTAGACGAGTTCCAGCGCCATGCGGCGTGCTCAGGTGAGTGCGGGGTCCAGGTCCGCCGAGTCGCCCGGGCGGCCGAAGGAGGCATCGCCCTCCCCCTTGTCGCTTGCCACCAGGTGCGTCGACCAGCGGGCCAGCGTGTAGATGAACGGCACGGTCACCCAGCGCGGGCTGATGCGCGCCACGGGCACCTTCAGCAGGCCGCTCGCCGGGTCGAGCTGCGGCGAGGTGCCGATCGCGCTGACGGGGATGAAGATGACGCGCTCGAACGCGTCCTCGGCCGCGGCCACCACCTCGGGGGCCACCTCCACGAGCAGCGAGCGGATGCGCTCGCTGACGCGGTCGACGCGCTTGATGCTCACCTTCCCGAGGCCCGCGCGCTCGCGCGCGTAGGGCGGCGTGGAGATGTCCATCGGCTGCCCTTCCTCGTCGCGCAGGAGCGGCGCCCAGATGTCGCTCTTGGAGAGGATCACGAAGAGCGGCTTCGGGATCCGCTCCTGCGGCGCGAGCCCCGCATGCACGCGCACGCGCCGCGCCATCTCGACGATCAGCTGGTCCTGGCGCGTCGTCTTGGCGCCGGCCGCGAGCTGCGGGTCCCCGCTCACGCCCTGCAGCCGCTGCCGGAAGCGGACGTCCTGCGTGGGGTCGAACACGAACATCAGCACCTGTGCCTTCGCGAGGTGCTGCGTCCCCGGCGCGCGCGCGGTGTCGGCGCCGGGAAAGAAGTGCTCGCCCGCGTTGTCGTAGAGCGTGAAGAGCTGCGTGAGCCGCTCGGGCGCGTGGCCGTTCACGTGGTCACGCGACGGCCGCACCGTGAAGATGAACGGGTGCGCGAGGAGCGTCGCCACGCCGGGGTCGAACTGCACCGAGTTGTACTGCGCGCCCTCGAGCTCGGTCTTGTCGATCGCCACCGACGCGGTCTGGTCCTCGTTGAGGAAGAGCCGCGCCTCGTTGGCCGTGATGGCGCGGTTCATGCCGGGGTCGGTGTCGGTGAAGGCCACCGAGAAGTGCCGCGCGAGGTCCTCGCGCAGCTTCCACATGGCGCTCGACAGGAAGTAGCTCTTGCCGCTCGACGGGCTGCCCGCGAGGCTCATGATCACCATGGGCCGCTCCAGCACCAGCTGCGGCACCTCGAGGTGGCAGTTCGGGCACGCCAGGCGCCGGGTCCTGCTGCCGGCCGGGTCGATCGCCTCTCCGGCGGGCGTGAACCGCGACGGCAGGAAGCGCACCGGGTCCTCCGCCGACAGCAGGCGGTCCCCGAGCAACTCCGGGTGCGCCGCGACCCACAGCGTCTCGTCCGGACGGAAGCGGTGCCAGCAGTGGGGGCAGACGGCGCTTGCCTTCAGTTTCCTGGTCACGACGGGTCCTCGCGTACGGCCACGGGCGGCACCCGGACAAAGGTACCCGTTCCACTGGTACGCAGCCTTGGCCCGGCGCGGTTCGCACCGTACGCTGAATCCGTGCCGCAGGCGCCCGCATCCATGCCCGTCCGGGAGCGACCCGTGCCGCGCACGCGGGCGGTCGCGCATGCCGAGGACCGCGAGACCGTCTGCGAACCGCGCGAACGCGCATCGGCAATCCTCGCGATGCTGCTTGCGCTCCTCCTGGCGCTGGGGCTCGTGATCGCGGCCATGCTGGCGGGCCGCGCCGGCGGGATGAACGGCGCCGGCGGCGGACGCGCGGGAATCGGCGCGGGTTCGGGAACCGGCATCGGCGAGGGCAACGGCACGGGCACCGGCACCGAGGGCTCGGGCCCCGGACGCGGCACCGACGGCGAGGGCCGCTTCGCCAACGGCGCCCCGGACAAGGCGCAGCCTCCCGGCGACCCCGATGCGCCCGAAATGGCGGACGCCGAGGGCCGCGAGGATTCGATCGCCGCCGCCGAGGCGCCCGAGGTCGAGCCTCCGAAGTTCGGGTTCACGGCCTCGGACGACCCGGTTCCGCCCGCTGCCGCCACCACGCCGTCGAAGGGCGTGCCCGTCGGGCGCCGCACGCGAGGCGCGTCCGGGGCCGCAGGCGGCTCGGGCAGCGAGTTCATGGGCGTCGCCGCGGCGGCCACGGACGTCGTCTACGTCATCGACTTCTCCGGAAGCATGTCGGGAATGCGCCTCGACCACACCAAGCTCGAGCTCAAGCGCAGCATCGAGCGACTGCCCCCGGACGGCTCGTTCCTCGTAATCTTCTTCGACCACTCCGCCACCGTGCAGCCGCCGGGGCGCATGCTGCGCGCCACGCCGTCCAACAAGGCGGCCGCCAAGCGCTGGATCGACTCGCTCAAGGGCGGCGGCGGCACCGACCCGACGCATGCGATGCAGCTTGCGCTTACGCTGAAGCCCGGCGCCATCTTCCTAATGACCGACGGCCAGTTCGCCGACCCGGTGACCACCGAGCGCACCATCGCCGCCCTCAACGCAGACAAGCGCACGTCGGTCAACACCATCGCGTTCCACGAGCGCGCCACCGAGGAGTACCTGAAGGACATCGCGCGCGAAAACCGCGGCGACTACCGTTACGTACCTCCTCCGGGAGTGACCGTGCCCCCATGAGCCTCCTCTCCCGCATCCCCTGGCCGAGCCACCCCGGCGCCTCGTGCGAGGAGCGCGAGCGCAATTCCGCGCTGGCGGCGCTCGTGCTCTGCTTCCTGCTGGCCATCGGGCTGGTGGTGTCGGCGATGCTCCTCGTGCAGTCGGACGACCCGGTCGTGGCGGACGCCGAAGGCACCACGGGCGCGGGCTACGGCACCGGCAGCGGCTCGGGCTTCGGTGCGGGCGTCGGCAGCGGCAGCGCGCTCACTGGCGACGGCCCGGGCGCCGGCAAGGCGGGCGAGCGAAGCGGCGCGAGCGGCACGCGCCAGGGCGAAGCGCCCGCGGGCCAGCGGCTCGGCACGGTCGCGCAGGCCAACGCGAAGGAAGGTGAGTCGCTCGTCGCCGGCGACTCGAAGGAGCCGCCCAAGTTCGGCTTCACGCCCAACGACGATCCAGACCCGATCGTGCCGCCCCAGACCGCCGTGGCGGTCGGCCGCCCCGACGGCAGCGACGGCGAGGGCCGCGCGGGCGCGGGCGGCGGCGGCGGAAGCCCCGGGTTCATGGGCATCAAGACCGCTGCCAAGAGCGTGGTCTACATCCTCGACTTCTCCGCCAGCATGCGCGACCAGGACGACCGCCGCGACGAGGTGCTCAAGCGCGAGCTCACCGCGAGCATCGCGCGGCTCCCGAAGGACGCCCGGTTCCAGGTCGTCCTCTTCGGCGTGGGCCACCGCAACGGCACGCAGATCAACCAGCCCGCGGACAAGAGCAGCATGTTCTGCTACGCAACCACCATGCCGCCGGGCACGATGCTTCCCGCCGACGCGCGCCACCGCGGCGCCGCCGCCGCATGGGTGCAGTCGCGCGAACCGGACCCCGAGGGCGCGAGCGAACCCTGGGGCGCCATGAAGCTGGCGCTGGAACTGCAGCCCGAGGCCATCTTCCTCCTCACCGACGGCGAGTTTCCGCCCGGCGAGCCCGACCGCCTGTTCGCGGAGGTGGCCGCCAACAACACGCCGCAGGGCGTGCAGATCAACACCATCGCCTTCGCGGTGGAGTCGGACATCTCCTCGCTGCAGGCGCTGGCGGCCAACAACAAGGGCACCTACCGGCGCGTCACGCTCAAGCGCTGAGCGTCCCCCTGGCCACGCGCGCGACCGCCGCGCTCACCGCGCCGTGCGCGCGTCCCACACAACCGCGTTCCACGTGTCCTCGAGACGCTCCTGCATGCCGCTTGCCGGGGGGCCGACGCGCTCGTCGGCCACCAGGCGCTCGAGCTCCGCGAACGACGCCTCGCCGCGCTCGATCCGCTGCCCCAGCTCGCCGTCCCACGCCGCGTAGCGGCGCCGCAGCGCATCGGCCAGCCGCCCGTCCGCGCGCAGCGCCGCCGCCGCCTTCAGCCCGAACGCGAACGCGTCCATCGACGCGATGTGCCCGTGGAACAGGTCCTCCGGTGACCAGCTCTCGCGCCGCCGCTTGGCGTCGAAGTTCAGCCCGCCGGTCGTGAAGCCGCCCGTGGACAGCACCACCTCCATCACGCGCGTGGCCAGCGCGTAGTCGGTCGGGTACTGGTCCGTGTCCCAGCCGCAGTTGGGCGTGCCCATGTTGGCGTCGATCGACCCGAGCGCGCCGGCCGCCGCGGCCACGCGCAGCTCGTGCTCCACGTCGTGCGCGGCGAGCGTCGCATGGTTGGTCTCGATGTTCAGCGTGACCTTGCCGAAGAGCCCGTGCTCGCGCAGGAACCCGAGCACCGTGGCCGCGTCGAAGTCGTACTGGTGCACCGAGGGCTCGCGCGGCTTCGGCTCCACGTAGAGCGTCCCCTTGAACCCGAGCTCGGCCTTCCAGTCCACCGCCATCTGCAGCATGCGCGCGAGGTGCTGCAGGTCGCGCGCCATGTCGCGGTTCAGCAGGCTGGAGTAGCCCTCGCGCCCTCCCCAGAACACGTAGCCTTCGCCGCCGAGCCGGTGCGTCACCTCCATCGCGTGCTTCACCTGCGCGCACGCGTGCGCAAAGACGCGCACGTCGGGGCTGGTGGCGGCGCCGGCCATGTAGCGCGGATGCGCGAAGAGGCACGCGGTGCCCCAGAGCAGCCGCTTGCCGGCCGCATCCGCGCGCGCCTTCAGGTGCGCGGCCACGCGGTCGAGCATGGCGTTCGACTCGCGCAGCGTCCCGAGCTCCGGCGCCACGTCGCGGTCATGGAAGCAGAAGCGGTCGATCCCGCACTTCTCCAGGAACTCGACGAACGCATCGACGCGCCGCAGGCAGTTGCCCTCGGAGTCGGTGCCGTCGTCCCAGGGCATGGCGGCGGTCGGCAAGCCGAACGGGTCGCCCAGCCCGTTGCGCATGGTGTGCCAGTAGCAGGCCGCGAACCGCAGGTGGTCGCGCATGGGCCGTCCGGCCACCACGGCATCCGCGTCGTAGTGCCGGAAGGCGAACGGGTTCCGCGTGGCGGGACCCTCGTAGCGGACGCGGTCGACGAAGGGGAAGGCCTGCTGCATGCGTCTATTCTCCCACGTTGCCACGGGGCGCGACGATGGGCGAGAACATCTTCCACAGCCTCCCGTTGGTGCTGGTGATCTGCGGCCTCGCGCTGGCGGTGGCGGCCCTCGGCACGAAGGTGGCCACCCGAGTCGGCATCCCCACGGCCCTCGCCTTCATCGGGGTGGGCATCGTGGTCGACCAGCCGCTGGGGCTCACGGCGCAGATCGGGGGCTTCGAGGGTGCCTACGCCATCGGCAACGTGGCGCTCGCGCTGATCCTCTTCTACGGCGGCCTGAGCACGGAGGTGCGCCGCACCAAGGGCGTCTGGCTGCCGTCCATCACGCTGGCCACCGTGGGCGTGGTGGCCGTGAGCGTCCTCACGGGGCTCGTGGTCTGGTGGCTCTTCCCGTCCGTGCCCTGGTACGCGGCGCTCATGGTGGGCGCGGTGCTCGGCTCCACCGATGCCGCCAGCGTGCTGCAGATCCTCGGCGGCGAGCGCATCGCCGGGCGCGTGCGCGAGACCGTGGAACTCGAGAGCGGCCTCAACGACCCGATGGCCTTCGTGCTGGTGGCGGCGTTCGCGGGCTTGGCCATGGGCCAGCCGTTCGACCCGTGGACCGTGCCGCTCGTGGCGTGGCAGCTCGTGGCCGGCGCCGGCATCGGGCTCGTGATCGGCTGGATCAGCGACCTCGCGCTGGCGGCGTTCGAGGAGGACGCACCGGAGATCTACCCGGTCATCACCATCGCCCTCGCGCTCCTCTCCTACGGCGTGGCGCACCTGGCGCACGCGAGCGGGCTGCTGGCGGTCTTCATGACCGCGCTCGCGCTCGGCAACAGCGCGGACCTGCCGTTCCGGAGCACCATCGTCCGCTTCCACGCGTCGCTTGCCTACCTCGCGCAGATCGTGATGTTCTTCATGCTCGGCGTGCTGGTGGACCTGGACGTGGCGCTTGCCCCGCGTGTCCTGGTGGGCGGCGGCGTGGTGGCGCTCGCGCTTGCATTCGTGTGCCGGCCCGTGGTCACCACGGCCATCCTGCTGCCGCTCGGGTACTCGGCGCGCGAGACCGCGGCCATCAGCTGGCTCGGGCTGCGCGGCGCCGTGCCCATCATCCTCATGACCATCCCGCTCCTCATGGCCAAGACCGAGGAAGGCGCCGAGCGGCTGCAGGAGGCGTTCGGGCTGGTCTTCGTGTGCGTGATCGTCGGCAGCATCATCCCGGGCTCGACCGTCCGCTGGACCCTCCGTCTGCTGCGCCTGCGGCTGCCGCCCGCGCCGCGGCCGAGCGCCATGATCGACATGGTCACCAAGACCCCGCTCGACACGCAGATGCTCATGGTGGTGGTGCAGCCGGGCGCGCCGATCGAGGGCAAGGCCCTCGCCGAGGCCCGCATCCCGGGCGACATCACGGTGGCGCTCCTGGTGCGCGGCGCACGCACGCAGCGGGTCCGCGGCGACACGCGCTTCGAGGCCGGCGACGAGGTGGCCATCAGCCTGCCGGAGCGACTGATCCCCATCGCTCGGCAGCTCTTCGGCGAGGAGCACTGAGGCACGCGCGCGGCACGCCGGCGCAACGAAGCCACGCGCTGCGCCGGGCGCTGCGCCGCCGGGCCACGCGCCGCGCCGGGCGCTGCGCCGCCGGGCATCGCGCCGCCGGGCGCCCCGCCTCACGCGCGGCGGCTGACGTCCATCACCAGGATGAGGTTGAGCAGGCCGCCGAGGGCGATGAAGAGCGTGCCGAACTCGTTGGCGGCACCCAGTCCCTTCAGGCTCGACACCGTGAACTGCCCGGGAAGCGGTCGCCCCGTCGGGTCGGTCGGGGCCGGCGCCGGAAGCAGCTCGCCCACCTTCCCCTTCTTCACCACGTGCTGGTTCAGCAGGTCCGCGCCCACCGCGATGGGGCCGTTGGCGCTCTGCGCGATGAACCACGGCGCGTCCTCGACGCTGTCCACGGCGTCCACGCCGCCCACCGCCAGGCCCGTGAGGAACATGCCGAGCACCGCGGCCATGGCCAGCAGCCCGCGCTTGCGCTCGCCCATCGACAGGTGCCCAAGCCCCGGGAACAGGAACGCAAGCAGCGCCGGCTTCACGCCCTCGCCCGTGGCGCCGAGCACCACCGACACCAGCGCCCACAGCCCGAACAGCATCCACAGGGTCGGCAGCGTCGACACGGACGGGCCCGCGGCAGCCTGCGCAAGCACCGCGCCACCGCGCACCGACGCGGACTCGTGCCTCGCAGAGGGCGCGGGCCTCGCCGCGGGTGCGGGCGCTGGAGAGGGCGCTGGCCTCGCCGCGGGCGCGGGCGTCGCCGCAGGCGCGGGCGCGACCCCGGGCGCCACGGCGCCGGAGGCGGGCGTCGCCGCGGCATCCGGCGACTTCAGCGCCCAGTCGATCCCGCCGCGCAGGTGCTCGAGGAACAGCGGCTCCGAGAAGCTCTCGCGCGTGTGGCCGCCGGCCGTGTACCAGGCGCGCCCGCCGTCGAACTCATGGCACCAGGCGATCGGGTGGTCCGCGCCCATCGGCGCCTTCTCGGGGTCGTAGGTGCGCTCGTCGAGCGTCGCCAGCACGTGCACTCCCGACCGCGGGTTCTGCCGGAACGCGTACCACTCGTCAAAGCGCTTCCACTCCGCCGGCAGCATGCGCGTGGAGCGGTGCGCGCGGTCCTCGACGCGCACGACGGCGTCCTGGTTGCGCGGGTGCCCCAGGAACCACGCGCCCGCGAGGCGCCCGTACCACGGCCAGTCGTACTCGGTGTCGGTGGCCGCATGGATCCCGACCCATGCGCCGCCGCCCCGGATATACCCCTCGAACGCCGCCTGCTGCGCGCCATCGAGCACGTCCCCGGTGGTGGAGAGGAAGACCACGGTGCCGTAGCGCTTCAGGTTGTCGGGAGTGAAGAGCGCGGCATCCTCCGTGGCGTCCAGTTCCCAGCGCCCCTCGGCGAGCTTCGCAAGCGCGGTGATGCCGTCCGGGATCGATGCATGCCGGAAGCCCTTCGTCCTGCTGAAGACCAGCACGCGCGGCCGTGCGCCCGCCGCGCCGGCCGAACCGGCGCCGGATGCGCCCCCGGCCGCCGCCTGCGCCGCCGCGCGGCCGCCGAACGCGAGCACCGCGCACATCGCGAGCGCCATGGACACCGCGGCAAGGAGGCGAACCGGTCGAGGCACCGCGCAGCGCGAACCATGCATGCGGGCCATGCTAGCGGTGGCGCACGGATACACTCGGGCCATGGCCGACGCACCGAAGCCGAACGACCCCTCCCCGCCGTCCGGTGACCCGCGCTGCAACGAGGTGGTCGACCGCCGCACGGGCATCGATCGCCGCAACATCGAGGGCGCCGTCAGCCCCACCAACCTCGAGCGCCGCCGCGGCCCCGGCCGCCGCCTCACGGACTTCGTGAAGACCGCCGAGGAGGGCGAGATGAACAGGGAGCAGTACCTGTTCCTCATGGCCATCGATGCCTTCAAGCGGGTCAACCACAAGACGTTCCCGTCGTGGACCGACGTGCTGGAGATCATCCGCAAGCTCGGCTACCGCAAGACCATGCCCACGGAGCTCAACCTGGGCCCCCGCGCCGCCGACTGGACGGAGAAGCCCGACGCCCCCAGCAACGTGCACAAGCTGGCCGAACGCCGCGAGGAGTGACGGCGCGGAACATGCCACCCAAAGCGAACGACGCGCGCCGATCGGCGCGCGTCGTTCGTTCGGGATCCAGTCGCACGGGCGCGTTGGTGCGGCTCCGACCGCCGCCGCGCACCGTCACTTCCGGTTCTTGAAGAAGTCCGAGTTGATCTGGATGTACTGCTTCCACTCCGTCGGGAGGTCTTCCTGCGGGTAGATGGCATGGACCGGGCACTCGTCGACGCACAGTCCGCAGTCGATGCAGGTGTCCGGGTCGATGTAGAGCTGCTTGGCCTCGGCGTGGTCGGTTTCGCTCTTGCCCGGGTGGATGCAGTCCACGGGGCAGACCTCGACGCACGCCGCGTCCTTCGTTCCGATGCAGGGTTCAGCGATGATGTGGGCCATGGCGTTGGGGGCGGAATCGTAGCGGGCGGGAGCGGCCGTTGGCCGGGGCGCGCCGGGGCAATCGCGCAGAACACCGCGTGCGGCACCGGAAACCTGCAAAAACCAACAGGGCCGGCGCTCGGCCGGCCCTGCTGGTGTTGTCCGGTCGAGCAGTATTACTTGCTCTTCTTCTTCGCGGTCTTCTTGGCGGCCTTCTTGGCAGCCTTCTTCTTCTTGGCCATGGTCTGGCTCCCTTGTGTTACGCGTAGGGGTCGGAGTGATCAGAGGCCCGCGTAACTCGGCCGCTGATCGTGCGTCATTAGTACCTTTATCGGCACAGCCTGTGAAGGGGGTTGAGGAGAATTTTCCCAAGATTTCTTCCGCACCCCCTTGTCGCTCGGACGCATCGCGCTACGGCGCTGCCTGAATCGCGCGCGAATGCGCGGATCAGGCGGCGAATCACGGGCAATTCGCATCGGCCGCGCCGACAATGCGCGCATGACCACCGCCCGCACCGAAGGCGCCGACACTGCCGGACGGACCGCCGCCGCCACGCTCCGCATCGTGCTGCACGGTGCCGAAGGACGCATGGGCCAGCGCATCGCCGCGTGCATCCCGGCCGATGCGGGATCGCACCTCGTGCGCGCCCTCGACCGCGGCGACGACCACGGCCTGCGCCCCGGCGATGCCGACTGCATCATCGACTTCTCGAGCGACGAGGGTGCCGCACACGCCGCAGCCCTGGCATCCGAGCTGCGCTGCGCGCTCCTCGTGGGCACCACCGGCCTCTCGCAGGCATCGCTTGACGCCATCGCGCGCGCAGCGGCCATGGGCATCCCGGCGATGGTCGCGCCCAACACCTCGCTCGGCGTGGCCGTGGCCCGTCGCCTGGTGGCCGAGGCCGCACGGCTGCTTCCCGGGTTCGACGTCGACCTCGTCGAGACCCACCATGCGCGCAAGGTGGATGCTCCCAGCGGCACCGCGCGCAGCCTGGCGGAGGCGGTCGCCCGCGGGCGCGGAAAGCCCTTGGAAACAAGCCGAATCCACGCCATCCGCGCCGGCGACGTGATCGGCGAGCACGCGGTCACCTGGTCGGGGCCCGGCGAGCGCGTCACCATCGCGCACGCCGCCACCAGCCGCGACCTCTTCGCGCTCGGCGCCCTGCGCATGGCGCGCTGGCTGGTGACGCAGCCTGCCGGCATGCGCACGCCCGACGAGTGGTTCGCGCACTTCAGCCGCTGATCGCCAAGTAGTCTTGCCGGAATGCCAACCGACCTCCTGCGCTGGTTCACGCTCGGCTGCGGCGCACGGCTGGCCGTGGAGCGCATGCCGGGGACCCGCAGCGCGGCAGCCGCCGTCATGCTGCCGGTGGGCACCGCCGGCGACCCGGATGGCGATGCCGGCGAGGGCGAGTCGACCGTGCTGGCGGAACTCATCCTGCGCGGCGCGGGCGGCATCTCCAGCCGCGACTACTCCGATGCCTTCGACGCCCTCGGCGCACAGCGCCACGGCGCGGCCGCCGTGCACCACCTGTCGCTCTCCACGCTCTGCATGGGCGAACGCCTGCCGGAGGCACTGCGCCTGCTCTCGCTCGCCGTGCTGCGCCCCAACCTCGATCCCGACGGGCTCGACGCCGTGCGCGCCATCGCGCTGCAGTCGCTCGCGGGCCTGCAGGACGAGCCGCAGCACCTTGCCGGTGTCGCGCTGCGCCGGCGCGCCATGCCCGCCCCGTTCAACCGCAGCGGCTACGGCACCGAGGCGGGGCTCAACGCCCTCGCCGCCGAGGGCATCCGCGCCGCGTGGCACCGCCGGGCGCGGCCGGGCGGGACGGTGATCGGGATCGCGGGCGACGTGCACCCGGAGCGGGTGCGCGACCTCCTCGAGCGCCTGCTTGAGGGCTGGTCCGGGACCTCCGAGGAGCCCCGCGAGACGGCTCCCGCCGAGCGCGGCCGGCACCTCGTCCGGATCGACACCCAGCAGACGCACATCGCCATCGGCCTCGACGCGCCCCCCGACGGCGGGCCGGACAGCTACGCGCACCGCGTGGCCATCCGCGTCCTCGGCGGCGCCACCAGCAGCCGGCTCTTCACCGAGGTCCGCGAGAAGCGCGGCCTCTGCTACTCGGTGGGCGCCAGCAGCGCCCTCGGCCGCGACCGCGGCCTGGTGCAGATCTATGCCGGCAGCACCCACGAGCGCGCCCCGCGCACGCTCGAGTGCATCCTGCAGGAACTGGAGCGCTTCGAGCGCGGCATCTCCGAGGACGAGTTCCGCGACGCGCTGGTGGGCGCGAAGGCGGGCCTCGTGATGAGCGGCGAGAGCTCGAGCGCGCGCGCCGCGGCCATCGCGTCGCAGCTCTGGCGCATCGGCCGCGCCATGGACCTCGCCGAGAGCGCCGCCGAGTTCGAGCGGCTCACGCTGGCCGGGGTGAACGAGTACATCGCCCGCGACATGGGCGCGGCATGGCGCAGCGCCCGCACGCAGGTGACGGTGGCCCCCGACGAGATCCGGTGAACGCCTCGTGCGCGCACGCCGCCCCGCGGCGCGCCGTCAGCCGACCGCCGTGACCACGGTGTACTGGTCGAGGTTCAGCACCACCACCTCGCCGTCGTCCTTGCGGATCTCCAGGCGGTCGAGCCAGAGCTTGTCGTGCAGCCCATGCGCGAACCAGCTGCCGGTCTTGGACTGCCGGTAGCGGAGGACGGTGCCCTCCACGGTCGTGGTTTCCACGCGGCGCACGGCGGGCAGTTGCTGCGTGACCTGGACGCGGGTGCCGGGGGCAAGGGCAAGGGTCTCGATCGACATGGGCCCGGCAGTATAGGAATCAGCCCGCGCCGGCCGGAGCCGCCGGTCCCCGCCCGGGCCGCCACTGGCTGACGAGCACGCCCGCGAACATCAGCGCGCAACCCAGCACCTTCCAGCGCGTGAACGGCGCGCCCAGGTTGTCCCACCCGAGCGCCGGGCACACGGCCTCGGCAAGGGCCGCCACCACGCCCTCCAGGCTCAGGAGGATCGCCGCGTGCGCCGGTGGCGCGCTTCCCTGCGCCACCGTCTGCAGCGTGAAGGCAATGCACGTGGAGAGGAGCGTCGCGAAGAGGAGCGGGCCGGCCACGTCCCGGAGCGCGCCCATGGTGATGGCCTCGCGCGCGCCCCACTCGTTGCCCGCCGCGAATGCAGCCAGGAGCTGCGACACAAGGAGCGCAGAGAGGCCAGTCATCGCGAACTGCACCACGCTGATGACGAACGCGTCCGCCTCGCGCGCGGCCCACCCGATCACCTGCACGTGGAAGCTCCACGCCAGCGCGCAGCCGAGCACCCACAGGTCGCCGGTGTTGATCGCCACGGCGCCGCCCCGAGGGTCGAAGAGGCTCAGGAAGTAGAGCCCCGCCACCGCGAGCACCGCGCCGGACCACACCTGCCACCCAACCCGCTGGCCGGCGAAGAGGCCCAGCATCGGCACGATGATCACGTACAGCCCGGTGATGAACCCGGCGTTGCTCGGGCTGGTCTGGTGCATCCCGACCTGCTGCAGCGAGCTGCCGAAGCTCATGGCCACGCCCGCGAGCAGCCCGCCCAGGATCGACTCGCGGCGCACGCGCGCCGAGGCGATGCGGCGGAACCGGACGAGCGCGAAGGGCAGCAGGATCAGCGCCCCCAGCGTGAAGCGCACCCCGTTGAAGGCCACCGGCCCCATGTGCTCGGTGGCCAGCTTCTGCGCGATGAACGTGGTGCCCCAGATCAGCGCCGCGGTCAGGAGGATCGCGTCCGCGGCCACGGTCCCCAGCGGCCGGCGCGCGGGCGCCTCCGGGACGGAGGTCACTTCGCGGTCTCCGGCCACCGGATCTCGCGAGACGCGGTCATCCGCGCGCCGTCGACGCCGTCGAACGAGGCCTGCACCACCAGCGTGCGCCCCGGCGGCGGCTCGACCGAGAGCGGCACGCGGAACGAATAGGTCTCGGTGACCGAATCCCAGGCGCGCGCGTGCCCGCCCACGCCCGCAAGGTCCGCGGACTGGCGTCCCACCTCGTTGCCGTCGAAGAGCACCGTGATCCGCAGCTCGCCGAGCGCCTTGGTCTCGTCGCGCTCGCTGTCGAAGAACTCGATGCGCACGTCGAGCGATGCGGGGCGGTCGCCCGCCCGGCGCAGCGGGGTTGTGAGCGCGCTCACCTCCATGCGCTCCGCGCGCCAGCGCCACGTGGCGCCGGCACCTGCGGTGGCCACGTCCTGGCCTGCGCGATCGGTGCAGCCCGCGGCCGTGAACGCGGCCATGCACACCGCCGCCGCGATGGCGCGGCGCGCGAGGCGGGGCATGCTGCGGACGGGTGCGTTCACGGCCGCGGCAAGATAGCCGGGAGTACACTTCGCCCATGCGGAACATCGCCGTCACCTCCGGACTGCTCGCGTTCGCACTGCTCGGCTGCGCTGCCGACGGAACCGCCACCGAAGGCACCGCGGCTGCGTTGCCCGCGCAGGTGCCTGCCGCGGCGCCCGCCGACGGCGGCGCGCCGCAGGCCGCGGCGCTGCCGCCCACCAAGCGGGCACCCGCCCGCGACGGCAAGGCGCACCGCTGGGAACTGCGCGCGTTCAAGGACAGCCACGTGGAGGTGTGGATGGACGGCGAGCGCGTGCCGGACGCGCGCATCATCCGCGAGGGGAACCTGGTCGCGGTGGTGGACGATGCCGGCACCGTCATCGAGCGCCTCGACATGCCGCCGAACTGGACGCCGGCGCACGGCACGCCCGATGCGCCCGGCACCTACCGCACCGTGGACGGCGCCGTCCTCGTGCCGCCGGCCACCATGCTCGGCGGGCGGCTCGAACCGGTGTCTCCGGCCGCGCTGGCGCACCTGCATGCGGCGCACACCGCCGCCGACGGATCGCAGTGCACGGCGGTGGCGAGCGTCATCCCGGGACTCCCCATGGACCAGGCCGGCGTGCGCGCGCACGACGTGATCGTGGCCGTGAACGGCTCGGCCGATGCATCGCCCGCCGCGGTGCGGGCCGTCGTGCGTGCGGCCAAGCCGGGTGACACCGTCACCTTCGCCCTCGTGCGCGCCGGCGAGCGCCGCGAGGCCTCGGTCACGCTTGCCGCATGGGACCCGAAGCACATGGTCAACCCGCTCGGCCGCCAGGATCCCGTTCCGCCGGCGATGGCCGCGGGCACGGCCCCGCCCGCGCAGCCCGGCGCACCGGCAGCGGCCCCCGTCGATGCGCAGGCCGCCGAGCTGAAGGAGCAGGTGGCCAAGCTGAAGGCCCAGGTCGCCGAGCTCGACCGCCAGCTGCAGGCCGAGGACGCCGTCCGCCGCGCCGTCCGCCCCCAGCCCGCGCCGCAGCCCTCCGCGAAGTAGCCGAAATCCGTTCCTGGTTAGTTTGGCACCAATTTCGGGGCACCAGTTTGGGGGCACCAATCTCGGGGCACCAATCTCGGGCAACCGCTCCCGCGCGAGGAACGCACATGCGAACCCCGGCGACGCCCATGCCAACCCCGGTGAAGCCCGTGCGAAACCGTTGGCGTCCATGCGCGCCCGACCCGGTTTATCCGCCTTTTCGGCACCCCCGGCACCCCGCTAGAATGCGCGGTTCACCCTTGGGGAATGGTGTAACGGTAGCACAAGTGACTCTGACTCACTTTGTGTAGGTTCGAATCCTAGTTCCCCAGTTCGTCCGTCCGCGCCCGGCCCCGCGCCGGGCGTGTTCGCTTTTGCGCTCCGGCTGGTGCGGCTGCCCCCGCCGCGATGCCGAGGCGCTCAGAACATCACCTGGATCTGCGCGAGCACGGAGAAGTTGTTCGCCACGTCGGCGACGCCCGTGCCCGTGAGCGAGGGCGCCGGAGCGCCGACCGTCTCGCCGCCGAGCGGCAGGATCCCCATCACCGTGACCTTCAGCTTGTGCGAGGGATCGAGGTACCAGTTGCCGCCGGCCTGCACGAACCACTTGGGGTCGGCAACGTCGAACCAGCTCAGCGCGCCGAACGCCTCCACCGCGTCGGCGAGGAACACGCCGCCCTGCAGGTTGAGGCCCCACTGGTCCTCGGTGCCCAGCACGTCGTCCTGCCAGAACACCTGCCCGATCAGGTTGGCGCCGCCGAAGTCCACGCGCACGTCGCCCGTTGCGGCGAACTCCGCCACGTCCACGCCGATCAGCCTGTTCTGGGCGCGCCCCGTGGCCCACGCCACGCCGCCGCCGAGGACGAGGCCGAACTCCTCGCCGCGGTAGCTCGACTCGTCGGTGAACTGCTTCCACGTGCCGGCGGGCTTCCACTCCAGCCTGCTGGCGAGCGCCACGCCGGCGTTGAAGAGGCTGTCCCACTGCGCGATGTTGCCCGGGATGCGCGCGACGTCGTTGAACCAGCCGCCCTGCCAGCGCACCTGATCGCCGGTCCATGCCAGGTTGAGCCCGGTCTGCTGCCCAAGCCCCGCGCGGTACTCGAAGATCGAGTACTCGCCCATCTGCGTGTTACCCGCGTTGAACAGCGTGCTCTCCACCGTGAACGGCGCGTTCTGCCTGCCGAGCGTCGCGGTGAATCCCTCGCCGAAGTTCTTGCGCACGTACAGGTAGACCATCCCGTACGCGTTCTGCAGGAGGAAGTACGGGTCAGGCTGCGTGTCGTACGCCACGCCGAGCATGTACTCGACCGACGGGTCCATGACGTGGCCGGACACGTAGAGCTGCGCGCGGCGCGTCTCCATGCCCCACGTGTTCTGGTCATTGCGGTTGGATCCCGTGTCGGGCACGGCGGCCGGCGGCTGCGAGCCCGTGGGCTGCCAGTTGTTGTTCCACACGAAGCGGGCCTGGCCGAGCATGTTGACGCGCAGCAGCATGCTGCCGTCCCCGGACCGGATCACGAACCCCTCGTCGTAGCCGAACGCCGGCGAGTCGGCGCGGAAGGACGCCCGCGTGCCCGCATCGGCAAGCACGTCCTGCACCAAGGCGCGCACCTCGGCGGCGCGGGCCTCGTCGAGCCACGCCCCCTCGCGCTGCGCACGGATGGCGCGCAGCTCCTCGCGCAGCGCGTCCAGCTCGGCCTGCGTCCCGGCATCGGCCGGGAACACGGCGAGGACGCCGGATGCAAGCATGCACACGGTGATCGACACTCGCGCAGGGTAGCGGGCGCGCGCGTCACCGCCACAGGCGCGCGTGTCGCCGCCGCGGCCCCGCGAGCGAGCGCCGCGAGCGAGCGCCGCGGGCGCGGTGCGCGGCCGGCGGCCCGCGCGAATCACGCAGGCTGCGGCTCGGCCTTCGCGCCCGCGCGCACGGCGAACGTGAACGACTTGCCCGCGTGGTCCACGCTGACGGTGCTGCCGGGCGGGCACTCTCCGCCGAGGATCTTCTCGGCCAGCGGGTTCTCCAGCCGCTGCTGCACCACGCGCTTCAGGGGGCGCGCGCCGAACTGCGGGTCGTAGCCCTCGTCCGCCAGCGCGTCCACGGCCTTCGGCGTGAGCTCGAGCGACAGCTTGCGGTCCGCCAGCCGCCGGCGCAGGTTGGCAAGCTGGATGTCGACGATGCCGGCGAGGTCCTTGCGCGTGAGCTGGTGGAAGATCACCGTCTCGTCGATGCGGTTGATGAGCTCCGGGCGCAGGTGCTTCTTCAGCTCGCTGCGCACGTGCGCCTGGATCAGCTCGTCGGGCTGGCCCTTCTCGCTCATGTCGATGATGGCGTGGCTCCCGATGTTGGACGTCATCACGATGATGGTGTTCGTGAAGTCCACGGTGCGGCCCTGGCCGTCGGTGAGGCGGCCGTCGTCGAGCACCTGCAGCAGCACGTTGCTCACGTCGGGGTGCGCCTTCTCGAACTCGTCGAAGAGCACCACGCAGTAGGGCCGGCGGCGCACCGCCTCGGTGAGGCGGCCGCCCTCCTCGTATCCCACGTAGCCCGGCGGCGCGCCGATGAGCCGCGCCACGGAGTGCTGCTCCATGAACTCGCTCATGTCGATGCGCACCATCGCCTCCTGCGTGTCGAAGAGGTACTCGGCGAGCGCCTTGCAGAGCTCGGTCTTGCCCACGCCCGTCGGCCCCAGGAACAGGAAGCTGCCGATCGGCCGATTCGGCTCCCCCAGCCCGGCGCGGTTGCGGCGAACGGCCTCGGCGACGGCCTCCACGGCCTCGGGCTGCCCGACCACGCGCTTGTGCAGGTCGTCCTCGATGTGGAGCAGCTTCTGCCGCTCGCTCTCGACCAGCTTGCTCACGGGGATGCCGGTCCAGCGGCTCACCACCGCGGCGATGGCCTCGGCGTCGACGTCCTCCTTCACCAGCGTGTCGCCCGTGGCCAGGCGCTTCTGCAGGTTGGCTTGCGCGGCGCGCTGCTGCGCCTCAAGCTCCTTGATCTCGCCGTGCAGGATGCGCGCCGCACGCTCGAAGTTGCCGGCGCGCTGCGCCTGCTCGGCCTCGGTCTTCCTTGCCTCGATCTGCTTGGCGGCGTTGGCCACCAGGTCAAGGTCCTTCTTCTCGGCCTGCCATTGCGCGGTCAGCCGGCGGTCCTCCTCCTTCAGCTCGGCGATCTCCTTCTCCGCGCGCTGCAGGCGGTCCTTGCTGTCGGGGTCCTTCTCGATCTTCAGCGCCTCGCGCTCAACCTCAAGTTGCACCAGCCTGCGGCGCACCTTGTCGAGCACCGTCGGCATGCTGTCGTTCTCGATGCGAAGGCGGCTCGCCGCCTCGTCGACGAGGTCGATCGCCTTGTCCGGCAGGAAGCGGTCGCTGATGTAGCGATGGCTCATCTGCGCGGCCGCCACGAGCGCGCCGTCCTGGATGCGCACGTCGTGGTGGGTCTCGTAGCGCGGCTTCAGCCCGCGAAGGATGGCGATGGTGTCGAGCACGCTCGGCTCGCCCACGTACACCGGCTGGAAGCGCCGCTCGAAGGCCGGGTCCTTCTCGATGTGCTGGCGGTACTCATCGAGCGTGGTGGCGCCGATGGTGCGAAGCTCGCCGCGGCTGAGGGCGGGCTTGAGCAGCTGGCCCGCGCCGGGGCTGCCGGTGTTGGCGCCCGCGCTCACCACGGTGTGGATCTCGTCGATGAACAGGATGATGCGGCCGTCCGAGGCGCTCACCTCGCGGATCACGGCCTTCAGGCGCTCCTCGAACTCGCCCTGGAACTTGGCGCCCGCAAGCATCTGCCCGACGTCGAGCGCCACGATGCGGACGCCCTTCATCTGCTCGGGGCAGTCGCCGTTGACGATGCGCTGCGCGAGGCCCTCCACGACAGCGGTCTTGCCGACGCCGGGCTCGCCGATCAGCACGGGGTTGTTCTTGGTGCGGCGGCTCAGCACCTGCATGCAGCGGCGGATCTCCTCGTCGCGGCCGATGACGGGGTCGAGCTTGCCCGACTGCGCCTTCTCGGTGAGGTCGATGCCGTACTTCCTCAGGGCTTCCATCGTGTTCTCTGCGTTGGGGTCGTTCACGTTCTTCACTCCGCTTGCGGCGCGGATCTCCTCGATGGCGGTGCGCAGCTTCCGTTCGTCGGCGCCGACGGCCGAAAGTACCTGCTTCGCGGGCCCCTGCGCGGCGGCCAGCGCAAGGAGCAGGTGCTCGACGGTCACAAACCCGTCCTTCATGTCCCTGGCGATCCGCTCGGCGTCGCCGAGGACCTGCATCAGCGCCTGCCCCGGCCGCGGCTGCGCGCCGCTGACGGTGGGCTGCCGCTTCAGCTCCGCGGATGCCACGTCCGCGATGCGGCGGGCATCGAGCCCTGCGCGCTCGAGCACGCTGCCGGCGGGACCGCGCGCGTCGGCGGCGAGCGACGACAGCAGGTGGAGCGGCGAATGCTCCGCGTGGCCGGAGGTGCTCGCGAGCGCCTGGCCCGCCTGCAGCGCCTGCTGCGCGGCGTGGGTGAAGGAGTCGGGGAATGGCATGCGGGAGAGATGAGGGCAAACGGCGTGCCGGGGCATGGCCCGGAAATCCGCGCGATTGCGCACCGGATGCGCGTTCCGTGCGCCCGGGCGGCACCGCGCCCGGCGTGCGGGTGCCGTTCAGGCAGTCGGCCGCCACGCCTCCGCGGGGAACCCGGGCGGCGCGAGGTCCGGCCGCCCCTGGATCCACGCCGCAAGCCACTCGAGCCCGTCGATCAGGCGCGGGCCGGGGCGGTTGAACATCTGGTTGCCGTCCACCAGCATCACCGAGCGCGGCGTGCGGCCGGCGGCCAGGTCGGCGCGGGCGGTGCGCACGGCGGGCAGTTCGTTCCACCACGGCTGGCGCTCGAGCGACCGCATCGACTCGCGCACGGCGGCGAGCGGCAGTCCGCACGGGGCGACGGCGACCAAGGCGGGAGCGCTCGCGACGATCTCGTCGGGCGTGGCAACGCGGCTCTTCGCACCGGCCGCGTTCAGCGGGTGTGCGCCGCCCGCAAGCGCGATGAGCTCCGGCGTCCAGTGCCCGCCCACGAACGGCGGGTCGGTCCACTCCAGGAACAGCACGCCCGGGCCGTCCGTGAAGGGGGTGCCCTGCTCCGCGGCGGTCCAGAGCCGGTCACGCAGCTGCGTGGCCGCCGCCTGCGCCGCGGCCGCCCGGCCCACCGCCTCGCCCACGGCCAACAGGTCGTCGAGCACCTGCCACACCGTGGTCGGGTTGAGGTTGACGATGCGCGGGCGGTTCGCGAGCGTCGCCGCGACGCGCTGCACGCTGCGAAGGTCGATGCTGCACACCTCGCACAGGTCCTGCGTCAGGATGACGTCGGGCGCCAGGGCGCGCAGCAGTTCCTCGTCGATCCGGTAGAGCGACTCGCCGCTCGCAAGCGAAGCCCGCACCGCCGCATCGATCGCGGCCTCGTCGACGGCGGTAGGGGCGCCCGCGGCGGCGGTATGCGCGATGCGCGCGGAGGTCAGCACCGGCGCGGCGAGCGCCGCGGGCGGGAAGTCGCACTCGTGGCTTCGCCCGACCAGCAGGTCGCCGCCCCCGGCCGCGAAGAGCAGCTCGGTGGCGGATGGCAGCAGGCTGACGACGCGCATGCCGTGACTGTAGCGGGACGCGCGGCGTGCGCGCGCCTCCGCGTCACTCGACGGTCACGCTCTTGGCGAGGTTGCGCGGCTTGTCCACGTCCTTGCCGCGCAGCACGGCGGCGTGGTACGCGAGGAGCTGCAGCGGCACCACGGTCACGAGCGGCTGGAGCATCTCGGTGACGTCGGGCACGTAGAAGACGTCCTCGGCCATGCTCCGGATGTGCTCGTCGCCCTCGGTGGCCACCGCGATGACGTGTCCGCCGCGGCTGCGCACCTCCTGGATGTTGGAGAGCACCTTCTCGTACTGGCTGTTGCGCGTGGCCACGAAGACGCACGGCATGCCCTTGTCGATCAGCGCGATGGGGCCGTGCTTCATCTCGGCGCTCGGCATGCCCTCGGCGTGGATGTAGCTGATCTCCTTCAGCTTGAGCGCGCCCTCGAGCGCCACCGGGTAGTTCACGCCGCGGCCGAGGAACAGCCAGTTCTCGCGCTCGACGTACTTCTCGGTGGACTTGCGGATCTTCTCGCTCTGCTTCAGGATGCGCTCGATGTGCACCGGGATGGCCTCGAGCTCGCGCAGCGTGGTCGACACGAAGTCCTGGCTCAGGTAGCGGCGGCGCCCGATGTAGAGGGCGAGCATCGCGTTCACCATCACCTGCCCGACGAACGCCTTGGTGCTGGCCACGCCGATCTCGGGACCCACGCGCAGGTAGATGCCCGCGTCCGTCTCGCGCGCGATGGAGCTGCCCACCACGTTGATGACGCCGAGCGCCATGGCGCCGCGCGCCTTGGCTTCCTGCAGCGCGGCCAGCGTGTCGGCGGTCTCGCCGGACTGGCTCACCGCCACCACGACGCTGCCTTCGCTGACGATGGGGTTGCGGTAGCGGAACTCGCTCGCGAAGTCCCAGTCGGCCGGGATCTTGGCCCACTCCTCCATGAGGTAGCTGCCGATCATGCCCGCGTGCAGCGCGGTGCCCTGGCCGATGAGCGTGATGCGCCGGCTGGACGCCAGCGCGCGCGCGTGGTCGCCGATGCCGCCGAGCACGATCTGCCCGGCGCGGTGGTCGACGCGGCCCTGGAGCGTGCGCGTGAGCGCCGCGGGCTGCTCGAAGATCTCCTTGAGCATGAAGTGCTCGAAGCCGCCGAGCTCGATCTCGGAAAGGTCCACCTCGAGCGCGCGGATGGTGGCGTCGATCTCCACGTCGTCCACGGTGCTCGTGCGCAGCGAGTCGCGCGTCAGCTTGGCGACCGTGTAGTCCTCCAGGGTGAACGCCTGGTTCGTGTGCGCCACGATCGCGCTCTGGTCGCTGGCCACGACGTACTCGCCGCTGCCGACGCCCACCATGAGCGGGCTGCCCTTGCGCGCCACCACCAGCACGCCGGGCTCCTTCTCGCAGATGCAGCAGATGGCGTACGCGCCGGTCACCTCGCGCAGCGCCGCCTGGACGGCCTTCTCCAGGTCGCCCTGGTAGAGCTCGCCGATCAGGTGCACCAGCACCTCGGTGTCGGTCTCGCCCTTGAAGACGTGGCCCCTCTCGGCGAGGTAGGTCTTGATGGACGCGTAGTTCTCGATGATGCCGTTGTGCACCAGCGCGATGCCGTGGCCCTTGACCGGGTCGTCGCAGTGCGGGTGGGCGTTGACCTCGGTGACGCCGCCGTGGGTGGCCCAGCGGGTGTGGGCGATGCCGATGCTTCCGTCGAATCCGCGGCGGGTCTCGACCAGTTCCTCGAGCACGCGCACGCGGCCCACGCTCTTTGCCAGCTGGATCTTGCCGTCGGCCTGCGCCACGGCCACGCCGGCGGAGTCGTAGCCGCGGTACTCAAGGCGCTTGAGGCCCTCAAGGAGCAGCGTGGCGGCAGGCTTCTTACCGATATAGGCGACGATTCCGCACATGGGTTGATGGTCCGGGGGTTGCTGTCGGTGGCAAGGAGGGACGTATCATCGACCCTGCAGGTTCATTGTCGGCCAGATCTCGCCCTGGCCTCGGTCGGAACTCCGCAAAGATGACAACCGTTCGGCCACCGTACCACCCGGAAACCCTTGGCTGACAACGTCTTTCAACC
>Ga0172376_10001512_pt1 | contig 29608 bp, 34 predicted proteins | sample Lak35m_FD_121114 | JGI IMG/M metagenome (GOLD analysis project Ga0172376, IMG submission 121114) | Freshwater microbial communities from Kabuno Bay, South-Kivu, Congo - kab_092012_35m | ecosystem: Environmental > Aquatic > Freshwater > Lake | place: Democratic Republic of the Congo: South-Kivu...
AATTTAGAAATAACTTTAGTATGGTATTTTTTCCATTTAGCACCTCTATTTAATGCCCAACCATCAATAATATCACCATTTAATATTAATAGCTCAGTAGGATGATTTTCTATAAATTCAATAAATTCTTCTGCTTTACTATCTTTAGTACCTAAATGTAAATCAGATACAATTATTACTTGGTATTTCATATTAGCAAACTAAAAGAGTTAATAATGTCATTCCTAAAAAAGTTAAAACAAGTATTAATTCAAATTTAATTTTCTTTTTCATTCCAATAATTTTGATCATTTTTAAAGAATTCATCATTATTTCTATTAATCCAAGATTTCCACATTAATTTAATCATATACCATACACCTTTTTTATCAAATCTTCTACTTGGAGTATATACATAACCATTAAACACCTTAAACTTTTTAGGTTTAATTTTCGAGCTGAGTCTGTAGTCTTCTGCAACTTTATCTTCTTCATTGAATCCTCCTAATTTATTAAATGTTTCTGTTTTAAATAACATAAAACCACCTAAAGCAAAAGGTTTAGTTAAAGAACTAAACCATTGTACAACATCAAAAATACGAAATACCCAATTATAAGAAGTATCTGTTTTAAATTTACAAGTAACTAAATCATATTTACCTTTTACAGCTGTTCTATAACAATCTTCTATTAAATAATGATCAAAAACATAGGTGTCAGCATCTAAAAATAATACATAAGGTGTTGTCACTAATTTAGCGCCATTATTACGAGCAACTGATGGTAATCCACCTTTAACAATTTGTATATTTGGATATATTGAAGTGTATTTACGTAACAATAAAACAGACCCTTCATCATCTGAAGAGTCTGCTATTACTATTTTATAATCTGTTTGTTCTAATAATAACTTAACAACGTCTATTATTCCTTTGCCTTCATTTTTACAGGGAATTACTATTGTTAAATTGCGGTTCACATAAATAAATATTAAAAAGAAACTTTAACTGATGTAGGTAATGTCTCAGTTGATGGCTTAAAGTTAGGATTTTCAAGTTTATATATCTCGTATATATTCATGAACATCTTAAAGTTAGTATCAATATCACTTATTACTTTTAATTCCCATCCTTTACCTTGTATTTTATCTTTTTTACCTTCACTACGTGTATTAGCTTTTAACCATAAAATACCTGTTTCCTCTATTTTGTCAGTATGTGTTTCATTCCATGCTTTAGAGTAAGCAGCTAATTGTAAGTCATATGATGTATGAAGTGAATTAGATGTTTTAATATCTAATAACCATAACTTTTTATCCATCCTAACAATTAAGTCAGCTGTACCAGCATACTTATGCTCATCAGAAAATAAATGATATTCACCTACTATAAGTTCTGGTTTGTAAGTGTTCCAAAAGTCAGCAAACTTAAGAATCATTTTCCATACATCCATACTATATTCTGCTCTACCATTTTCATCTAACCAATTAATTTCTTCTCCATTTAAAAAACGATCAATAGCTGTGTGTACTTGAGTACCTTCAGCTGCTGCTTTAGAGGCAATAATATCACTATTATGTCCTACATCTTTTAACCAGTTATGAAAAAATTGATTTTTAGGAAAATAATTTAATACTGATGTCACTGATGGATAATATTCTTCTCCACGTCTATAAAAACGAGAGTCTAATACATTTATTTGCCTATCTTCCTCATTGTATTCTACAATGCGTTTGATTTTTGGGTCTTTAATGATGTTGACGTTTCTATCAATCATGCTAATTCTAGCTTTTTGTATATTAGTTCACCTAGAGATAATTGCTCGGCTTCATGAACTAATTTGGTGAATTTTTCGAAGCCCATTTCTGATGGATCTTTATCTTGTAAATCAACCAGGTAAACGTCTTTACCTAAGTTGAGGAGATCTTCGGCATATCTTAGAGCGTCTTTTAAAGCGTCCTTATCTAAAGACACATATACTGTTTTTACATTGTTTTGAACTAATTTCATCATTAATGCTGTAGGTATTGTTTTACCTAATAATGGTACTGCGTTACGTTTAATAGCAATAGCATCAAAAATACCTTCACACAATATGACAGGTACATTCCAATTAATAAAATACTCTAGTCCTATAATTTCATTTTTGTTACATTTAGGAGCATCATATTTTTTCTTTGAGTCAGGATTAATATCTCTGGCTATGAAATAATTTAAGTCACCATTAGCATCATATGATGGTATTATAACTCTTCCCTCATACCTGCCTTCTTCACAATAGCCTATATTATACTTAAGTATATCTGACTTATTAATACCTCGTTTTTTTAAATATGCTAAAACGTGTTTAGCCATAATATCAGTGCGGGCTATATTAATTAGTGGTTTATATTCTTTAGGTAATTCAACTTTAGTTTTATCACTAACAGTTTCTTCTTTTTGTGTATAACCAAGTATTGATCTTAACTCAGCTAACTTCTCAGGAATAACTTTTATTTTCTTAAATAAACCAATCAGTGTTCTTCCTTTTTTATTACACACCCAACAATGCCATGGATTTTCTCCTTTCATGTTAGGCACCATGTTTACTTCTAGTTTTGGCTTATGATGGTTGCAAAAAGGACACTTGTACGCGTAGTTATTACTACTTGTTTCTTTTCCTTTACCTAGTACACTATTTACAGTATGCAGTAGAGCCGCATTGATCATAACCAATAATATAATAAGATTATTTTATTAGGCCAAGTCTTTAGTGAAGAACTTACCTAATATATTATCGTTGTAACTGTTAGTTCCTGGGATTAAACACTCATACTTACATTGATAATGCATTTCATAGTATGTGAGTTGTTTTTTGGTTTTGCAAGGCATAAGTATCATACACTCAAAAAACATTGGACTTAGTTCATTAACATCATTGAGTAATTCTTTTGATGAACCCCAATATGTTTTCCAGTCACTTTCAACACGAATAACTTCATGTGTTGGTTTGCGACCTGGAGTGACAGGTAATTCAGCTAATTGTTTTTTGGTTAGTTTTTTCTTTTTGTTATACCAAAAATACTTCTTACCAATATAAAATCTACTGTCTGTTAAATTAGTGATTTTGTAAACAAAACCGATGTAGTCTTCGGGATTTAATTTATCCCAGTAGTTCCATTTCATAACATTGTTTTATATAAATATTAACAAGAGTTTGTTCCATCTAAAGTTAAGTAAACATAATTGGCTCCCCCACTAATATTAACAGTGTAATTACATCCAAATCCTGTTGTAGGACATGGACTTGAAGGACTACCAGCTATAGTTTGAGTTAAAGGAGTTGTAAATACTACTTGATCACCTGGTACTAAACCTGTTATAGTGTCAACAAAAGCACAAGTTAAACTACTTATAATACCTAATGAAACTGGACTACCTCCATTTATTGAATATTGCAATTCAGCTGTACCATCAAACCATCTAGCGTAAACAGCTAATGTAGAAGATTCTGGTGATGGAGTTACACTAATACTAGGTGTGATAGAAGGAGTCACACTAATAGTTGGTGTGACAGAAGGAGTAACACTAGTAGCTGGTGTTGAACTAGGAGATATACTAATTGATGGTGTAACAGAAGGAGTTACACTAGGTGTAGCTGTTATACTAATTGATGGTGTAACACTTGGAGTTACACTAATACTAGGTGTTGTTGATGGTGTTAAAGAAGGAGAAAATGATGGTGTAACAGAAGGAGTGAAATATGGTTTAGGAGACCATTTAGTATCCCACTTAATTAAAAATGTTTGGTCAGTGTTAGATGATAAAGGCATTGGAGCAGCCATTTTACCAATAGCTAATAAATCATTAGAATCATTATATAAACCAACCATAGTGACATATGGTGAAAAATCTGAACCTGAAATAGAACCTGTTACAAAATCTTTTAATGTACCATAATTTGCCTCAGCTGGAATATAAAATATTGATCCACTATTAGATGAACTGTATGGTGTTAATACAGCTTGAGAACCTGATAATAATGTTGGATTATAAGATAAATTCATCTCATAATCTTTTATAGTACATTTTATAAAATTCTCATAAATAACAATACTGTTTTTGAATTTTACATTTGTAAGGTTAATATTTATTGTTCTACTATTCATTTTTTAACAACCAAAAGTTGAATCATTAACTGGTGCATCAATTGTAGCTACACAAACACTATTTACTGAATAATTACATCCTATATAAGCACCTCCTCCTAAACATGGATCACTATTATGTAAATTAGTTCCAGCTGGGATTATACCACCTGCTGTATATGTGTAAGTATATATTCCTGATTGATATAAATCAATATTTAAACTATAATATGTGTCAACTAATACATTTTGATCTAATACAATATACCATCCTAAATAATCATCACAACTTCCTCCTATACAAGGTTGAGTATAAGCTTGAGCATTAATTACAACTGGAGCAAAGCTTGGTGTTGTAGAAGGTGTTACACTAGGTGTTACAGATATACTTACTGAAATACTTGGTGTTACACTAATTGATGGAGTTGATGATGGTGATACACTTATTGATGGTGTAATACTTGGTGTCACACTAATACTAGGTGTAACTGAAGGAGTAACAGTTGGTGTTACAGTTGGTGTTACAGAAATACTTGGTGTGACACTAATTGTTGGTGTTACACTAGGTGTAGCTGATGGTAATGGACAAAGTGTTAAATTTAAAGCTGGAGCTATATAATCAGGATCTCCAATATTATTAGATTTAGTGACACCTGTAGATGCTCCGTTATCTAAGTAATATAACTCAAGAGTTGTATATGTTATAATTCCTAAAACAGAACAAGTATAACTACCTCCTCTCCAAGCTGTTGCTCTTACACTGTTAGGTATAACAGTTACAATAGCTACGTTTTGCTCATAAAACACATTTCCAACATATGAACTTTGAGACAATACAGTGTTAATAGAAGAACTTATATTACTTCCACTATATAATAAATTATAATTTCCATCATCATATAATTTACATGTTGATGAAGCACTAATAAAAGTTAATTCAAATGTTGTTGGTAATATACTATCTCCAGTTAGTGTTTTAGGGATGTTTATTACATAAATAGTATCACCATTTCCTGTTGGAAAAAATTTAACAGTATCTAAATTACCTGGATTGTAAGCGTTAATGCCTTTCCAATATGATGATGTACTTAAAGTACCATCATTATACACAGTGTTTTGTAGTGAAGATGTACTTACTACTTTAGAAAAAAATGTTGGGTAATAAGTGAAATTAGTAGACTCATAAACTAATCGATCATATTGACTATTAGTAAAATACTCTGTTTCAGGATCAAAAGTTCCTGTATATTTAGTTCCTACATTAATTACAATACGTTGATCAGCAAATGAACTTGAGTCTATATCCCAGCTTTTATTCGCTGTATATGGTACTACAAAAGTATCAGATACATTAAGTCTTTTAAAAGTGTTTGCTGACATGGGCGTAACATTAGAAGTCTAATTTAACTCTTACTAATAATTCTTTAGTGAAATCCTTTACTAATGGTTTGTTTAATTTAGCTACAGCTAATAAATCACCTGTAGTGTTATATAATCCAACAGTTGTAATATATGTCTGTGGGTTATAAATCATTTGAGTATATAACAAATTACCATTAGAATCAATTATAGTTGGATTTGATGTGTAATTGAAATCAGCATTTTTAACACGTGTAAAGAAATAACGTGATGAAACAGTTTCATAATTTTGTAAACTGAATGTTGGATTCAAATTAATCATGTTATATAACATTCTGTTATTAACATTATATGTTATACCTTGAGCTGAGAAAGTTGCAGCTGTATCAGCTGAACTACCTGAATATACTAATAATCCAATACCACCTAAAGCACCTGGTGATAAAGCTAAAGCTCGAGGATTTAAAATTACTAATCCTTCATCAGGAATCATAATACCATAAGATCCACTAACTGTGTAGTTAGAAGAAGATGGTACTGATACGTTTGTGCTAGTATTAATAGAACCACTTAATAATTGGTAAACACGAGATGTACCAACATAAGTTGATGTAGTTGTTACAGTAGAATCATCTACTAAACCAATTGAGTTACTACCACTTGAAATATGTAAGAAGAAAGAACCAGGATTGAATGATTCTTTAAATTGAGCTCTGCTAACAGAGAGTACAATGATATCTGATGAAACATAAGATGAACCACCAAATTGAAATGATGTGTTTTCATCTCCATAAATTAAAGACCTAAATTGACCATAAACGTCTCTTGTAGGTGTTTTATCAGGAACAAGTGGGTTAAAGTAAGCTGATCCTGAACCACTTATATGTCCATAAGCGATTGAGAATTGAGGCTGCGCACTAGCACTAGCTGGTAAATTGACATTATCTTTATAAATGTCTAAGAAAAATTTACCTGATGGGGTGTTTTGTTCTTGTAATGAATAACTGTAAAAGGTATTTATTGTAGTGACATCTCCACTCCACATTGGTGCTACTAAAGCGTCTGAACTTAGTACCTGATCTTCAGGTTGGTATGCTCCAAAAGACATATATTAATTAGGTTTTAATTACGGTTAAAGGTATAGTAATTCTAGCACCACTATCTCTACCAATAGCTGTTATTGTAGTTGTGATAGTAGCTCCAGCTACTGAATTTGTTGGATATAAAGTATTTAAAGTAGTAGCTACAATAGTAAATGTAGTACCAATTTGACTTGCTGATAAACTAGCTCCACTTGAGTTTGGTGTTGGATTTGTAAGATTTAATCCAGTTGTATCAATACCAGTACCTCTAAATGTGCTAACATATCTTGAATCTCCAATAGTCATTAAATAACCAGATGGTTCAAATGTTGAAACAGCACCTAAGTAATTTAATGTTTGAGGAGTAATGTTGATAGAAGCAGCTTGACGTAATGAAATAGCTGTATATCCAAGGTTAAGAACTGGTAGTTTAGAAGTACCACGAGGTAAAGTTACTAATTTGTACTTCATCATTTGTGTTTCATCAGTGAAAGCTTCCAAAAGCGGCATCGCCTCAATAGCCTCACCAAAGAAAGCAGAACCCGAAGGATGATTAGGGTTGTATAAAGTATAATCAATCTCATCATCAGCTAATGCAAATTGTGTTACTTGAAATGACCCGTCATTACGAGCCAATAACTCACGGCCTTTTTTTGTTAAGACCGCGTCAATTGTTACATATTGGTTATTTAAATACGCCATTTTAAATATGTTGTTTTATATAAATATATTATGGAACAAGAACTGTACTAAATATCTTGTTCTTTAAGTTACTAACAATATTTGCTAATTGTTGGTCTATATCAAGACTTAAATTAACATTTTTAATAATTCCACCTGATGTTTGTCCAGGTTTCTTAGTATGGATGATAATGATATTTGTTTCATCTTCCACCTTCTTTGAGAAAACATATCGCTCTACTCTATAAGGAGTACTAGCTGTGACAGCATCATTAACCACCCTATCTAAAGTAAATGTTATAGGACTACCAGTTGAATTTACATTAATAATAACATATTCGTTTTCTGGCTTAAATAAAGATGTTGGGGATGTCGCTGTTTTTTCACCATCAAATCTTACAATATCACCAGGAGATAAAGCAAATGGATATTCTGTTGGTGTGTAAGTATTATATTGTTTTAATAAAGCATCTATTGATGCTGAGTTTGAAGTTAAAGAACTTCCTGAATAGAATCCAATGTTGTAAATTTCAGTCATTTTAGCTGAACATGAAACTATTCTTTTATCAGCTGAATTCACTGTTAAATGTGAGTTAGCTAGTGGATCATTTGCTGTATAAACAAATCCTGGATCAACACCTGATGCTGGACGTACACTAACAATATCTACACCATTAACAATAGCTAATCCTCTATCATGTCTATATGATCCAATAGTGTTTGGAGAACCATCTGGTTTTTTGGCTGGAATGAGACAATCAGTATAACTTGGGTTACCAAGAAATACTCTAATTTTAAGTGTTACTATAACATCAAAAGGTAAATTTTGTCCACCTGGGCTTGTCCAAGTAACATTACCAAATATACTAATCTCAGACCAAAATAAATGTATTATTATTCTAGTATCCACAGTACGAGTGTAATTACTAGTGTTATAAATAGCATTAGTTGATAAACCAGCTGGAATGAAATAGTTTTGTTGTAAATTAGCTATTCTCCAAGCTAATGGATAAAATTTAAATCCACTAGCCCAAACTATTTTATTACCCTCTAATGATTTTTGTTGTGATGGATTCTGATTATCAAATAAAGATATATTTACTGATCCACTAGTTTGATAAGCATCCGCTCCTTTAAATGTGTTTTGAACTTGGTATAAATTCCAAAACTCATTATTTCTAGTAGTTAAATAATCACGTTGAGTTAATTCTGTAAGTGATCCTGAAGCGTCAATTAAATATTTTAAATAGATATTAGTACGCTCAGGAGCAGCTATAGTTTGAGAACCAGTAGATACAGCCTCATTAAAGTAAGCAAATTTAATTGTGTTCTTATCTATGGCAGCACTTCTTCCAAGTGGTCCAACACCACCAATCCAATAATTGTTATCATTAGTATTAAAGAAATTATATTCTAAACTATTTGTTTGAGAACCAAAATATCTTGGTCTAGCGTGACGTTGGTAATTATAAGTAAAGTCTTGAATTGATGCTGTAGATAATACTTCAACTAATCTACTTCCGCTAGTTATATAGTCAATTCTTTTTAATATGTAAGAGTCTCTAGACCCAGACACATTATTTAATAAAGGATAATAATTATGATACCATATTGACTCAGAGTATGAGCAAGTATTTTCAACATTAAATACAGTGAATGGATTTGATTGAGTAATAGTTACTTGTAAAGAACTACTTGGTAACTCACCTGTGAAAAAATCTCTAGCATCTGATGTAAATGTAACATCACCTAGTTTACCTGGAATTGTTATAGGATATAGTGATTGACTATAATCACCACCATTACTAGCACTAATAAAAGCTGTATCAATAGATTGACTATAATCAATATAAGTAAATTGAGGTTCTGGTCTTAATACAACTGGTCTTTCAAGTAAGTGTGGTTTGATAACAATACCTGTAGATAAATTAGTTCTACCTGGTGTGAAATCTTTTAGTGTTCTAAATAATGAATTATGGAAAAAACTAATTAAACGAATATAATCTTTATAATCATATTTGTTGACAAATTTCTTAAAGAAATCAGCTTGTAAAGGTCTTATACCACTATATGATCCTGTAGCTGGATTGCCTATAAAACTGTCTAAATCATAAGTAGAACCAAATTGAGCAATGATAGCTCTATCAATCTCGTCTTGTGGAGATAAACTCGCATCAAGTATATGAATATCTTTAGTTAATGGAATTGTTGGTTGTAACTCAATACTCTTATTAGGTAATAATTGAGTACCATACTCACTACCACTTATAATCCTAACTTTATCAGTCACTGGATTAGCATATCCTGAGTTAGCAACATCAGCATAGTATGTTTCAGTAAATGATTCATAATTAACTGTGTTAGTAAAATTAGAGAATGAAGCTGTCCACTGCTGAATTGATTGATCAGGAGCTACAGAAGCGACACTAGCTGTTAAACTATGATTATATGTGTATAAATTACTACCTAAAGAAAATCTAGCAGCTAAATCACCAAATGAAGATGTGTAAAAATTACCTTCAATTGATTCAGGATTCAGTACATGAGAATCAAAAGCTGATTCTGATAAGTAATTAGACCATAATCTAACATCTTGTAATGAACCTGAGAATGGATAAGAACCACCTCCAAATGTCATTGTGCCTTGACTATACCATAATGAGTTAGAAGCGGCAGTTGATGTAGTTAAACTAGCACTTGTTTGGTGTCCAACATCTCCCCAAACATTATTTTTAACATAAAAAGTATATGTTTGAGAAGTACTTGTTTGTCCTATTCTTAAATCAGGGTTTGTTCTTTGTATTAATACACTATACCAATCAGTGTCATTATCTGATCCAGTATGATAAACAGGTATAGTAGATGATGTGATTGATAATCCACCTAATTTAAATTGGAAATATCCAAAATCACCTGTACTGCCTGAATATATTGAATCATTAGATGCTGTGTTAGCATATAATACATTAAATTGAATATTAGAACCACTATAAAATAATGATTGTGTAGCAAAACTTGATGATAATAAATTTGATGCTGTTATAAATGATTTAAATCTAAATTCAATACCATTAGGAGCTATGTCTGTATAAGTTGTTCTAACAGCACTTTGTGAAGTATAAGTCCAAGGAACACTAACTGTGTTTGAACCAGATACTTGTAAAGTATAAGCAAATCTATCATATTCATATTCAAATGAAGATGTTACTTTATCAACACCACCATATTCTAAGTATCCCATTATTGTCTCAGGAATACCAAACACAGTATTTAAGTATTGAATAAAACGAGTTGTACCTTTAGCTTTAAGTAATAAAGGTAAATTATGATATAAACGTTTATAAACTCCTTTTTGTTGATCTTGTCCTGATAATTGATAATTAGAAGCACTAATTAGAGTATCATATGAACCAGTCATTGGTAAGTAACTACCATCAGAACTAATACCATATAGATATCTAAATACATTAGCTCCATCTTCATCAGTATAAACATCAATACCCATTGACTGTAAAGCGAAGTATACTAAGTCTTTAGATATACCTTGGTCTAAAGCATTTTTAGCTTGATATAAGTCAGTTATAGCTTTAATATGGATCCAAATATCATCAAACATTTGTCCAATTGAAGCTACAAATTTAAATACTAACTCATTGTCAGTATTCTCAGTTATATAACCAGGCATAGCATAAAGCATATAATTCTGGTTATTATCATCATATAATGAAGCTGAATCGTAACTACCACTATACCAAACTTGGGCTTGGGAAGATGATACTGAATAGTTTATATATGGTTTAGTTGAATTTTGTTTTGGCCAAGAATATGATCCACTTTCATAATAAAGATATTGTTCCCAACCATCAAAACTTTGAATAGTTGAGTTTATTTTATTTTGATAAGCTTGGGCATCTAATTGAGCTGTTGGAGAAGTACTAACTGAAGCAGAAGCACTAGCTTCTGTATTCACTTCTATAGTATCTAGTTTGTATTGAAATCCTTCTAATCTACGAGCAGCAGAAGAGAAATGAACCCAATCTGTATATTCAAAATTAGCATAATCAATATTAATAGCAAAGTTAGAAGCGCTTAATTGACCAAGTAATTGTTGTAATGGTCCAAAAGCAGCTTGTGAACTAGTAATTTGATTAAAATTATAATATGGTGTAGGTCCTACTCTTAAATTATCTAAATCTAAATCAAAATTAGCTCCGCGTAAAGTAGGGAAAGTAGCTGGAATTATATCAGGTGTTATTTCAGCACTAAATAATTGTGGGTTAGCTATCTTATCAACTACAGATAATAAATCATTTACCTTATATTTTATAGGTAATGGATTTAATAGTTTAATTAATACAGTTGGAGCACCTGATAAAGCTGATGTTCCTACATTATTAATTGTTGTGATAGAAGATGGACCTAAATCTAATGCTATATTAATAGCTGGTATTAATTGATTTTTACCAAAGTTTAAATAAAATTCTTTAAAGTAAGGAGTTGATTGAAAATTTCTAATAAACTCATCAGTGTTACTAATAATATTATTATTAGATATATTATTGGTAGATAATCTAATTTCAGTTCTATTACCAGAAATTTCTTTAATAAATAAACTTGGACTAAAATCTTTAACTATAACAGGTCTTAAAATATTATAAGTTATTCTATAATCACCAAATAATATATTAAGATTAGCTAAGTCTTGTTCAGGGCTAAAAACTAATTCCTGAATAGTAACTGGGTCAACTGATGGTTGAAAAATACCAGGAACTGAATAGTTTTTAAAAGGAACAATAGAGTAAATTATTTTACCAGATGGATCTGATAAATGCATTTCAACATAATCCTCAGGACTACCAAAGTTACGAACCATGTCTCTTGTCACAACTAATGGAACCGCGGACCCAGTTAGTATATTGTTAGTAGTTGGTATACTATTTATTCTTATACTCATATTAATGATCCTGTGTCAATTTGAGAAGCTAATAAAATTTGATTTTTTAAATCAATATTTTCTTGTCTTAAGTTAGAAATTTCTGTTGTTAAGTCTTCTAAAGATACACCTAAGTATTCTAAACTTCTAGTTGATAATCCTAAATGAGAATTATCTGAACCAGAAAGAGGAATATCGTAAAATAAAGTATCGTATAATTCAAAAAAATCAGTCACACTTGTCTCTGCCTCAGCTGGTTGGTCATTTCTAGATTGGGCTAGTTGAGAAAATTGGGTGTTAATAACATTTTCAAATTGGCCTCTAGAATAAATACGTTTTTGTATATTAACTTGTTCAGCCATTATTCAACTGTTTGTGAAATTTTAAAGTAATAATCATCATCAAAAATATAAGTACCACCATCAATAACAGATTTAACTTGTATTTTATAATAACGGTCTGGTTCTAAACCATTCATATATAGTCTAAAATAACTACTAGTCACATCAGCGCTTAATTTAGTAGCTACATCATCAAAATCAATTACTTTAAGATTTGATTGTAAATCTATAATTGAATAGTAAGAAGCAGTTGGTAGTAATTTATTATATTTATAAAGAGTAGAAGTAGCATACACACGTTGAGGATATTTTTCTCTAGCATATACTCTAAATTTCACATACTCAGTATCATAAAATATATTCTTATTATTACCAATAGCTATATTAATTTCTTCATTAGGTATAAATGGGGTTGATCCAGTATTAAATGTACTATCATCCCATTTAAACTCCAAACAAGGAGGATAAATTGTGTTAGTATCTCTTGAAAAGAAATTAAATGTGTAAATATAATTTGGATTAAATTCTAATGAACCTGATGTTCTAATCACAAATCCATAGTTAGGAATAGTACTACTATACCAATTTTGAACAAATGGTGTTACATTAACATTGATATCTTTGGTTGAAAAATAATCAAAAGATTGAGTAACAGCTGAAGATGTATACCAGTTAGCACCACCAATACTATCAGCAAAATAAGATCCAGTCACACCAGCTGGAAAACCAGATGATGACCAAACGTTAGTTTGATTAGCGCCAGCATATTTCCATCCTGCTCCATCTGTAGATTCAGGGACATTATTAAAACGTCCTGTACCCATATCCCAATTCTGATAAATTGGATTAAAAATTAATGAGAATTGAGTTGGAATACTTTCAATATTAGCGTTGTATAATTTCAAAGATGCTGTATAACTATTACCTGATTTTGAAATAGCATCAGATATATCAGCATTATCAAATTGAATTAAAACACGACTTGTTGATGACGAGTCATATAGATAAGGAGCATTTTTAGACAAATCCAATATGGAGTCTAATCCTGCGTTTAGATCACTATAATCTGTGTAGATTGTAGTATCTTTTGATGGAAATATTTTGTAAACACCCATTTATAATAGTATTATTCTAGTATAAATATGGGCTAAGTATAGAAATTACTTCAATAAGTCGTAGTATTCCTTAAAGTGTTTCTGGCGATCAGCTAAACCAATTGTACCTCCATTAACACATTTAGTAACAGATAATACAGTTGCGTCAGAAGCATCAGCACATCTTTTTAAACAGTTCTTGCTAAAGAACCAAGCGGCTGATAATAATGGATATTTTGTAGCTACTAAATCTGGAGTAGTACAAATATCAACACCAATTGCTTTGCCAAAAGCTGTATAATTATCTTTACCAGTTAATTGAATATAGCCACGGCCACGGAATTTAAAGCCATCACCTGATGCTTCATCACCATTTCCCATACGACCACCATAAACACGATTAGCGATTTTTTCTGGTTTACGTTGATATTGTTCAGCTAATACAGGGGTAGGAAAATATTTTTTAAATATACCTTGTAATCCTTTAGCACTATAATTTAAATTTTCATTTACAACTCTAAAACCACCTGATTCATGTCCACATTGGGCTAAGAAATGAGCTAACTTAGTAGCTGTATCAATTTTAAATTTTTCCATTACTTCAGGAATCTGAGTAATTACTGATTCTGGTATGTGTCCTTTTAATTTGCTTAAGTCCATATTTTTTAGTTTAATAAGTTGTTACTTTACCATAAATATCAGTGTTAGGATATCTTACTTCAAATATACATGGATCAAGTGAAGGATAAATAACACCTTGTTTTGTAGCGGAAACTATATTATATGAATAAGGAGAGTAATTACCTCCTGATAAATTTTCTACATCAACATCTAATACAGATTGTACTCCTTTAACAGCGCCAATAGTATTATAAATGTCTGATAATATAATTGGTTGGTTAATTTGCCATTTAGAAGTATCAAAATAATCTTTTAATATGTTAATACATTTAGTTAATACTTCTTGTGAATTATAAGCTGGTAAAACTGAGATGTCAAAGTTAATTTTAATATTAACATAATAAGCATCTTTAATTAAAACAGCATCACTCATCATTTTATTATATGATAAGTATGTTTTTAAGTTTTGTTTAACAACATTAGACGCTCTAGTTAATTTACCATCAATATTAGTTGATAGAACATAAACTGATAAAGCTAATGGGTTATTATTTATAAAATTCTGTTTATCAGTATCATTGGCTACTAAATAATCTTGTGTCACATAAGCTTTACTTATATAACCAAACTTAGCAGGCATAGATAAAGTACGAACTAAATAGTCAGCTTTAGTAACATTTCTATTTTGAGTTGGAAAATTAGCTAATGCTTGTAAACGAATTTGTTCTGTTGATTCACCTGGTCCACCACCTGATGATGGTTGATCATTATTGAATCTAATAGAACCTGACACTACATTAACTATTGATTGATTTAAGTTATATGTGTCAATAGATGTTACAACAATATCTGTTAAACCAATATCATCTGTTGGTAAGTTAGCTTCAATACCTCCACCTACTAAATACTGAACTGTTAAAGTAGTATTTGAAGGGGCGACACCATATTGATTTGTATATTGGAAGTTAGATGGATCATAAGACATAAACATTTTATCAATACCATCTACTATTCCTAAACCAACATTATCAGGATTTGGAATAATAACTTCATCTGGGGATGATGTTACACCACTACCAAATTCTAAAGTTAAATTATTATCATCATCAAAACGAGTAACAAAACGTCTATCTACTTTTTTAGTGCGTAATAAGAAACGAGCACTATCATCACTATAATAATTAGGTTCATTTATAGGTAAATTAAGTGACTCATCAAATATTGTATCTTGAGCTAAATAAGGTACTTCGTACCATGTATTATCATCACTATCTATTACTTGAACTACTTCAATAATATTTGAATCACTAATTGTCACAGTTGGAAACTGTTCTGGAGTTGTAAATGAAAATTGAGTTGTTTTGATTTGTCCTGATATTGCTTCTACTTGTTTTTTAAGTAAATAATATTGAACATTATTAGTTCCTGTATAGTATTGATACACAGTAATATCAGTTGGATCAAATGAAGATGAGAAAGAGAAATCAACTACATCTTGAGTAATAAATGTTATACCTGGATTTGATATAGATTTAACAGAGGCATTTTTTTCAACTCGTAATGTATAACGCCAATCTGGGTTGTAGTTTGGAGCTCCATCAGATGGTACTAATTGATAAACACTCAATACAGCTGAAGACGCTGTTGTTATTTTAGGTCTATAACCTAAAGCATAAGCTAGAGCAATAATATTTTTTCTTTCTTGAGCGTATAATAATAATGTTTCTTGTAACTGAGTGTCAGTGTAAAATGATAAAATATCTCCTACATAAGCAGCCATTTCAATGAACATATTACCAGGAGCAGATGGACTGAAATCCATATAACTGTTCTGGAAGTAAGTTCTAGCATAATTGATTAAGTCCTGTTTTAAGGTACTAAAATCTTTATCATAATATTTTATATCAGGTACGTTTGCCATTTATTATTGAGTTAGATCTTGAGTTGAAACATTTATTACTAGGTTATCATCTTGATTATTTATTGAATAATCTAAAACTATATTCACTACATTTTGATCAGAAAATTTTTTAACAGTTATGTTTCTAATAATAATATTAGGTACATAAGCATATATTTCTTGTTCTAATCTAGCGGCTATAGAATCAAAAGTTGTGTCTGGTTCAAATAAAGAAGCCCTTAAATTCCCACCAAATGTTGGATCAAAAAAACGCTCACCTTTATCTGTTAATATATAATTAACTAAGTTAGATTTAACTTGTTCTTTAGTTGTTGTTGTAGTATTAAAAACACTAGTATCATTATTAAATAAGATACTAATTCCAATACCTCGTTTTTGTCCGACGTCTAAAGGATTAAGAGTATATGTTGGTCTTCTTAACATTAGATTTTACCGTCTTGTTTTAATTTTCCCATTAACGCACTAAAATCAGGTACAACATCAATCCTAACAGCATTAATGTCTCCAGCTGGTCTAGTATTAGCTAACATAGCATCAACACTATCAACTACAACTGGTTGAGCACCTCCAAAGCCTATGGCGTTACCTGAAGTCATCTCGGCTACTGAGCGCCATTCACCTGATTGGGCTGTTTGGTTTAAAATCTCGTTCAAAACATTATCGCTAGTGAACACAGTTGATTTAACAGGCTGTGTAGGTTTGGCAGGTTTTATAGATTCAACCATGGAATTTTTCACAGTAGTTTTTTTGGCCTCTGCCACCACTGGCTTAGGGTCTGGTGCCTCAAGCAATATTCCAAGCTCTTCCCTTACAACAGCTTGTACCTCTTCGCGTATAACCTTGCGTAATAATTTTATAAATGTATCGGCTTTCATGTCTATAAATATTTTATTATCCTAATATTTGTTTAAGTTCATTAATTAATTCCTCAGCTTTACGTATTTTACTAGGAGCTGTTTGTGTTATTTTTAATTTACTAAAAGTATCATAAGCGACTGCTTGTAAATCTCCAGCAGGGGTTGTGATTACCTCTATAATATAATTACGTATTCCATCACTATATTCAGTTGGTCCAGCATCATCTATCTCATTAGGATTTAAAGATGTATTATTACTAGTTACTGGATTTTGATTAATTGTAAAACTTAATAATTCAATTTTAATTTTTAATGAGTTAATCATTTTTTGAAATATCTGTAATATTGATTGAATTACAGTTATCATTAAAATATAATTATTGATTTTATCCTCTAATTCTTTAGTGACTTGGTCATTAATTTCTTTATTAAGTGGATACTGAGCTGCTATTGGTTTAACTGGAGATGGACTATTTAAATCTGGTCCTGATGATGCTGCTATAGCTAGTAATTTTTTCTTTTTTATTTGTAATTGTAATTTAAGAGCTATTAAAGCTACTTTAAGTATTTTAAGTATAGTAACTAAAGAATCAATAATTGTTTTAAGTATTTTAACAGTTTTCTTTAAATTAGCTATCTTATTATCAAAGTCTTTTTTAAAACGAGAATAATCACCAGGATTTTTAGGATAAAAAACAATTGATCCTCCATTCACCTCAACACGACCTTTATCTTTAAGTCTTTTTTTAGTTGTTCTTATCAATTTATTAATAATAGAACTAGCTATTTTTTCAGTGTTAATAAACTTAGTCAGTAAAGGTAATACTAATCCTATAATAGCTGTTTTAGCTGTGGATGGATCTATATTAGCTTGATCTTGAATAAATTGTTGTTTATTTTCTAATACTTTTTTAGCATTTTCAAATTTTTCCTTTTGTTCTTGAGATATTTGATTAACTTTACTTTTATTATTCTCAAGATTTTGTTGTACATTACCAGCTGAGCCTGATGCAGCTGTGAAAGCATTATTTGTTATATTTGGTTGATTAACATTCATTATATTGTAAATGATTTAGTTGACTTAAAATTAACCATATCAAATTTCACTTGTTGTAATCTACCTTTTAAAAATGAAGTAGCGGGTATTAACATAGCGGACATAAGTGGGCCAGGAACAATAGCTGCTGTTTGAACCATATCACTATAAGTTGATATAGCTTCTATTAAATCAGTTAACACATTTTCTAATTCATCAGCTTTAGTTATTGGCTCTACAACACCATATCTTTCTAAACCCAATTGCATTTTAGGAGCATTAACTAAAAACATATTTTCTTCATTATCACTATCTACAGGTCCAACATCAAGTGTTATTTTATCACCTGCTGATAAGTTAATATAACGGCTAGCATTAACATAAGTATCATTACTACGTGAGTTAAAAACTAAACGTCCTGATGATATTACTACTTGTTCACCACTATATGTTTTTATGTCATTAGTTGCCATTTATATTATTTTATATAAACTATATTATTTAATCCGGCTTTAATAGAAGAAGCAGTGACATTACTTCTTATTTTAGCACCATTAGGATCAAATATAGTATAAGTTCCATCTGTATTTTTACCAACTATAACCATCCAATGTTGTTTATCAGCAGCGTATGACTCTCCTTTATATCTGTTTCTTATAGCTTTTGATTTAACCCACTCAAATTCTACTGGTTTTGTTTTTAATATTTCATCAATTGTATCCATGGTTCCTAATTCTCTAGCGGCGGATAATCCAGCGGCTTTAGCTAAAGTATTCCATTTAGTTTCAACACTTTTTGAAGCATGCTCCCACATCCACTCAGGAGTATATCCAGCATTATTTTTATGATGAGTAATTAACATACAAAAACTAACATAAGCACATCCTGCTGCTCTTAAAGTATATTTTCCATCATTAAGTGGTCCCCATGTAGGATCTCCCTGATTAAATAGAGCTGTTGGGTAATAAACTTGATTACCTAAATTATCTTTTACATCAGTAATTTGAACTAATTTAAATAATGATCCATATTTTTTAAATCCAGCCCCATCTTTAGGTATTTTACCATTATTACTTTTTTTAATTCCATTAACTTCAGTCTTTGCTGTTCCTGAATTAATAACAGATGGAGACCATGTTGTTGGAGGATTTTGCCTAACATCATCTGGATTTTGGACTAGAATTTCATCAAGTAATTGAGCTCCTTCATCTTCACTAGCTGGTAAGAAATTAGCCTCATAAATACCTTCTTCTATTTCTTGAGCTGTTAATGAGACAGGAGGAGTAGGTTGAGGTTGAGTTGATCCAGTTGATTTATTAGGATCAGGTAAAACAGTAGTAGCAGACATTTGATTGTCAAAAGGACAATCTATATATTTTAAAGCTAAATCATAAGCTTTTTCTACATATTTTTTATGGAAATTAAGTAAAGCAGTATTAGATCCGTCTAATGCTATATAATATCTAATAGTTTCATCTTTTAATGATGATAAAAATTTAGTTTTATCATTATTATATAAATCTATAATTTGATCATATTGATCTACAAAAAGTTGAATACGTTGATCTCCTTTAAGTGTGAATTCTTTATTTGGGTCTGGAGGTATTTTATATGGATTATAAACATATTTTCCACTTTTAGTAACACCATCAATTAATAAATACTCATATGAATCTACTGATGTTGAGCTTAAATTAGCTGTTAATCTATAAGGTACACCTATACCACCTTTTAACCAATCTTCACCAACAGTAGCTAATATTCTAGTCCACCATTGTTTAGCATTATAATTGAATTGGGCAGCCATAATACGTAAACCTGGGGGTAGATTTTTTATTAGTAATTTTGGATTATCTTTATTTGAACCAGCATCAGATGTTATACTAAAATCTCTTGTATTTTTATTATTTGTATTCCAAAAATTATCTAAAAAATATTTTTTAGCTTCATCAATTTGTCCATTTTGAATTGAAGAATCATTAGCTCCATAAGCAGCCCATAAGCCATTATAAACTGCTGGATCATCTTTTCTATTTTTGGCTATGTTGTAATCTCCCTTAGATGTATTATCATTTTCCCATGTTAATAAAACAGTAGCAGCATCATTAAACTCATTAGCGCAATCATCTTTAGGAGGATTAGGCTCTATAATTACATTTTCTGGAGGTGTAAAAAGAGAATATTGATTAATACTAGGTATATCAACATCAATAGGCTCACTTTGAGCATTCATTATACCAATAAATGAAGAGTTAGTGTTTGGATTAACATCTACATTACCTTGATAAAATTCTTCATTTAATTGTTCATTAATTTCTGGTAGTTTAGCTCCAAATAAAAATTTACCTTGTTTTGTAAAAATCATTCCCCCACCATCCTCAGATTGGATAGCTATATCGTTTGGATTTTGATTAGCAAAATAATTACTTGCCATGTTATACTATATTAGGTTGGGGAGGATAGAAGTTATTATTAATAAAAAATCCAAAATATTTAGCCTCTTGTGTTAATAATTCTCTTATACTTGCCTCAGTAAAATTAATAAAAACATATTGTTTAGTACCTATTAAAACATTATTATTATATATATCTGCTATCCAAGTTTCATAATTTAAACTAATTCTAAAAGTAAAATTAGAAGAAGGAGGTGAAGCAGCAGCAACTGAAGGAGATGGAGCTACATTTAATGATGGTGATGGTGGTGGTGATGGTAATGGTCTTTGAGTAGCGTTAACTGTTGTTTTATCTAGCTCTGGAGAGTTATTAGGTATTCCTATTTCAGCTCCTTTAATACTTAATTTATTCACATTTACCTCATTAGTTGGTGGAGATAATGAAACTGTTCTCACAATTGTGTTATTATCCACAGTTTGCCAAATACCTATTGGATCTAAATAATAAGTAGTTTTATCATATTCATGACTAAGAATTCCAACATTTGTATTTGGTCCTCTTAATAACGGAACTATAGATCCTGTATTTGGTAATTGTATTTTATTTTTATATAATGGAATAGCAGGTATAGATTTTTGACTACTCATATTATCCTCAATAGCATTACATATAATTTCCTTAGTGATAGGATTGACAGCTGTCACTACTCCAAATTGATAAGTTGAACTTGGTAACAGACTAGAGGTATTACCAATATTAATTGATGTATTGGTACTTAAACTTCTAGGTGTTTTAACAATAGTACCTGTTTTTATACTATTTTCTTTACCCATTACTTAATTGTTTTGGTTCTTCAATTTTAACACCACTAATTTCTTGGAATAATAATTCTTTATCACGTTCACTTAATACACTTCCATCACCTTCACCTGTTGTATTAGACATAGCACGTTGAACAATACCAGCCATTTTGATTAAGGCCTCATCGTTCTTAACAGCGATTTCCATATATTCTTTAAGTAATGGAACAAGCATCATAGCATCACCTGGCTCTTGAATCATTGGTTTGAGCTGGTCAATTAATGATTTAATTTCCTTTTCTTTACGGTTAGCGTTCTTGTATATATCTTCAAGAAGACTTGAAAAGGTTTTGTCCTTAAATATAACTTGATTAAAATCCATCGTTCCTATTTAATATAAATATGGAAGATGCAAAGAGTTATAATGCCATAGTAATACGTCCATGTTCATAAAACTCATTATACTTACGAATATATATTACTTTTAGGCGTTTAATTATTTTAGTAATTTGAGGTGTTGATGCCTCAGTCATTTCCTTAATATAGATGTATAAGGCCTTTTTATTAAAAATATCAATATTTTCACTTTTACGGAATAACTCAACAATAGCATCAGCTATTTGAGCATCACGTTGTTTAGGAAATAAAATGAATATATTATGGTCAATATATTTAGTGAATTGTTTTAAAAATGAGACAGGTTCAATATTGTGGCTTGCCTCACTAATATTTACTAAGTCAATTAAAATTGATTTGTCTTCATCAACAGCTTCAACAGGTGCTTTATCTTTTAGCTTCTTATAATTTGCATTATTATATAGAATAAGATAGCGTTTAGCAATAGTACCAAAGTAAGAATAAGCCTTTCCTTTACTTTGATCATATAAGTGTAACTTTTCAAGAAGAAAGGCGACAACCTCATGTTGGAGTTCAGGGATTGTATCCACCTCTGTATAGTAAAACTTAAAAGTATGAATGATATTTTCAGCCAGTTTATGAAAGGCATAATTAATTTTTTCGTTAAAAAGTTTATTTCGTTTCTTAGGACTTCTTAATTTCAAATATTCAATGATAGCATTCTCAGTTTCCTGAGTGAAATAATTAATTGATTGTTTTGGTTTGCGTTTACGGACAGTCCCCTTCTTGGTTAATAATACCTCTTCACTCATCTTAGCTTCTTAAATAGTGGTTTAATGAGTCTTGAATATTTTGTAAATTACGGAAGAAGAAACCAATTTGATCATCTGATTTAAATGCTTCTGTTAATTCAACTTGAGCAAGTTGTTTATTTGATTCCTCAACTATAGAGGACACACTATCAATAATAATTTTTTGTTTAGCAGCAATTTGCTCTAATTTAATCACTTTAGTATTTAAGTTCCAAATAATGTACCCAAATATTGTGAGTACCCAAAGTACGATTGAAATAATTCCTAGTATCATATATTTTTCATTATGTCGGCTAAAGCTGGATTAACCATTGTTTTAAGGGCCTTCTGTTTAACAGCCGAATTATTTTTATTTAATTTAAAATTGTCTTTTTTAGGTTGGTTAGGGGTTGATTGACGTGGTCCAATTAGTTTAGGTAACCACTCCTTCTCAAATTCAATTCTGGCGGCTAACAAATCCGCTTGATGAACTACATACATAATAGAGGTTCGAGGTTTAGTTTCAGGTGTAAAACCCATTAAGTAGGCTTTATTTGACTCTTCATATAAACCATCATGTGTTCTGATAGCTAATAATTCATTTTTAGTATATTCAATACCATTGGTCATTAGTAAGTATAAACCACGATCAGGTACAGTCATGTATTCTAGTCTATCATTAAACATATAAGTTTCATTCAACTTATCTCGTCTCCATTGGTCTGTTTGTTCAATGTATGAAGCGTTCTGTTCATCTCCAAACTTACCTAAGTCATGATTAAGAGCTGAGAATACTAATTCCTCGGTTGTATAAGTGTCTACCATTCCAAACTCACGCCATACAGCATCTATTTTAAGAGCAGCGTCTACAACTCGATTCACATGGTCAATATAACCACCTGGAAAACAGTTGTGATATTGTGACTTGTGAGAAGCAGGCATCATAACAAAACGCTCTTCATACTTAAGATAGAACTGTTTAAGTTTTTCACCTCGTTCACCTGAGATGTAAGTGTCAATAGTGTTTAGGAACTTATCCCAATTAGATTTGATTTGTTCTGGAGTTAACATGACTTATTATTATTCAGTTTCTGAGTTGATTAAAGTGCGAATTTCTTCTATTTTATCTTTCATTTGACTAACCATATCTTTGGCTGTCATAATTGTAAAACTAGGATTAGAAAATTGAGCTTGAAAACCAATAAGCATATTTTCAAGTTGATCCAATTTTTGTTCTACTGGTTGTTTATATCTCATATATATTCTTTTATAATATTTACTAATTCAGGTATAGTATCAAATGTACGTAAAATATCTGATGTTTCCAACTTTGTCTCAGGGACAATAGTGATTACTTTATCTCCTAAATCAATAAACACAATTGGATATGTTTCTGTTTTAAACTTATCCTCAATTTGATCAGCAAAATCAGAAAATTGATGAGCATTAATATTAGTATAGGTTATTCCGCAACTGTCTAGCTCACTCTTTAACCAAGTGCAATAATCACAGTCACTTAATGTCAATAACCTAACTCCTATTTCTCCATTATTACTCATAAATTATTTACTAGTGTTCTAAAAAAATATGGAAAATTCCTTGGGGAGCCAAATTTTTCTTAATGTGTGTATATAAATATATAAGAGGGATGAGCTCACGCCCACCCCTCAGGCTAACTAACACCAACATTATTTGGTAATTTCAATAATTCCATTTCTTAACATTTTATCAATTTTTTCTCTAACAGCATTAGGATGTGTATTAAGATATGTTTGTTGATATTCCATAGGACCCACAATTGTGCACCATTCATTCAAATCATCAAACTTATTTTCCTCATAAGCTCCATCAACATATAATCCAGCGTCTGTTATTAATACTTCTTGTTCAGACATTTTATCCCAATAATCATATTCGGGAGAATTTTCATCTCCATATAGATCATTAAGACGTTCAAGTTCTAATGCAGCTGTTTCTGTTAATTTGAATTTCATGATTATTTAGTTATATATTTAACAAGTTCTTTATTTAACATCATCAACTTAAATTTGCCTGGATTACTGTTGTAAATTGACTTAATCATATTATAACAAACGTCAGTTGCAAATATTTTCTCGGTTACAATCTTACCAATACGTTCAATAATTGGTTTTTCAACTGTATTTTCTTTTGCAAAATACTCTAAATAGTTAGCAACCCTTGTACTTAATGTAGCGGCAATATCTGCGCGGTATGCTTTGTCTTTACCAACTAGGCTCTTAAGTGTGTTCATAACATACTGTTCATCTTGGCCTATGATGTTTTCTGGTGAAATCATCTTATCCAATTTATTATTAATGAACATAGTAAATAAAGTACTAAACTCACTACCAACTGAACCCTCTCCAATCATTTGAATTAATGGTAATGAATCCTCAAATGATTTAAGTGAACTAATACTATTAAAGAACATACTAACACTTCTACTGTTAGTTTCCTTAGTAACTAACTCTGGATGCATCAATAAAAAGTTAATACATCTACCATCCAAACGATTTTCTTCAGCCCACTTACCCCAACATTTAAGATCAAATTTTAAGTCAACTGTGATGAATCTTGTTTTCTGAGCATTGTCAATACTATTAACTAAATAATCTCCATTATCAGGATTACTTGTTAATACAATATGCCAATCCTGAGGTAACTTCCAACTAATATATTGTTGACGATCAATTAGCTCCATTACAGCTTGAATGAACCTCATATCAGCACGATTCCAGTCATCCAATAATAGAATACCACCATTTTCTTTACCACTAATCCATTCTGGTGGACAATAACTCATACGGTTTAAACCTGTTGTTGCAAAACCTTCCTTACGATAGTCCTCAACAGCATTCTCATCTACCCATACTCGTTCTTTATTATCAGTCATTTCAAACTGACGAATTGGAAAACCAACCAAGTCTCCTATTTCTTCAATCTGTGCAAGGTTCAATTTAACAAAGTTCAAATTCAACTCATTAGCCAACTGAAGAATAGATGATGTTTTACCAATACCTGAATCACCTACAACCTCAATACTAACTGGTTGTTTATTGTTTTCTTGTAGATAACGGTTGTTATCAATAATGTGTTTAAGGAAATCTTTTAGTTCCTTAACATTTACTGCTACTTTAGCATTTGCTTTTTTTGTTGTTGATGTTTTAACCATTGTTATTTATTTTATATTATAATTTAACTCAATAATTAAGGTCATACAATTTGTACTTTAGCACCTGGTAACTCATTATTAATATGTCTTCCTGAACAATGAACCCATAAAACAGGTTTACATGGTTGTGTTTGTTCAATACTACATTCACCATCAGTTAAGTAAATTAAGTTCTGAAATTTATCTTTATGTTGTAAAAGATATCTCATCACTGGTTCATAACTAGTACCTCCACGGCCAGTTACTTCTTTAGCCTCTTCAGCTTTACCTTTATACTCATAGACACGTCCAATTGTAGCATCACATTCAATAACAGTCACTTCAGTACCTGTTTTCCATATATGATGAATTTCACTTAAAAACTCCTTTAAATCGTCTTTACTAACTGATCCTGATGTGTCAACAGCTACAAGTGTATTTTTACGTTGTTTAATTTTAAGGGCAGGATTACCATAGAAACGTTTATTTGGTTTACGTCTTGTTTTCTTAGTGAACACTTTACTAGCCATACCATTAAAACGTCTTAGATATGCTCTCCAATCAATAACTGGCTCTTCACTAACATATAAACTATCAATTAATTCTTTTAACTCACCAGGTATAATACCTCTTTGTTTTAGTACTTGTTCAGCAGTGTCTTTAAGTTGATGTTCAATTTGTTTTTCCATCAATTTCTTTTCTGCCTCATCCATGTTCTCATATTGTTTCCAAAACTCATGAGATGCTTTTACTTCAACTTGAGTACCATCACCTAATGTGATAGTTCTTGACTCACCATCACCATTAGCACCTTTCATTGCTTGAACAAACTTAGCAACATCACCATCTGGATTATTTTGTATTTCCTGTTGAATTAACTCATAATACTTTCTAGTACCTGCTTTAATAGGCAAATTAAAAGTATTCCAAGGTGCATTAGTAATTTCTAATCCTTCCCATGTTTCATCTTTATAAGAATCTTCAATGTATTGATTAATTTCCAAATCAGCAGCTATATTCAATAACTCCTTTTCTAAATATGAATCATACATTTGTAAGTGTTTAAATGCAATATGTAATAGTTCATGTTTCAAAACTGCTACTTTACAATTATCACTTATTGTTTCCCAAAACTTAGGACTAATAACTAATTTAGTGTTAATACCATCTTTAGCTACACAAGCGGTTGAGACAGCATCATTTAATTCTTTATTCAAACTAATCAAAAATAAACCATAAAACGGTTCCTTAAACATTAATGTTTTTGAGTGTTTGGCAATGTCGGCATGTATATTATCTATCATATAATTTATTTTTAATTAATTTACTTACTTAGCCTCGGTCGTAAAAACAATATCAACTAATGATTCAGCTGCTGAGTTACTTATTTTAAACTCACGGTTAATATTATCCAATAAGAACTTCTTAACAATACCACCCTCTTTACCCACTTTAAAGTTATTTCTCAACCCAGTACCAAATGTTTTCCAATCACGTTCCCAATATATGCCTTTAGTTCTTAGTAGTTTAAATAGACTTTTTAAGTTGGTATTTGAATTAGTATAATAACTAGGTCTAAAATTAGTTGTATGTATTAGTTCATTTAGTAGAAATGATATTGATAATATTGTTGGTTGACTCATAACTAAATTAGACATCATTTCAAATCCTAATTTAATGTTGGCTGTATCTTTACTAAACAACATATCACGAAGTGTTTTCAAATATTCCTCATCCAACTCAATTCCCTCCTTATTCAACTCAACAAATAAATCTTCATCAAATGTAATTTTAATTTTACCTGATTTAATATCATTTTTTAACTCATAAAATATAGTCAATAAATTCTTTAAACGATCATTACGATATAAATCAATAAATGTACCTTTTACTTGATAAGTATTATCTTCATATTTTTGTATTTCGGCTGGATATTTAGTTAGATTTTTATGAATATCTCTAATTGTATATTCATCAATCATGGCTATTGAATTCATATCTGTATCTTCTTCTATCATACTAGATATATATTGTCTATCTTTAGTCCATTTTTTAATATTAGCTTTAACAAAATCTTCTTTAACAAAACGGTAATCACCAAATTTAAATGCTTGGATCAATAACATGATATAACCCTTATTAACAATAATATAATTTGAGTGGTTATAACGAGATGTTTTTTTCAATCCTTTATCTTTAATATATTCTTTAAGTTTGAATCGTGGTATTTCACTTGCTTTAGAAGCATAAATAATATCTCCTTTATTAGGTGTGTTTTGAGGTGATGTAAGAATTAATTTAAACAGGTCTTGAATTTCCTTACTAATTGTAGCATTAATAAAATAATGGTTACTACCACCCCAATAGTTAGCCACAGTCCATTCAACACCATTATTTCCACTCCCAAAAGAAGTACCAACACGTACTTGAAAAATTCTATTTAACATAACTTTTATTTTTAAGATAGATTAAGAGTTGAGGTTAGGGACAGAGTATTTTTCTCCTAATTTTTCCATAATTCGAATAGCATCAATTGATTTCATATAAAACATTTCACGATTATTCGCTACACGAACTGCGTCTAAATGTTCATGAAGTTCTTGTTCTAATTTATGTGAATTAAAACATTTAAATGAATAAATCGGAACCCATGGAGTTGGAACACCAGTTGCACCTGAAATCTCCTTTGCTCTAGTATCCACATCACGAACTGTCATCCCTATCTTAACCATACCTGGACATGAACTGTTTACTAATACATAAACAAATTCAGTTGGTACTAATGAACCATCTTGAGCAAATGGTGATTCTTGATAGTAAGTAACATCCTCCCAACCCTCATATCCTGGTTCATTACTGGGTGTTAATGTATAAGCAACTGCTTTTGAAACATCCCCATTCAAAATAGGCTTATAATAATGGGCTTGCTCAGGAGTTATTTTTACAAAATCTCTTCCCATAATTTTTTATTTATCAAAATAAATGTTTTGTTGAACATTATGTAATGAACTTACTCTAAACATTCTATACCACTCATGTTCATCAGGTTGATTAACAGGATATGTGGTTGTAAAACTAGTTAATTTACCTTTTTCTAGGTTAATAGGTTCACCTGTCATAGTACGCTCACCAAATAAAGTGAGTGAAATAAGGTCTACAATAGCTTCAAAATACTCTTTCATAACTATTTATTTTTAAGGTTTAAAGTTCAGTACCATCTATTTTCCCAATCAAAATCACACATTTCAATTAGTTGTTGCCCTAACTCAGAGTGAGTATCAATCTCACCTTCTTCATCACTACGGATACACCAACTATTATCAAAATCATTTTCTTGACATTGAACATAATAAGTATCTCCTTCAGACTCAATTGTCCAATTAGTTGTTTTATAAACAACACGGTCTGTAATTTCAAATTTCATAACCTTTATTTTAATTATTAATCAATTCCTAAACCTTCATACTTAAACATAGCATTGGTAGCATACTGTTGAATTTGTCTCAATGTAGTCATATTTTCTACCTCAGTCAACATTTTCTTTTTATCTGTATCTTTAATTTTAGTTGCGTCAACAAACTTGGTGAACAACTCTTTTGCTTCTTTTACATTACGGGAAGAATAGATATCTGTTATAATCCCGTTTAATACAGATTTAATTTCCATATATTAGTTTTAAAATTATAAATATCACTTGTATTGATATTGCAAAAAAAGCAATACACAATGTCAAAAAATATAATATATTGTCTATTTTATCTCTCATTTTTTAGGAATGATTATTTCACTATTACCTTCACCTATTTCTTTTTCTAATTCTTCCCTCACATAGTCCATTACTTTTTCTACTACATTGTACTTGGCCAATTTATAAGGTTTATCAAGGTATGTTTTTGCAAATACATAGTACACCTCATTTAACTCTTCTAAGCTCAGCTCAATTCGAATTTTCTTTTTCATGTTTTCTTATTTATATATGAATATACTTAATTAGTTAAGGTCAATTAATCCAACAACCCACTATCATAAGCATTAGTTGCTTTAAATTTAGCACCCATATTCAT
>Ga0172376_10001513_pt1 | contig 29591 bp, 25 predicted proteins | sample Lak35m_FD_121114 | JGI IMG/M metagenome (GOLD analysis project Ga0172376, IMG submission 121114) | Freshwater microbial communities from Kabuno Bay, South-Kivu, Congo - kab_092012_35m | ecosystem: Environmental > Aquatic > Freshwater > Lake | place: Democratic Republic of the Congo: South-Kivu...
GGATCGGACGGATCGGACGGATCGGACGGATCGGACGGATCGGACGGATCGGACGGATCGGACGGATCGGACAGATCAGACGGATCGGACGGATCGGACAGATCGGACGGATCGGACAGATCGGACAGATCGGACGGATCGGACAGATCGGACAGATCGGACGGATCGGTCCGATCCGTCTGATCGTTCAACAGAGAGCACTCATGAATTAGCGATTCTATCTTAGCGCTGCTTTATTAGCGCTTCGAAACCGTTTTGGATTTCGTCGCGCCCTTGGCTGCCTTAGCGTCCTTGATCACCTTGGCCGTCGCTGCGTTTGCCGGATGTCGCAAGGCCGCTTGAGCTGCCGCCAATCGAGCGATTGGCACTCGGAATGGACTGCAACTGACGTAGTTCAATCCGATCATGTGGCAGAACTCTACCGAGCTTGGATCGCCACCATGCTCACCGCAAATGCCAATCTTCAAATCGTTGCGAGTCGATCGACCTTTCTCAACTCCGATCTTCATCAACTGTCCAACCCCACCTCGATCGATCGAAGCAAACGGATTGGCCTTGATGATCTCGAGACCTTGGTAAGCTGGCAAGAAGGAACCCGAGTCGTCACGGCTCATTCCAAGAGCCGTCTGAGTCAAGTCGTTGGTACCGAACGAGAAGAACTCGGCAGTCTCTGCAATCTCATCGGCTGTGATCGCTCCACGGGGCACTTCGATCATCGTACCAACGCTGTAAGCGAACTTCTTGCCGCTAGCCTTCATGACTTCAGCAGCCACGCGATGAACGATCTCGACTTGCAAATCGAGCTCTCGCTTGAACCCAACCAAAGGCACCATCACCTCAGGCTTGACCTTAACTCCCTCTTTCAGAACGGTCACCGCTGCTTGGAAAATCGCCCGAGCTTGCATCTCGGTGATCTCGGGACGAATGATACCCAAACGACATCCCCGGAAACCGAGCATGGGGTTGAACTCATGCAGTTCATTGACCATCTTGGCCACTTCCGCAACGGTCGTTCCAAGCTGCTTGGCAACCTCTTCTTGCCCCTTCTTGTTGTCCGACTGGGGCAAGAACTCGTGCAACGGCGGATCGAGCAAACGGACGCAAGCCGGCAGACCATCGAGGGCTCGGAAAATCCCCTCGAAATCCTTCTGCTGGTAAGGCAGCAGTTTGGCCAACGCAGACTTGCGAGCATCCTCAGACTTGGCCAAGATCATCTGCCGCACGGCGATGATACGATCCCCTTCAAAGAACATGTGCTCGGTACGGCACAAACCGATCCCTTCGGCCCCAAACGCCACAGCGTTGAGAACTTGATCGGGTTGGTCGGCGTTGGTGCGAAGCCCCAGCGTTCGATACTTATCGGCCAACTTCATAATGAAGTCGTAGTACTGAAACACTTTCGAATCCTTGGGCTTGAGCGTCTTGCCTACCAAGACTTGCTTGAGCTCACTGTCGGCCGTGTCGATCTTACCGTGGAAGACTTCTCCCGTCGTGCCGTTGATGCTGATCGGGTCGCCTTCCTTGAGCGTGACCCCTTTGCACTTAAGCACGCCTTTGTGGTAATCGATCTCGATATCGCCCGCACCTGCGACGCAAACCTTACCCATCTGTCGGGCAACCAACGCCGCGTGGCTCGATACACCACCGCGTGCCGTCAGAATCCCATCGGCGGCGATCATCCCTCGAAGATCCTCTGGACTGGTCTCGATCCTTGCCAGTACCACGTGCTGCCCCTTGGCAGCAAGCTCTTCGGCTTTCCCTGCCGTGAAAACCACGGCGCCTGAAGCAGCACCCGGACCAGCAGGCAAACCGACAGCCATCAAACGACCGTCCTTCTTGGCCTTGTCATAAGCCTTAATGTCGAAGATCGGTTGGAGCAGTTGATTGAGGGCCTCTGGATCCCCCGACTTGATCGCATGCTCGGGTGTCATCAGCTTTTCCTTGACCATGTCATGAGCGATCTTGACATAAGCCAACGCGGTTCGCTTGCCATTTCGCGTTTGAAGCATGTAAAGCTTCTTGTTCTCGATGGTGAACTCGAAGTCCTGAACATCGCCAAAGTTTCTTTCGAGGGTCTTACGAACTTCGACCAATTCCTTGTAAGCTGCCCCGAGGATCTTGTCCTTAGCCATGTCGGAAATCTTCAGAGGAGTTCGCACACCAGCTACGACGTCTTCACCTTGGGCATTGACCAAGTATTCGCCGTAGAAGACGTTTTCACCGTTGGCAGGGTCGCGGGTAAAGGCAACACCGGTGGCGCAGTCATCACCCATGTTTCCAAACACCATGCTTTGGACGTTCACCGCTGTGCCCCACTCATCTGGAATGCGGTACTTTTGGCGATAAAGAATCGCCCGCTCGTTCATCCAAGAACCAAACACGGCTTGCACAGCCCCTTCTAGTTGCTTCATCGGCTCGTTGGGAAACGCCTTGCCAGTTCGCTCCTTAATGAGCTTCTTGTATCGTTTAACTAGCTCTTGAAGATGCTCAGCGGTCAAATCCGTGTCTTCCTTGACCTTGACCTCATGCTTCAACCCGTCCATGACTTCTTCGAACGGCTCGTGATCATTTTCGTTCTTCTTCTGAACACCCATCACCACATCGCCATACATTTGGATGAATCGGCGATAGGAGTCCCAAGCAAAACGAGGGTTCTTCGTCGCATTAGCCAACCCTTCGGTGGCAGCGTCATTGAGGCCCAAGTTCAAAATAGTGTCCATCATACCGGGCATGGAATCCCGAGCTCCCGAACGGACCGAAACCAACAAAGGATTCTTGATGTCCCCAAACTTTTTACCGGTCTCTTTCTCAAGCCACTTAACGGCCTTCTCCAGTTCGCTGGCAAGCTCAGGTGGATACTTGCGCCCGTTCTTGTAATAGTTGACGCAAACTTCGGTCGTAATCGTAAACCCCGTGGGAACCGGCAGTCCAATCTTGGTCATCTGAGCTAGGTTGGCACCCTTGCCCCCCAACAGGGCCTTCATGTCCCCGCTGCCGTCGGTTTTGGATTTGCCAAAGAAATAGATGAGTTTGTTTGCCATAGTTGGACCGATAGGCTCCAGAAAGTAGTGCTAAAACGAATGCGTCCTGCGGCTTCCTACCGCCGCAAAACACACCTGTACCATAAGCCGCAAAGTTTAAGCCTGCATGGAAAAACCGTCAATTACCGAAGAGCTTACCCAAGCCGCACAAAACCGATATGAATTCTTTTCCAAACGCACTAGAACGATGGCTTCAATCGCAATACAACCCCTCGGGTAATTTGCCCTCCAAGAGCTGTCCAAGCCAGAGCTGGACCAAAGAGGGTTGGCAGATCAAGGTCTTGTCTGGGCCCCCTGAGGCAATACTCAGGGGGATCTGGCCCCAATGGACCATCGTCGCTACGCTTGAGGCCCCGGATTCCAATCCATCTATTGCCAAAGATAGCTCGCCCAAAGATACCTGGCTAGTTTTCCCAGATTCTGCGGCCGTGCCCCAAACCCCTCCCAGAGGGCTTGCGGTCTGGCTCTCGGAGAATTCGACTAGGATTTTGCACAGAATTCTCAATGCCAAGGATTCCCAAGAACTTGCGTGTTTCTGCAATCCGATCCCCATTGGCCTAGTCCAACCCTCCGATCCTGACCAATCCCCCTGGATTGCTTGGCATATCTCAGCCCTGACGAACTCTCCTTCTGCTGCACACTGGGAACTGCTTGACTGCGTTCTTGATCGCCTAGGACTCCCCCCCGCCATGGTTCTTCGTGACTGGAAAAAACAACTCAAAGAGTGGAAACTCATCTCAGAAGACTCCGACATCGAGGACTCCATCCGGGGGATGGCTCACCAATTGCTGGTTTCCAAATCAGGGCTCTTAATCCCCTTAGGCCAGTTCCAAGTCCGTGAACTTGAACCCTCAGAGTGCAGCATCCCCCCAGCACCTAGCAAACTCGTTTCGGTTATCCCCACTGTCACCAAAAACGAACGAAAAACAAAAGGACTTTCCACCAAGATTTGGCTCGGCCTTGGACTTGCAATCCTACCAATTGGACTTGCTATGGGCTTGATCCTGGGCCAAACGGGTTCCACCTTAGCACCTGCTCCCGATACCCCACCCCAATCGATTCAACCGACCACCTTGGCGCAGATCGCCTCCGAGCCAACAACCCGGCCAGCCCCCCCAACAGAAACCCCAGCAGAACCGCCAATCTTTCGGACCGAACTCGATCGTTTCGAAGCACCACCCACTGACTTCGATCCCCAAGCCGAGAGCATCGCGACTGTGGTGCAAAATTCCCTTGATGTAAATATTCGCTTAGCAAGCACCCAAGACCCTGCCGAGGAACTGCCGGCCCCGGAGCAAAAACCACTCGAACCAGTAAACATCCAAGAAGCAAAAGCCGATTCCGAGGAATCGACGCTGGTGATATCCCAAGCCACCCAAAAACGGGAGTTTCGGGTCGCAAGAGGGTTCTCCGCCAAGAAAGCCAAAGGGATCTTTACCCTCGAGCTAGACAAGGATCTTGATGACAAACTGCATGTACTTGGACCAAAGACCCAGGAACTCGTCGGAGAATCCAGCGGATCCTGGAGAATCGGCATGGACGAGTCGGAAACCGAATTGATCTTAACCCTCCAAAGCAAACCAGGACCCAAATGGCAAGTCAGCACCTTGGTCCAAATCCCCTCGGCACCCTCAGGACCCCCGGTAAGCCTTGGGCCCAAAGAACCAGCCTTCGTCCTGGAACGACTCGCTCAGTACAACCAATGGCTCCAACAAAGTGCCGACCAATGGAAACTGACTGCCTCAGGTTCCACAAAACCCGGCCAACCCAGCCCCATTCAGTTGGCTCGCATGTTTTCTGCCAAGCAGAAAGAAACCCAACGGGCTATCCAACGTTGGCGTCAGATCGAGCAATTGGCCGCCTTGGTCTTTGACTCGGTGCGAGTCCAAGTCGACTTGCAGCCAGAACCAACCCAGATTCCTTAGTTTCACCCTGCAGTTCCACCTTGTTTCGCTCCACCCTCTTTTTCCAAGCATTCGCAGGTGTTGCAGTTCCAATGCCCTGAACTTTCGATCGCCTATGGAGTTGACGCATCAACTTTTTAGAGTAATATAACCCTCCAACGAACAACGCGCATGGTGACTTGTTGCGAACCCAAGCAACAGGACAACAGGGAACTTCGGTGAAAACCCGAGACGGTCCGGCCGCTGTGAGTCGTCGCTGCAGAACCAACCATTCCGCAGCACCAAATCCTCCTTCTATTGATGTTCTTCAAATTGAAGAATGCCATTGGCAGGGTTGATCGCACGAAGCGATGACCCAAAGAGCTTGAGTGCTCAAGCGCTGAGAAGGCATCGAGGATCTGGAAGACGGCAAGTCAGAAGACCTACCATGCGAAATCGTAGCCAATCGCCTTCCGTGTCTAAGGCGGCTTCGGTGACCATACCACTTATACCCAGAAGGTTTTTGCCATGGCACTGGCTTATCCACCACGCCGTGCGCTGCTGATCGGCTGCGCACTTTTCGCATCGCTCTTCCATAGCTGGGTTGCATCTGCCGACATCGTAGGCTTCGAAGGCAACTCGCTTTACTCCCAAGGCTCCAGCGGACAGTACTACAACGGCGATCTGGGCAATAACACCAGCAACACCCAAGGTTGGTCCAATTCAGGGGTCCACTTCTCAAACGCGTACACCTTTGACAGCCAATACAATTACAGCTACTGGTCCGGTTTCTCTTACTCGCGAGTCAACGCCGGAACTGTCGCCGGGTTTCAGAACCAATACGCCGCCCGACCAGGACTTGGATCCGGCGGCTCAGAGCACTACGCCGTCGTCTACAACTCATTTTCTGGAGATGCCGTGGTCACCTTTGGAGCCCAAGTCCAACTCGCATCGATCGACATCACCAATACGGCCTACACCTATTACTCGATGCTGCAAGGAGACCAATTCGCTAAAAAGTTCGGCGGAGACTCGGGCAACGACCCCGACTTTTTCAAACTCCAGATCCAAGGGTTCCGCAACAACGTGACCACAGGCACGGTCGATTTTTTCTTGGCCGATTTTCGTTTCGAAAACAACGCTCAAGACTATATCGTCGACCAATGGACCCGCGTGAATCTCTCGAACCTAGGAGCCATCGATTCGCTGAAATTCGCACTGACATCCAGTGACAATGGACAGTTCGGAATGAACACTCCGGCGTATTTTGCAATGGACCGAATCGAATTCTCCGCCGTTCCTGAACCAAGTAGCATCGCACTCCTGGGAACGGTCGCTGTCGGTTGGTGGATCCGTCGTCAAAGACGCTAAGTCCGATCTGTCCGATCTGTCCGATCCGTCCGATCTGTCCGATCCGTCCGATCCGTCTGATCCGTCTGATCCGTCCGATCCGTCCGATCCGTCCGATCCGTCCGATCCGTCCGATCCGTCCGATCCGTCCGATCCGTCCGATCCGTCCGATCCGTCCGATCCGTCTGATCCGTCCGATCTGTCCGATCTGTCCGATCTGTCCGATCTGTCCGATCTGTCCGATCCGTCTGATCCGTCCGATCCGTCCGATCTGTCCGATCTGTCCGATCCGTCCGATCCGTCCGATCCGTCCGATCCGTCCGATCCGTCCGATCTGTCCGATCCCTTATGATTTTGCTGACGGCCGCTAGCGCGGCGGTCAGCGCCTGAAGATCGGTCAAGTGGCACCATGAGAGTCGCACCGCAGAGCTTAACTGGGGCTCTGGGATCCCCATCGCAGCTAGCACATGGCTTGCCGTAGCACACACGCTCGTGCAAGCCGCACCGTCGGATATCGAGACGTAGTCTTTGACCGATTCAAGCAAATCGTCGGCATCCCAACCAGGGATCGATAGATTCAGGACATGATCCAGCCGATTTTCAGATTGACCATGGATCGTCGCTCCTAGCGACTGCGCCCAAGCTTGAACGACCGCTCCGATCTGCTTGCAGGACTGCTCTCTTTGGGAATTTTCGCTAAGTGCGATTTCTGCGGCCATACCAAAACCCACAATCAATGGGACCGCAAGTGTCCCGGATCGCAAACCCAACTCCTGACCACCACCAAAGAGGATCGGCGATAGGGCAGGGCATCGCTCCCGATTCCTTCGTACCATCAGTGCCCCGATCCCCTGTGGGCCAAAGATCTTGTGCCCACTGATGCTGATCGAACCGATCCCGGGATGCTGAAGTCGCTGGATGTCTCTGCCGAAACCTTGAGCCGCATCGACATGCATCCAAACATCTCGATCAAGAGCCCCTTGGGCCACTTGGTCGATGGGCTGGATCATGCCTGTTTCATTGTTCACATGCATCAAGCTCACAAGCAACGTGTCGGTCCGCATGGAATCGATCATCTTTTGGCTCGATACGCAACCGTCCCTTTGTGGCTCGATCAGGCTGACTTCAAAACCCATGCTCTGCAGGCGTTGCAATGGTTCAAGCACCGCTTTGTGCTCGATGGCCGAGCTGACGATATGCATCTTGCCTGTCTTTCGTCCATGTTCGGCCAGCCCCAAAATCGCAAGGTTGTTGCTCTCGGTCGCTCCGCTGGTGAAATACACTTCATGACGCTTTGCGTTGACAACCCGACCGATTTGGTCGCGCGCATGATGAACAGCCGATTTGGCGTTTTGACCGTGCAAATGAGGGCTTCCCGCGTTGCCCTGCAAAGCCCCATACGCTTCGAGAATCGCTTGCAAAACCCGAGGCTCGATTGGATTGGACGCATTGCAATCGAGGTAAACCGGAAGGTTGAATTGGGGACTCATGCGTCAACTCTCACAAGCAAGCCAATCGTTCTAACGCAGCGACGCTGTAACAGACTGGGTAGTGTTTCTCGAAATACCAAAGCTTGGCAAAGTAAAACCCAATCGGACTAGGCGGAAACTCGGTCCCCTCCTTGGTGCGATGGGATATCCACTGGACTCCTTTGGATAAGACCTCCTGGAATTGGATTTCATGAAGTTCCCGAGGCAGGCCATCTCGATGCAGTGCCGCAAGTGTCTCAAGAGCTAGCGCCGTCTCCTCGATCGATCCGAGTCGACTGGGGTCTGCATCAAGAAACTCCTTGCGCAAAGATCCGCGATCCGAACCCGTCCAACTTCCATCGGATTGCTGTGCACCAACCAGCCATCGCGCTGCGATCGAAATTCGCTCATCGATTTCGAAACTCGCGTTTTGCTTAAGCCAATCCCATTTGCGAGCTTCATTCCATGCCAACAACACGCGGCTGGTTCCGTAAGTGAGATTCTCCTCGTTCTGGACATACTGATTGCCAAACCAAAGAGGAACCCATGCCCCATCGCCGCGCTGTCGATCCTTGAGGAAATGCATGGCTTGCTCGATGGCTCGTTTCATTGACACTTGAAGAGCACCTGGGGCTAGGTCGTACCAAGCCAACCAAGCGCGTATCGCATGGGCGGTGATGTCAGGATTGGATCGATCGAAAGGCAACGTTCCCCAGCCTCGACAAAACGTAGGGATCCCTCCATCGCGGTTTTGCAGATTCATCAGCCACAGAGCACCTGCAAGTGCCTGCCTGCAGTACTGTTGTTGTTGCAAACCAGGCTGGGAATCCACCGACTGTGCATCGTAGAATGACCTCAGGGCAAGCATCGCTCCAGGGGTGTCGTCCGCATCAGGCACGCCACCTGAAAGAGGCGTCCAAGACCACCCCCCAGGCGCTGCGTTGGTGAACGGATGGACTTGGGTATACTGCTGATCGCAAATCCACCGTTTTAGCGAATGTTCCTGATTTTGAAACTCCGTGAACGTCTTTGGAGAGTGGCTCAGCGCGTTGATCGACAGCGTGGAAACCCACGTGGCAAGATGGGTATCGATAGCCCAACTGCCGTCTGGTCGAAAAGTATCGATCAGAAAATCGACGCCCCTAGAAACCGTCGGATGCTCGTGCTGGCCAGCTTCGAGCATCGCAATGGCGACAAAACTTGTCAGCGGGATCGCTTCTAAAAACCCTCCGCTTTGAGGCTGGATCGATTCGAGCACTTTCAAAGAGCGCGGGGTCGTCAGGCGACGAAGGACTCGAGCTAGTGGATTACGACTGGGAACTTTGCAATGCCTGACCAAACCGATAGCGATCAGCGCCGGCAAGGCATAGCTGACAACCGGCAACTTCATCGCAGCGAACCAGCTTCGCGGAAACGCCGCCAACTCAAAAGGGAGTTGCGGGACCAACCTCCAACCCCCGAGCCGGTCCTGTCCAAGCCTTCCGGTGGAGGCCAGAGCCATCAGGATCGGAACCGAAAAGGTCTGGTCTTTCCCATAGCGGGCTCTGACGGCCCTTGCGATCGCACGTGGCTCCAAACTCCCAGCCGCTTGCTTGATCCATCCTTGCGCTGCGGCCACGGAGCCTTCTATGTTGTCCAATGTCTCATCGTTGGTATTGAGGGAACCCCAAACCAACAAAGTCGTGCTGATGTTGCTGTGGCTCTTGAGCGTATCCCCCCAACCACCATCGGAGTTTTGGTGGCGGATCAACCATCGGCGGCCTCGATGAATCATGTCGAGAATCGAATTGCGTCGATCCAAGTGTAGATTTGGGCAAGCACAGACATAGGCTTCGAGTGCACATACGGCCGTCGCAGTCGAAAGCGCGCTGCTGGAAAGCTCTCCTTCCCAGTACCCTTGTGCGTTTCGCTGAGAAAGCAAAAACCCTCGAGCATTCTCTAAAAGAACGCCGAATCGGTGAATTTCATCGGGCTTGGACGATAATTGGAGATTCATCGCATCACCAGAAACTCAAATGCCCCAGGCTCAGCAGCCCATAGTAGGTGTATTCGATATCCAACGCATCGTCCTCCCATGAGCCGACAAATCCACCGCGCGAGGTCCAAAGCGTGTCGAGATAATCGAGGTTCTTCTCTGCGATGAGCCCCAGATCAAACGACGTGCTGCTCAACGCATGCAGCGCCGTTGCGGTCGACAAAAGATCGGGCATTACAATCCCAGGCCCGACGCAAAAACCGCCATCTTGGTGCATTTGAGACAATAACCAATCCCTCACACTGCTGGCTTGGTTGCTCCCTAAGTGCCTAAACAATGCCGCTGCAGCGGCGGTCGTGGGTACCAAGCCAAAAGGCAAATCGGGACTGTTGGAATAACCACCATCGTCCGAGAGTCGATCTTCAATGCACTTGAGCATCTGAGACTCGCCCCCCAAGTCATAACCGATGTCCTGTGCAAGCCCCACGGCGACAAAGCATCCGTAGAGCGAACTGTGGGTCTCGCTCGACTCGGTGAAAAACCCCCCATCCTGAGCGCGAAAGCACTGCATCCTAGCAACCGTCCTGTCTTGCAGATCCAAAGGCCAAAGATTTTTCGGCAAAAACGCCCAGCACCTGGCCAAGCACGATAGATCGACCAAGTTCAGCTCATCGATGCGATGATGCTGCGATCGCAAATATCCTTGGATCGATTCAACAGGAAGGGGCATTTGCAAAGCCACATAGCCTGCGATACCAAACGTGGAATAGTAAAGATCCGGTTTGCCTTCGCGATCGCAAAACCCACCACTGGGATGGTGCTGCGAGCGAAAAAAATCAGCCACCAAATCGGTCGAATCACCCAGCAACTTGGGGGCTAGGCGAGCGACTTGCAGCATTTCTAGTCTCAAACTCACTGCACCAATCCTTCACTTCGACAGTGAATATCTTGCTGATCACACGCCTGAGCAGCCCCTTGACGCTCGGGTTCTCCAATTCGGTCAAACACCGGATCGCCTCCTCTTTGTAGGACTCTTGTAGCACTTTGCATCGGTCGGCAATCTGATACTCCGCAAACAATTTCTCAACCTCTGCAAGCTCCGTCGCTGAGCATTGCTTGCGCCATGCCCGATCCACTAACTGGCGGTGCTGCGCTTGACCGCGCACCCGCTCATGCAGGAGCGCCAGGGGCAACGAAGGCCTCATGGCCTCTAAATCACTCAACGAGTCCGAGCTGGTCATGTCCTCAAGATCGTCTCGTATCTGATAAGCGATCCCGAGCGCATCGCTGAATCGACTGATAATTTCACATACCTTCGGTTCGCACCCGGCAGCCAAAGCTCCAAACTGCAAAGCGACTTCGAATGCCGTTGCGGTCTTCTTGCGAAAAATATCCAATACCTCAGCACAAGACAATGGTCCTGGGCATTTGGACCACTGGAACTCGGCCCCTTGACCTAAACACAATGTCCTATGCCCCGAAGCAGCAACTCGAGTGATGGCGATCCGCTGCTGGGCCGTCAAATCGCAATCGGCGATCAAAGCATATCCATCCCCAAGTAGCAAATCCCCAACATTCAGCGCGACGGCGACCCCTTGCTCACTGTGGAGCGAAGGCTCCCCATATCGGAAATCGTCGTTGTCTTCAATGTCGTCATGGACCAAAGACGCTTTGTGAAAACACTCGGCGGCCACAGCAAGCTTCTTCAGAGACAACGGGACCGGCGTGTCCGAATCCTCGACCATCGACTTCCAAACACAAGCCGTTAAAAAGGGCCTCCATCGCTTACCGTTCTTTGCCAACCAAGCTCTTGCGATCTTCTCGGTCTGAGTCGGTGCAGGTCCCATGATCTCTTCGAGCGAATCGTCGCTAAACCATTCTTTGACGTCTCCCCGTAGACTATCGAGATTGAGCCTATAAGTGGTGTCGTCGCTGGTCAAGTGAATCGTTTCCCAGATCCACTCTAAATCGACCGTCACATCCTTGCAGTCGTCTTGCAACAGCGGAATGGCCACACCAGGAATCGCAGCAGATTCCATGTACGGGAACGCCTTCTCTAAAACGCTCAAGCAACTTACCCCGACAATCGCATCGATCTTGCCAGTCTCTATGATCGCCATCACCAGCGCAGATCCTTCAGCCACCAAGACCGCATATCCAAGCCGCTCGGCTTCCTCTTGAAGCTCTTGGATTGTGCACAAACCGCATTGCTTGCACAACAGCCCAAACTCATCGAACGGGGCAGGGCACTTGTCTTCAATCCGCATGCACTTGGGTAATAGCAACAGCCGTCTTTGGTAAGGAACCCGGGCAAGCTGATCTCGCCAAACTTCGCTATTGAGAAGCACTCCGACGTAATCGGTATAAATGGCTGCAAGTTCCTGCTCTTGAACACAGATCTGGGCATGCTTACGCAAATCCGCAATCGATAAGGGGGCTACCAACTTGGCATCGACAACGTACTGCCTAAGCCGTGCTCGGATCGACTCGCGCTGGGCCCGCGTTTGCGGAATGTTCTCTTTGGGTTGGCGTTCGCGCTGGACCGGAACCGCACGCGGCAACGTCAAGATGGGCAACTGCATGTGTCTATTCTTTCCAAACGGATCAGGTATAAGCTCCAAAACCAAAGTACCAATGCTTTTTGGCAAATCGGTACACCCAGCTTTTCTCGGGAATTTCCTCTCCGGGCTGATGCTGGCTGGTGCGAGACTCAAGGGCCTCTAATTCTACCATGGCGGCCTGGCGCTGCGTGGTGTCGCCGGCAGAATGTTTCAACACAAGTTGCTTGACCAAATCAGGCCTCTCAAGCACCACACAACCACGCGTTGCTGCAGCAGATGTCTTGCGAAAATCATCCAAAAACTCGGATTTGGACATGATCTGATAAATGCTCGGACCATCATGGATGGTCTCCTTGGCAAATTGAATGATCGGACATGGTTCAATCGCACCCGAGGGACCAATGTGGTGACTGACCCCGGTGGCCATCGGACACAGCGCTCCTCCTTGGTCGTCCCAATACGGCTCGACGATTCCAATCGGCATCTTGGTCCGCATCTGAACGATAAACCGACGCAAATTCACGATCTCTTCAGGTGTCAAAGCAAGCTCCGGTGCAGGCTTTGGACCCACAACCCGATACGTGTGGAACCACGCGTAATGCACCCCCAAGTCGATGAGCTTCTTGAGCCAATCCTCACTCACCAAATCGTAATTGGTTTTGCAGACGCTCGTTGCCACCCCCACAATCAACCTATGCTTGATGGCGGTCCTTAGCCCCTGAAGGGTCTTGTCATAGACATTCGATGCCCCCCGTCGCTGATCGCTGATGGGCTCGGAACCCTCGATGCTGATCAGCGGCGTCGCGTTGCCTGCTTTGCGCAATCGACTGGCTACCTTGTCATTGATCAACTGGCCATTAGTGAATATCTGAAAATAACAATCCCGATGCGCATCCAGAACATCGAGCAAATCCGGATGCATAAAGGGTTCACCACCCAGGATCCCAAAGTAGCTGTTTCCATGCTTCTTGGCATCGTTGATGATCCGATTCAAATCCTCCTTGCTGATCATCTTGCGAGGCGAAGCCACATCGACCCAACAGCCTTGACAACGAAGCTGGCAGGAATTGATGATCGAGATGAACAGAAACGGAGGAAAATGAACACCCTGCTTGAGCCGCTTCTTGTACTTTTGAACCGATCGCATCCCTTTGAAACCAAAGTTGTACGCGAACTTCCAAAGCAACCGTTTGTCCACGGTTCGAACCATTCGTGCTGCGAGTTTTGCGACCATGGCTTGCTTGAGTTCTTGCTTGAGTTCTTGCTTGGGCGGGTTATCGAAACGGATTAATCAAGCGGGTTTTCAGTGGGAAGGACGCGTCGTTGACGGATCTTCGGATGGACCGCCAGAGGTTGACTCCCTCGACGAAGCTTGCTGAGCCAACGCTTGCTCGGCCCTGTGCTTGGCCTGCTGAGCCTTGGCCTGGATCTGATCCAAACTCGGCAAACTCGACAGAACTTCGGCCGGGATTTCTAAAGATTGGACATTGCTATTGAGTTTATCCAAACATCGCTGGCGCTCTTTCAAAGCTCGATCGTCATCGCGCTCTTTGGAAAACCTCGATTTGGCTTTGATGCTGCGGTCCTTGAGCATCGAATAAATATCGCCACCTAGCAAGGAACTAATGTCGACCTTCATCGCCTCACGACGAAGATCCTCTTGGCTGATCTCGTCGCCGTTGATCGGACCTGCCTTGTATTTTGGAAACAGAATCGCCACCTCGGGACAAACCCTCGAGCATGCAGGACAATCGGTTTTGCAGTTGGTCTGATTCTGCACAGTGATCTGATTGGCTTGATTGACTCCATAGACGTCAAACAAACAGAAACTCAAACACTGCATGCAATTGGTGCACCGATCGTAATCGATCACGGGAAACCACGGCTTCCAATGCGGACGAGCCTGCGATACTCCCTGGGCGACCCCTTCGATGTACTCCATCAACGTCTCGAAAGTATCGCTGCTGACATCCCGGGTGTGAATCCTCAACGCAGCGTTGTCATAAGGCAACTCGGGTTGCTGCTCAAAGTTCCCTAAAACGATCAATTCGGTGTGGCCAAGATTCCCAAGCGATGCAGTTTGGGTGATCCTCGTTACTGTATAGCCTCGATCCAGTAACGAAGGAACCAATTGACGCCGCAGCGCCACATCCATCGGCTTGCTACTACGCCCCTCGTACAAAAGCACTCGTGGACGTTCTGGATTGGTCGCAACCATTTCGTGCTCTCCTTGTTTCCTTAAACGATCCTAATCCCTCTGCAATGCGTCCGACTCCGGATCGCTACCACCAGGGATTCCAAGCTTGCTGCAAATCGCATCCGACGAATCGCTCCGCATGTTGAGAATCTCGATCCTGCCTGCCTGGATGCTCGATGGGTCAATCGGTGCTCCCGCCGCCGAAAAAAGCCACTTGACGGCCCTCGGGTAGCAAGCAACGATCCTGAGCCCTTCTTGCTTGCTAAGCGGAATCAATCCAGGATCCTTTCTTGCCGACATCTCGCACAAATCACTCACAGATTCAAATGGCTCGCCCGAATCCAACAGACGCTCAAGGACTTGATCCTTGACGTCCTCAGGGACAACCTTGGCATAAGCACAACGGCAGTAAAGAATAGGACGGGTCTGGCTCATGCATTCCTATTTATTCGAGCGATCAGGCACCAAAAGGATCATCGCACCAGGCGATGGGTAGGCTGGGGTGGGAGTGGTCGAAACGCAGAAGAATGAGTTTCCACCGCACTTAATCTAAACTGTTGGCATGCTTTTTGCAAGCATTCCTCGACCGCTTTACCAAGCACCTGCGGGTCAGACTCGGCTCGTAAATTGACGGTCAATTCCCCACTGGCAAGCCCTTCGACCAACCAATAGGCTTGCTCAACCTGTCCGTCCTCACGGACCAAATTGGCCACCGCAAGGTCGTTACCTTGATCCGGGACCAACGTCGCTTTCAGATGTGCGATCCCAAATTTCTCGGCACCGACTAGACGTCGATGGATCGATTCGAGCAACTCGACCAAAAGACGATTGCCATCGAACTCCGAACCGCTAATGCTCCAGGACATGTTCACCCACCCAAGCATCGCTTCCCCTTCTGCGTAAACTTGGTAGTCCACTTCCATCGTAGGGCGTCTATTGCTTTGCGAAGTTTCCAATTTAGAAAACCACTGCGATAGGCCTTCAGAATTTCGGACGCTAACGGTAAGCACTTCGCTATTGGGATACCGCTGAGCAAGCGCGTCGGTGAGTCGCTCTAAGCTCGATGGGTCCAGCAATTCTTTCTTGTTGACAACGATCAAGTCGGCTTCTTGAAGCTGCTTGTCGTAAATGTAATTGACCTTGGGGGAAAACGTCTTGCCTTCAAGCAACCCTAGAAATCGCTGCGCTCGAATCGGATCGACCAGAACGCTCAATGGAGCGATGCGATAACGCGCACCGTACATCTGCTCAAGGGGATAGACCACCGTAGCAACCAAGTCAGTGCAAGAACCCACCGGTTCCGCAAGGTACACATCCGGACGCGCTTCTTGCTCGAGTTTTTCGCTCGCTTGCAGCAACGAAGGAAAACGGCAGCAGAAACACCCGCCTGAAATCTCCTGCGTTGCAAAACCACTCGATGATAAAAGATTCGTGTCGACCAAACCCTGGCTTTGATCGTTGGAAATCAGACCAACTCGCAACCCTTGACTGGAAAAATACTCAGCGGCCTTGAGCATGCTGGTGGTCTTACCAGCCCCCAAAAAACCACCGATCATGATGTATCTGGGTGTCAACATTTCTTCTGTTCCTGCTGCTCTTGGGACAAGATTCGATCGATCGCGATGTCCAGCGCAGCAACATAGCCCTGAGAATCGACCACCCGCTCATCGGGCGTGCCTCGGGCAATGTATAGCCATCCGCGATCGTAAGGATCTCTATCCATAAAAGTCGGATTGGTCGCCAAGAGCGAATTGGATTCGACAAACTCACCATCGATCACGCTGTAGATGTCCGAAACGGCCTTGAAGCCTTCAATCCAACCTAAAGCCATCCCAGGCTCGATAGACTCACCAGCAGTCCTTTGGAATTCACACTCGACAAAGTCGCCCAGCATCCGTGTGGCAAAATGGGTGATCCCAATCCGATACAAATCGGGCTCCAACTCCTCGAGCCAAAAATGCGACAACGCGTAACGGTACGACTTTGGGAGCCTCGTGGTGAACCGGGCACGGCGGTAGTAAATCGTTTTGGTAGGGTCCACCGGCATGGGAGAAAAATCACCGATCAAGGAAGAATGGGAAGCCGCAAGTCTATCTTGCTGGACGTACCAATTCAAGCCTCTTGATCGCAATCCAACTTGCAATCGCACTAGCTGATAACCCCAAAAGACTCGCAGCAATAACGACCGATTCCTGAAAACAAGTCGCAGCCATCCAAACGACTAGACCCGCAAGCATTCCGCTGATGCCCACTCCAGGCCTGGGACTCCCACTTGGAAAAAACAGGGCAACCGTCATCGGTACAAACAACGACACCAACACAATCACCAAAGACAACTCGAGCAACTGCATGATCGACTCGCCCGAATAAGCCACGCACATCGATGAAACCACCACCAACACGGTGCTGGCTCGCGCAAGCTGCATTCCACCGAGCCGGTGCCCCAGCCAATGCCCAAGCATGTTTCTCGACACAATCGACGACTGACTGAGCGTTGCTCCCGATGCAACCGCCAAAGCCAAACTGAACATCCCTACCAAAAATAAAACCTGCAACGGTTGGCTCAAATACAGCCCTGCTAATCGCTGAATCGGTAAATCGGTCTCCTGCAACGAATCCGAGAATCGATACCTCGCTGCAATCCCCAAATACAACGGGATCATTCCAAACATCAGATACAAAACCCCTGCCCAAATACACATCCACCTAGCCGTGCTTGCGCTCTTTGCCGAAGCCACTCGCTGCTGGATGTCCTGGCCCGGCACATTCCCAAACAACCCGATCACAAGCACGCTACCAATGGCCATCCATCTGCTTGGACTCGAAGCATCCAAACTGAAATGCCCCTGTGGAACCGCCTCGACGACTTGCTCAATACCAAGCTGCGACCAAGTCACCCAAAAAAGCACCATCACACTCGCAAGTGAAACAAGGATCATCACCGTGTTGGCCCAAGTCACCGACCACATCCCTCCCCATACAACTATCCCCAAAGTCGCCCCGGCAGAAACTGCTATTGCGATCCAAAGGGGGACATCCAGCGCCGATTCCAACAACTGCCCCATGGCCAACATCTGCGATCCTATCCACAAAAAGAATGAGGGGACTTGGATCATGCAACTGAGCCTCTCTGCCCAAGGCCCGAACTCCTTGCGTAGTAAATCCGAAACCGTCGCAGCACCCGAATTCCAAAAACGATCCGCAAACACCAAACCCGTCAGAATCAAAGTCGCCCCACATGCAATCGGATCTAGCAAAACTTCCCTCAATCCAACCCGGTACATCTTCGATGAAGCTTCAATCACCGAAGAGGATCCAAACCATGTCGCAAGCAGCGCTAAAATCGACAGCAGCAACGGAACCTTACGATCCGCAACCAAATACTCCGACTCGGTTGCAACGCCACGTCCCGCGAACCGACCAAGCAAAATCAATCCGACAACAAGCAACCCTAACGCAAGCCCCAGCGCTAATTTTCCCGCCGATGTGAGATCCGTAATTTCTTGCATCTTCGATCTGTCCGATCTACTCAGGCAAGTACAAAACACTTGGGTGGGGGAAACCCAACCTCTTGTCGACAAGGTTGTAAAGGGACTGACCAGACAGATATCGCTTAAGATTCTCGCAGATCAAACGTGTCGAATCATCGTACCTAGGACCAGACTGGGCTCCCACATGCGGTGTGATCAGAACGTTTGGATGGCCATACAGAGGACTCTCCGGAGCAAGCGGTTCTACGGCCGTCACATCAAGCCCCGCTCCTGAAAGCTGGCTGCTTGCCAGCGCCTCGATCAAATCTGCTTCATCGACACACTGACCCCTTGCAACATTGACCAACCAAGCCCCCTTGGGCATCGCCTCGAAAACACTCCGGTTGATGATCCCTTTGGTCGAAGCGTTCAGCGGCAAGGTCAAGATCAGAATCTCCGACCACTTCGCCAAACTCAGTAGCTCCGTGTGAGGCAAAAGCTCCTCGACTTCCGACGGCTTTTGCTCAGGGAAATAATCAGTCGCTCGAATGCTTACACGAAACGGGGCTAGCACCTGCGCCAATCTGCGACCATTGCCACCTAAACCCACAATCCCAACCCGCTTGCGATGAAGATCCGCGGTCGGTCGCCGAACGAACTCCCGCTTTTGTTGTTGGCGATAAAAAATAGGGATTCCACGCAGCAATCCCAACAACAGCGCCAGCGTCTGCTCGGCGACTTGATCGGCAAATAATCCCGAAGCGCTGCAGACGACCACCGGAGAATCGATGATCGATGGTGCCAAGCAGTGATCGAGCCCGGCCGCAGAGGATTGAATGAACTTCAGTCGCCCACGGGCCGCCACGCGGTCCCAATCCACCGGGACTTTGGCATGCCCAACAAACAAGTCCGCTTGATGAATCAGATCGGGGATCGTTTGCTGGTCGGCCACGAGCAATCGATACTCAGGGGCCGCCTCTTGGATCGCCCTCAGGTGGCGATCCTCGACCGGATAACAAACAACCAATTGCTTCATTAGGCCAAATCGCGATCTTCGAACAACAGCAATCCCAAAAGCGTAGCCATCAAGAAATACATCACCGTGTATAGCAAAACGCTCGCCAAAACGCTCCAGGGGACTCCGATGTCCGAGTCGATCGCCGCTTCCATCGAGAACAAACTCAAGTTCGGGACAGCAGCCGAGATCAACTGCGAAAAGAACTCAACCAGCGGCAACCCACCCTCGGCACTCGATACGATCGTGGGCGTCAGGTGACCGAGCATGTAAATCGAAAAGCAGATCGCAAAATTCGCCACAAACGACAACCGTGTTCCCAGAGCAACTGAGATCGCACCCAAGACGACTGCTTGGAAAAATGCCATCGCCAAGCCCGGGATGGTTTGCATCATCTCGAAATGGCACTGACGCCAATCGGGTTGCTCAAGCGACGACTCGCGCGCGTCGTAGATCGGTTTGTAGGCAACCGCCAGTAACTCGATCGAGCCTAGAACCAAGAACATGAACATGACGATCCAAAAAATACCCAGCATCTTTCCGACGATAAAGGATCGGCGATGAATAGGCTTGCTCAAGAGGGTCAAGGCCGTGCGGCCTTCGATCTCTTCGTTGACCGACGTGCTGGCTGACCAAACCGCCTGGAATGTACAGGCGATCAAAATCAAGGTGATTCCATTCTCTTTGAGGAACTTGATGTCCTCACCAAAAGTGATAAACGGCAGGAACACAAACAACAATATCGCGATACCGACAAGGCTCATGAGGAACAGCGGCAGCGGCTGCGAAAGTTCGCTCTTTGCTGTTGCCAACGCAATCGCGGAGGCTTTGGGTGCAACCGCCTGCATCAAGAAAAACAATAAACCAAAGAGGGCTACAAACAACGCCGAGAGCAGAAACGTCGAAGCTTGAGGGACCGCAGGAGCCGTCGACAAAAGCACCGATAGATTCGCATCCCCGATCTCTTGGTTTTGAACCCAAACCTCAGCGCCCTGACTCAGCGGCAATGGGCACTTCTCGGCACCCATCGATCGGTTCCAATTGAACTCGACTTGGTTCTCAACTTGGAAGCCTGGCCCCCGGAAATCGGCAATGGTTGGACCATCCCCAATGAGCAAATTCTTATCGGATTTGAGCTGGATCCCTAGAAGGTTCTTTGAATCGTACTTAAGCGGAATCGAAACGAACTTCGCTTCGGCATCGTTTTGAATGCCAGGGATCGTGAATTTTTGCTCCTGGGAACCCGGAGTCAGCGATCGCACTTGATCAAGATAATAAGGCAAACTGGCAAAGGCCGCTCTGGGCGACTCGACCAAAAAAGTCGATGCCAAGCCGATGATGGACAAAAACCCCAAAACGCAGAGCATGTAGAACCCGACCCCATCGGAGATCAAGGCTTTGAGTTCCAGGAAGAAACGATGGCTAGAACAGTACAGTAGCGACCACCAAAGGATGGCAAAAAGCAATCCGGCGGCCATCGTAAAAAGAACGTACTCATCCAAAGCAAAATCGTCCCTGGACAGACCACCGGCGAAAACCGGCTTGAACAATTGGCTAGCCAGCACGGTGCAAACCAGGGTTCCGATGCCGGCCACCACATGGGCCGCCCCGGTACTTCTGAGGGTATCTAAGGCTGGGATTTTCGAAATCAGGTAACAAACGCCCAAAAAAAGCACCAAGAGCAACAACCCAAGCAGCACTCCCACCCCTAGAAACCAGATGGGAGTCAGCCACCTTGCCATCCAAAAGTCCGTTACCCCGATGACCCCAGGCAAAATGTTCGGTATCAAGTCGGAGCTAAAGCTGGGAACCATGGCGATTCAGATCGTTGGAAAAGACTAGAAATTGGGCCTGAACAGGGCGCCGAAGACTCCCGATTGTACGCTTGGGATCTACTTTCGGTTCGCTCCCGTGGGAAAGCTTTCGTTTTTTCAGCATTCCACTGGGTCCAATGCATCCTGCCTGGAGCGACCCTTCGGATTCAAACGGCTGATATTCACGACACTGGGTGTAACCACAGTTTTTTGACGGATTATCCGTTACAATCCAAATCGTTTCATGCAAGATATAGGTTTAGGCTTCTCCACCACACCGGATTTGGTGAGTCCTCGACAAACCTGGCTTGATTCTTCACTGCGATGATTACAGAGTCCAACATGCTAAACCACTTGATAATTCTCCTAGCCCAGCGAGCCGCTCCGATCAGCACCCAAGGTGCCTTGATGATGGTTCTACTGGTTTTTGCCGCCCTGGCAGCACTGGTTTGCCTAGGTTTGCTGTGGAACTTTGGCAGCCTGTGGGTCCAAGCCATGATGAGCGGTGCGGACGTTTCGATGCCCAGCTTGATCGGAATGTATTTCCGCCAAGTCCGCTCCTCGGTGATCGTCAACGCCAAGATCATGGCAGCCCAAGCGGGACTGGACATCGATCGACGCGCTGGGATCAGCACCGAAAGGCTTGAAGCCCATTATCTAGCCGAAGGCAATGTGATGAATGTGCTCAACGCGATCATCGCGGCCCACCGTGCCGGTATCGACTTAGACTTTGACCGCGCCGCAGCGATCGATCTTGCTGGCCGCGATGTCCTCGATGCGGTTCGAACCTCAGTCCATCCCCGAGTCATCGATTGCCCTGATCCTCGATACAGTCCCACCGGATTCCTGTCGGCCATTGCCAAGAATGGCATCGAACTCAAAGTAAAAGCGCGAGTGACGGTCCGCACCAACCTCGAACAACTTATCGGTGGCGCGACCGAAGAGACCGTCATCGCACGCGTCGGCGAGAGCATCATCAGCTCGATCGGGTCCAGCGAGACACACTTGGCCGTCTTGGAAAATCCAAACCTGATCGCTCGCACCGTTTTGAAACGAGGCTTGGATAATCAAACCGCTTTTACCATCGTTTCGATCGATATCGCCCACATCGAAGTTGGACAAAATATCGGTGCCAGACTCCGAGCCGACCAAGCGGAGGCTGACGTTCGGATGGCTCGAGCCCAAGCCGAACAGCGACGGTCCGAAGCGATCGCGCAAGAACAAGTCATGAAAGCCGAAGTCGCACGCAATCGAGCCAACTTGGTCCTGGCAGAAGCCGAAGTCCCCAAAGCGATGGCTTCGGCATTCCGAAGCGGTCGCTTTCAAAGCCCTGAAGAATAATCCTGTCCAAAGCAATCCACTTCCTCTCTACTCGCTTTCTCGGTTTTGCGGAGATTTCGCATGCGTCCTGTTTTCCCGTTGGCCTTAGCGATCGCAATGATGGGTTCCCTTGCCATGGCTCATGCTCAATCGATCATTCGTGTCGGTGTGATCGGGTTGGACACCTCCCATGCCGGTGCATTTGCCAAGATCATGCGAGAGGCTCCCGCAAACAGCCCGATGTCCAAGCTCAAAATCGTTGCAGCGTTTCCCGGGGGCAGTCCCGATATTCCTTCAAGCATCGATCGAGTGCCCAACTACACTAAAGAGTTTCAATCCCAAGGGATCGAGATTGTTGATTCGATCGAAGCGCTCCTTGAAAAAGTCGATGCCGTGATGCTCAACAGCCTCGATGGCCGCAAACACCTCGAGCAAGTTCTTCCAGTGTTCAAGTCCGGCAAGCGAGTCTTCATCGATAAACCTTTGGCCGCAGACTTAACCGATGCGATCGCGATTGCCAAGTTAGCAGAGCATTACAAAACACCTTGGTTCACCTCGTCTTCGTTGCGATTTACCCCCACGGTGTATCGGTACCGAGAAAAGTCAGATCGAAAAATCTTGGGCGCCCATGCGTGGAGCCCATGTTCGCTCGAACCCCACCACACCGATTTGACTTGGTATGGCATCCATGGAGTCGAAGCTCTCTATACGGCCATGGGGGTCGGATGCGACGAAGTCACTCGGACCAAGACCGAGGGTACTGATGTGGTGGTCGGACGCTGGAAAGACGGCAGGGTAGGGGTGTTTCGCGGAATCCGATCCGGCACCCAAGGATATGGGCTAACGGTTTTTGGCGCGGATTTCTTGGAAAACGACGCCAAGTACGAAGGTTACGAACCGCTGGTGGTCGAGATTGCAAAATTCTTTGCCGGTGGAGCAACTCCGGTCTTGCCCCAAGAATCGGTCGAGATCATGGCATTTATCCAAGCGGCTCAGCAATCCAGCGATTCCAAAGGGATGCCCGTGAGCGTTCAAAGCGTCATGGAAAAAGCCACCGAGCAAGCAGACAAAAAGGTTCAGGCGATGATTCGCTAAACAATACACATCTTTGCCATACTCGATCAGTAACTTCTTTGGGCTCTGCAGGAATTATTGTGGCTAGAAGTGTATGCAACTGGTTTTTATCGAACTCGAACTCGAAGCGGTTCAAACAGCCATCGAGTAGGCCGTAAAACCTAACAGGTAGATTTCGCCTCCGCTTTCGGCTCGGCGCGTCTATAATGAGCCACAACGGGCCGGATGGAATGGGGCTCAAGCGATCTGGAAGTGAGCACATCGGACCCAAACACCAAGTGAAGTACAAAACATGAGACGACTCAAAGCTGGCGGAGGCTGGCAAGCCGTTCGGTACACATTCCGCAAGGGTTTCGAATCCGGCGGGATTTGGAAGATGTACAAAGCCCTACGATCCCGAAACGCGTGCAAGACCTGCGCCCTTGGGATGGGTGGCCAGCATGGAGGGATGGTCAACGAGCATGGATCCTTCCCTGAAGTTTGCAAAAAATCCTTGCAAGCCATGGCTGCCGACATGCAACCGGCGATCACGGCGGATTTTTGGACCAAGTTTACGATTCCCCAGATGAGCCGTTGGACCCCAAGGCAGCTTGAGACCAGCGGTCGGCTGATCCAACCAGTTCTCTACGAGCAGGGGAAAGCCAACTATCGGACGATCACCTGGACCGAGGCTTTTACGAGGATTAGCGACAAGCTCAAAGCGCTCAAGCCCGAGGAGACTTTTTGGTATTTCAGTGGTCGGTCCAGCAACGAAGCCGGATTTTTGCTTCAGTTGTTTGCTCGTGTGTACGGGACCAACAACGTCAACAATTGCAGTTACTATTGCCATCAAGCCAGCGGCGTGGGATTGCAGACGACGTTAGGGACAGGCACAGCGACGGTGGTGCTCGAAGACCTCGACAAGTGCGACACGGTATTCATCATCGGTGGCAATCCGCCGAGCAATCATCCCCGATTGATGACCAGCCTGATGCATCTAAGGCGACGGGGGGGAAAGATCGTCGTGATCAATCCGATCCGTGAGTTGGGGCTAATCAAATTCAAAGTCCCCAGCGATCCGATCAGCATGGTCTTTGGCACCAAGATCGCCACTCACTACGTGCAACCACACATTGGTGGGGATTTGGCGTTGCTAACAGGGATTGCCAAAGCGACGGTAGAGAGCGGCAGGCATGACCTGGAGTACTTGCAGCAGCACACCAATGGATCGGCGGAGTATTTAGCCGAACTGGCCCAACGGCCTTGGAGTGAGATTGTCGCCAAGAGCGGGGTGGATGAAGGGACCATTCGTCAGTTGGCCGAGTTGTATTGCCAGAGCCAAGGTTCTATTTTTTCATGGACGATGGGGATCACCCATCACACCCATGGGGTGCAGAACGTTCAGTCGATTGTGAATCTGGCGCTATTGCGTGGGATGATCGGTCGGGAGGGAGCGGGCATGATGCCCATACGCGGCCATTCGAATGTGCAAGGGATTGGTTCGGTGGGAGTCACGCCCAAGCTCAAGGATGAGATCTTTGAGAATTTGAACAAGAGTTTTGGTGTCCGCCTACCGACCACGCCTGGACGCGACACATTGGATTGCATGGAAGCGGCCCATCGCCGAGAGCTGAAGTTTGGGTTTTGTTTAGGTGGAAATCTGTACGGATCGAATCCTGACGCGCAGTTTGCAGACGAGGCGCTTCGGAATTTGGACATGCTCGTGATGCTCAACACGACACTCAATACCGGGCATGCCAACGGGCTTGCGCAAGAGACCATCGTATTGCCGGTGTTGGCCAGGGACGAGGAGCCAGAGCCCACCACGCAGGAGTCGATGTTCAATTACGTAAGGCTTAGCGATGGAGGGCCCAAGCGTTTACCCGGTCCACGGAGCGAAGTGCATGTGATTGCTCAGATCGCCAAGCTGACGTTAGGTAAATCCGAAGCGATCGATTGGGAGCAGATGGAGCAGACCAATACGATTCGGCACTGGATATCCAAAGTGGTTCCAGGATATGAAGCGATCGACAAGATAGCCCACACCAAGCAGGAGTTTCAGGTAGGAGGGCGGACTTACCATAAAGCCAAGTTCAACACCCCCGATGGTCGAGCTCAGTTGGTCGTGCATGAATTGCCGGAGATCACACCCCTTGCGGCCAATCAATTAAGGCTCATGACTGTGCGCAGCGAGGGGCAATTCAATACGGTTGTTTACGAAGACTACGATTTGTATCGGCACCAAGAGCGACGCGACGTGATCTTGATGCATCCCGACGATTTGCATCGAATGGGGTTAGAGCACGACCAATTGGTCACGGTATCAAGTTCTACTGGATCGATGCATCAGATATTGGCCAGGGGTTATCAAGAGATCCGCTCAGGCAGTGCGATGATGTACTATCCAGAGTCAAACGTTTTAGTTCCTCGGGTGGTCGACCCCAAGAGTCGCACGCCGATGTTCAAGAACATCATCGTCACGATCACCAAAGAAAACTAGTCGGACGATTGTCCCGTCGGACGATTGTCCCAATCGTTCTTCCAAAAAACACGTCGGACGATTGTCCCAATCGTCCGCACCAACAAAGCACGCAGAAAGCCACCAGCACCATGTCGACACAACCAGCTTGGAAACAGCAAAACCGCGTCCCTCGAATTCTCATCGTCGACGACGACATCGAGATTGCAGCACCGGTGAGATTCGCGATGGAGAATTTGGGATATGAAGTCGTTCACATGCCTGACGGGCAGGCGGGCATATCCAAGCTAGAGAGTTACAGTCCGGACTTGATGGTATTGGACATGATGATGCCCAGGCAGAGTGGATTTTTGGTATTGGAGCATTTGCGAAAGACCCAGCGGAATCAGATACGGGTGATCATGGTCACGGGCAATGAGGGGGAGCGGCATCAAGCGTACGCGCGGATGCTTGGGGTCGACGAGTACTTGCACAAACCCTTTTCGATGGACGAGTTGGTCGGGCATGTCAAGCGGCTATTGGACGAGCCATTTGCCGACGGCCCGAGGGATGCTACCTAGCCAAAGCCCCGTCAAGCCCATAAAATCACCATGGGAATTTCCCACTTCAAACTTTTCCCTTCTTCCTTCCAATTCGGGGTGTAGCTCAGCCTGGCTAGAGCGCTACGTTCGGGACGTAGAGGCCGCACGTTCGAATCGTGTCACCCCGATTTTCACGAACTGTCCGGTCGCCTTGGGCGTCTGGACAGTTCGTGAAAATCAGAGAGTGGATCGGAGAAAGTGGAGAGTAGAAACAGCCAAAGACCTAAGAGTGTTCATGATCTTTTGGTGGTCGATAAACATTGGTCGGTTGGATTGCGCCAAAGACGGCTCGTTTGATTGGTTCCTTGGTCCAGTCGAAGCAAGACGGGCTAGTGATTCCAAAATCAGGGCTGCGACGACAAAAGAAATGGAACCAAGCGATTCGCCTAAGCCGTCGAAATGTACGTTTTAACGATGGTGCGATTAATCCGGCGGCTAGGTCATTGCAATCGTGTTTGAAAATCTTCGTGCTTATTTGTTAAGCGGTAGAGAACAGCTTCTCGACTGACTTCAAACTGCCTTCCAAGTCCAGTCGCGATGGCGTACAAGCATTCATCAGGGAAATCCGCTGGGTTCATTCCCGCAGCCTTTACTCGATGTACGGCTTCATCGAAACGTCGATCAAGACTCTCCGCCGGAACCAGGAGGCAATTCGCAAAGTTATTCGCTTGGTATTCCAAAAAACCGTACTCGCGTTCTGGGAATTGATCCATCTGCGACTTCCATTCGTCAATCGATTTGAACTGCATTGCACCTAGTATCTTACGATGCAATACGCGATGCCCAAGTTCGTGCGCAAGTGAGAATCGATAGCGATGTAAGTTATTTTCGAGAACGAATTCATCAACGCTTATGGTGGTCATATCACCGGATATGAACGCAACAATGTTGTGTGCAGCTTGCAACCCGGGAATCGGAACAATGTCTATTTGGAAGTCTCGTTCCACAATCAATTCAATTGCAACTGGAAAACGATTCGCGTAGCTACTTTGAAATAGCACCCGAGACGCTTCGGCTTTAAGTTGCTCGTACGAAATGAATGGAACATCCATTAGCTATTGCGAATCCTTTCCACCAGTTCATCTAAATCGATTCCGCCTGATTGTTGCTCGCTGCGAATTGTACGGAACAACGCTGGAAGCTTATTAATTACTTCTTCATCAGTGAGCAAATCGCTCGGTAACCGACCACGCTGAGCCGCTGCGGCATCAAAGAGGCTAAACCATTGGTCGCTACCCTCTTTCAAGCCTAACGCTTTCGCGTACACTTCGATTCTTTCGTCCGAATCCGGGGCCGGAAACCGCCCGCGTTCCAACTTGCTGTAATTGCCAGCGTCAAATCCATTCGCGTTGCAAAACTCTCGCAGCGACCAACCGCCCGCAAGGCGGTACTGTTTCAAAAGCTCTCCAAATTGTGCCATTTTGTGCCCTCCTAAAGGTGTTGTAGTTATTGTACAACATGTCGGCGACAGAGGCAAGTGAGGCTCAATCATTTTGTCCTTTTCCCATGGGTATCCATTAAACCGACACCAAACGACCCAGGTCGTTCGGCGACCGCGACAACCGATTAGTGGACTGCCAACTAGGGGTATAACCACCGGTAAGCGGCCATCCTAGGAAACGCTTAAGGCCGAAGGGCTGACAGACCAATGGGGGCGCATGGTTGATGAAGGTTTTTTCAATCCATGGTGTGTCGGCCCTTCGGGCCTTTTGCATCTTCTTTGATCATGCAACCGGGGCCTTCGACCCCGGCAGAGGGTGTGTCGGCCTTCCAGGCCTGAAAACCCTTCGAAGGGCACAGCAAGGTTGTGTAGGCCCTGTTGGTGCGTCTACGGACTTTGCATTTGCCTATTTACCACGCTTGACTCTTTTAGATTTCTTGTTGCAAATAGCGCGTACCATTTCCCAAGTCAAATTGGGGTATTGCGGTTTCAAGGCATTCAAGATTGCCTTGGTCCTCATTCGCGTTTCGTTAAGCTTACGAACATCCTTTTCCAACTGAGTCCATCTTGCCTTTTTTGGGACCAGCCGATGATCTACCGAGATGCAAGCCAACTCGGTTCGCAAGTCCTCAATCAGCAACGGTATCGCTTGGGTTTCCTCAAAGCTGAAACCGTGCTTGCTCCATATCTCTCGACAGTCATCGATCTTCGCTGTAAGCGTTTTCATGGTACGCTCGCCCTGTACAGGACTTAACCCCTCCATCAGGACCAAAAAAAGCTCTCGACCTTTATCGAGATAGGTCTTTGCCTCCTCGATGGTCGATTGCCGTCCTCGTTTTTCTCTAGCCTGAGCGATCACTTCGGCGACTTGGGGCTGTTGCCTGATTTCGCGATCCAATTGAACCGACTCATCGAAGCGACGAAACGCTCGTCGATAGGTTTCATTGAGGTTGTCCAAGAGAACCCACCAACGATCCACCTCAGGCCCCTGTTGGTCAAGGCTCCCCGGGATTCTCAAGCCGTCAATACGGCTTAAGTCTTGAATGTGCAAAAGGTCGCAAATGGCGCGATCGTACAAAACTGCGATCGGGTCAAGCCCATGGTTTTGTCTTTTCATTTCACATCCCGTACCACACAGAGGTCAACCAACACAGACCGAAGGCTTTAAGTAGGTTTCCTGACCAACTCGAGAAACTCGATCACACCCGGTTCGATTATTGCCAGCGTGGTGCTCCCTTCCGACGATGTCAAAGTCCCCTTGGTGATCGAACCATCTTCGGTGCTGTAGGTCGCTTCATGATATCGCAACGAATCGGTCTTGCACGTGTACACTCGCATGACTCTTGGGATGAATCCCTTGGCCACATGGCAATTGAAAAAATGAATCAAGTTATTTCGGTGATCAAAGTCAGCTGGTTTTGGGATGCAGTAACAAAAAAACCACTTACCAGGATCACCGCCAACGGTATCAAAAGCCCCAGCGTTACTGCACCGAATCCCAAGAGCACCCTCCCTGAATCGTCCAGCCGACGAATCCTGCGGCGACCTGACTCGGCAAAACCCTCCGGCAATACCCTAATCTGTGGATCACGCAATGAATGCTTGGCAGAGTGTTCCATCGAATCCGGATTGTCAGATGTCGGCTAGAAATCGGCGTCCTTTACCACTTCATAATAAACGAATCCTCGGAGTCATGCATGGGGCTCTGCATTTTTAGGCTCTTCAGGAATTATTGTGGCTAGGAGTAGATGCTACTGGCAATCTTCGTGCTCGTGCTCGTGCTCGAAGCCCTTCCGACAGCGTTTGGGCCACCAGACTAGAAAATTCCGCAAGGATCCAAAACCCAATTCGTTAGCCACAGTTGCTTTTCGATTACGATCACGAGCACCGTTTCACTGAGCACGAGCACGAAGTCACTGGGGCCAAAACTTCTCATGGTTTA
>Ga0172376_10001515_pt1 | contig 29560 bp, 17 predicted proteins | sample Lak35m_FD_121114 | JGI IMG/M metagenome (GOLD analysis project Ga0172376, IMG submission 121114) | Freshwater microbial communities from Kabuno Bay, South-Kivu, Congo - kab_092012_35m | ecosystem: Environmental > Aquatic > Freshwater > Lake | place: Democratic Republic of the Congo: South-Kivu...
CCTCTGAGTAAGTAGCCGCCAATGTTTCAAAACTTGAACCCGATTGTAAAAGACCGTAGATGCTATCGATTTTATTTTTGGGCGTAAACGGATTTTCCCCTTCTCCTGATTTTCTTATTAAAATATGTGCACCTTCAATTTCACCTCTTGCAGGCCTTCTTGCATTCACCTTTAAGAGGTGCAGCCCTGCTGGGGTATATATTGGCAAGGAAATATCACCGGGGGACATAGCATAGGCAGCTGTTTCAAGATTATAAAATCCATTCGGAAATGGAACATTAATAAATCCGATATGACCACTATTTGTTTTGGATGACCTGTCCAGGCTATAGTTTCTTGCAAATTCTTCAAAATCAGCACCATTTTTTAATTTTGCATATAAATCCATTAAGAATCTATTGGCACTCAGGGAGTCATCTTTAGGTGTACTATCTGAAATGGTATAAAGAATGTGACTGATATCAATATCTTCCAGAGACCGGTCATAAAGTTCCCTGACCAGCTTGCCGGTAACTTCTTTATTTAAAATATAAGAATCAGATAATTGGCGCCTGTAACCTAATAATTCTTCCTTAATATCTGGTAAATTACCAATTCGCAATGTTTTTGCTTCCTCAACTTTCAATTTGAATTTAATATATAAATCCAGATATTCCTGAAGAGAAGTTTTAGTAAAAACCGCATTAGCTCCGTTTGTTTTGGTGTAAATATATTTGAACTCACCAACGGTAACAGGATTATTATTTACTGTAAACAATACATCCTCATCATTTTGGGCTTTAGCAAAATGGGGAAATAAAATAAAACAAATAACAGGAAATAAAATAATTCGAATTAAATACATGGCCATGTATAGTTTAGTTGATAATTCTCTATTTTAAAATGCAAAATTAGAAAATATATCTGATTTGTTTAAAACAGACGCAAATTAACGTTTATAACGAATGATTGCGGGAAAGATTGTTTCAAAGTATTTAAAGGTCAAATCCTATGTCAGATCGGTAATATTTATGTTTAAAATGTATGAGACCAGCCATTTTTTTACTGTTAAACGCTGCTCTTTCCTTATCCATATCCAGGGAAGTTACAGCTAAAACTCTACCCGCTTTCGTGATTACTTCTCCTGCGTCATTAATACCTGTTCCTGCATGAAACAGTAAGCAGGATGCTGAATCAGCTGGAAAAGTTACAGGCAGATTACTTTCATATTCTCCAGGATAACCTCCTGATACCAGCATGGTAGTTGCAGCAAATCTTTCATCGGTTTCAATCGGCTTATTTCCCAGTGTTTCGTTGTGCAGGTCATAAAATAAACTGACAATATCTGATTTCAATCTTGGAATAATCGCTTCTGTTTCCGGGTCACCTAACCGACAATTATATTCGATGACAAAAGGTTCACCTGCTACGGCAATAAGTCCGAAAAAAATAAATCCCTTATAGGCAATATTATTTTCCTGAAGGCCTTTAAGGGTTGGCTCAATGATACGGGATTTGACTTTTTGTATCATTAAAGAATCAAAAAATGAAACTGGAGAAATGGCTCCCATGCCCCCGGTATTCAATCCGGTGTCTCCTTCACCTATTTTTTTATAGTCTTTAGCTTCTGGAAAAAGCACATATCTGATACCATCGGTAAGAGCGAATACAGAGAATTCAATACCACTTAAAAACGCTTCAATAACAACACAGGAGGATGCTTTACCAAATTTTCCATTCAACATAGCTGCCAATTCAGTTTTGGCTTCTTCCAGGTCCGTTAAAATGACAACTCCTTTACCAGCTGCCAGTCCATCTGCTTTGAGAACGTATGGTCCATTGATTTCAGTCAGGAATTGTAAACCTTCCAATAATGAATCTGAAGTAAATGACTTGTAAGCTGCGGTAGGAATTGATTGGCTTTCCATAAATTTCTTGGCAAATGCCTTACTTCCTTCCAACTGGGCACCATGAGCAGTAGGACCAACCACCAAAACAGATGATAATAATTCATCTTCCTCAAAAAAATCGACTATACCTTTTACCAGGGGTTCTTCCGGTCCGATAATGACCATTTTGATATGTTCCTTTAGAACTAAGGACCGTATTGCATTGAAATCAGATAAACTCAATGAAATATTTGTTCCGTGTAATCGGGTACCTGCATTTCCGGGTGCAATAAATAAATGTTGACACCTGTCACTTTGTGTAATTTTCCATGCCAGTGCATGTTCCCGACCACCACTACCCAAAAGAAGAATATTTATTTTATTATTTTCCATATTTTTAGTTGAAATGTAAAGATATGCTTTGTCGGAAATTCTTTTACATAGAGATTGTTTTTTTACCTTTGCATCTGTTTATCAAAATTATACCATGATTACTCACCTTCGAGGTAACATTACTTTTAAAAGTCCCACCTTTGTTGTTTTAGAAACGGGAGGCGTAGGATATCAGGTTTTTATTAGTTTAAATACTTATTCCCAGTTACAAGACTTGCCATCGGTCTTATTGTTAACACACCAGTATATTAAGGAAGATAGCCATACCCTTTATGGTTTTTGGGATGAAAAAGAAAGAGCTCTTTTTCGACTACTCATCAGTATCAATGGCGTAGGTCCTACCACAGCGCAGGTGTTGCTTTCCTCAATTTCTCCGGATGAGATTAGATCTGCTATTTTAAACGAACGAGATGAGATATTTAGAAAGGCGAAGGGAATAGGGCCAAAGACAGCTAAAAGAATTATTATAGATTTAAAGGATAAAATAGTCAAAGACAGCGGTGAAGTACCATTTTCTAATAACCCTTCGTACAATACAATCAGAGATGAAGCGTTATCCGCTTTGGTAGCTTTGGGATTTAACAGGGTCTTAGTTCAAAAAGCGATTCAACAAATTTTACAGGATTCGGCCCCCACGGAGAATGTGGAAGATTTGATAAAAAAGGCACTAAAGGTGCTATCCCAGTGAGTGAAAATATTTATTTAATAATACAAGGGGCTGAAATTTGCACCTTAAACGACTTTTCCTTTGTTTAACATGAAATATTCAGCAATCGTATTATTCGTTTTATTTGCAGGAGTAATCGCTTTTCAAAACCTTTCTGGGGGTAATTTGCCTTTCTGGGGAAAACCAAATCCATATTTATCTCGTTATCTGCCGCCACTAAAATCAAGGGTTAAGCCCGATACCTTACCCCCTATTAAGGAACGAAAGGATAATTTTAGTATAGCTAAGCCTCTAAATATCATAGATTTAAAAGACCCTTCGATTATTGAAAAAAAGGTGACCTATGATCCGGTCACAAACAAATATATCATGACAGAGAAAATTGGAGAGGATGATTTTCAATATCCTTCCTACATGTCATTTGATCAATATTTGAAAAAAAGGGAAGTAGAGGATTATCAAAAATATTTCAGACAACTGGCTGGTATTGGTGCTGAAAATGCATCTGGTTCTCTCAATCCTTTATCGACGGTTGATGTGAAAGCAAGCCTTATTGATCGTTTGTTTGGAGGTAATTCCATAGATATCCGACCACAGGGTGGTGTGGATTTAACTTTTGGAATGGATTATCAGAGTATGGAAAATCCATTTATTATTGAAGCAGGCAGGAGACAACTTCTATTTGATTTTGATATGAATATTCAAATGAATATTACAGGAAAAATAGGGGATAAATTGAACCTGGCTACTAATTATAATACAAACGCTACCTTTGATGTCGATAAACAGGTCATTAAGCTAAATTATAATAGCGACCTGTTTAATGAAGATGAAATTGTAAAAAAAATTGAAGCAGGAAACGTTAGTTTACCCCTTAGAGGATCTTTAATTCAAGGGGCGGAAAGTCTTTTCGGGCTTAAAACGGAACTTCAATTTGGCCATCTTCGTCTTACTGCCATAGCATCTCAGCAACGTTCTCAAAGAAAAAATATTCAGACCCAGGGCGGAAGTCAGGTTCAGGAATTTGAAGTCCGGGCAGATCAATACGACGAGAACCGACATTTTTTTCTTTCCCATTATAACAGGAATGCTTTTGAGCCCGCACTGGAAAATTTGCCCCAGATTAGAAGTTTGTTCAAGCTTGAAAATATTGAGGTTTGGTTAACCAATGACAGGAATGAAGTGGATAATGTCAGGGATATTGTCGCACTGGCCGACTTGGGAGAACCTGAAATTTTGGTCAATCCGGGAGCTGTTCCACTGCAAACGGCTTTTGCACCTAAAGATTTATCAGGAAAACCACTGCCTGACAACAGTTCCAATAATTTATATGACCGGGTCATCCGGGATCCCAGGATCAGACAGATTGATAATGCGGTTTCAATTCTTCAGTCTGAGTTTAAACTGAATCAATCCAGGGATTTTGAAAAAGTAAGTGCAAGAAAATTAAGGCCCAGTGAGTATAATGTGCATGCTGAACTTGGTTTTATTACGCTGAATATAAATGTTCAGCCAGATCAGGTAGTTGGCGTTTCTTATCAATATACCTATAATGGTAAAACATTTAAGGTGGGGGAATTAGCCAACAATTCAGAAAATACCAAACCAGACTCTTCCCTGACCGTACTTTTTGTGAAAATGTTGAAAAGTACGACCCAAACGACCGATGTGCCTACATGGGATTTGATGATGAAAAATATTTACCCAATAGGTGCCGTCCAGATTGACCAGAATGAATTTCGTCTGGATATTTTTTATGAAGATCCGGGTAAGGGATTAAAACGATTTTTGCCTGAAACAAATCTTGCAGGAAGGCCTTTATTAAGGGTTTTTAACGTCGATAAACTGAACACTCAGGGAGATCCCACACCAGATGGTATTTTTGACTTTGTTCCCGGATTGACCATTAATCTTTCCAATGGGCGGGTTATGTTTCCAGTGCTGGAACCTTTTGGTAGTTCCCTGGGCAGACAAATAGAAAATGCCGGATTACGTGCTAAATATACTTTTCCGGAACTGTATTCAAAAACTTTGTTTTTGGCACAGGAGTTTCAGGAAAAAAACAGATTTGTCATAAAGGGAAATTATAAATCGAGTGTTTCTTCTGAAATTTCATTAGGAGCTTTCAATATCCCACCAGGATCTGTAACCGTGAGTGGAGGCGGACAAACATTAAGAGAAGGTGTTGATTATGAAATTGATTATAATATAGGCAGGGTAAGAATTTTAAATGATGCTATCCTGAATTCGGGAATTCCGGTCAATGTCAGCTATGAAGATAATGGCCTGTTTAATTTTCAGACAAAAAGCATGTTTGGCGTTCGGGCTGATTATGCCGTAGATAAAAATTTTAATCTGGGAGCCACCGCCTTAAAATTATTTGAACGTCCCTTCACTCAAAAAGTAAATATCGGGGAAGATCCAATCAATAATTCAATGTATGGTTTTGATGTTGGTATTTCACGTGAATCACCCCTGCTGACAAAAATCGTGGATGCTTTGCCTGGTATCAGCACCAAAGCTAAGTCTTCCATTAATTTTACGGCGGAAACTGCCTTAATAAGACCAGGTCACTCAAGAGCGATAAATCAAAATAATAAAGATAAGGGCGGCGTTGTTTATATCGATGATTTCGAGGGTAGTGCCAGTAGCCTGGATTTAAGACAGCCCGTAACTAACTGGGTTTTAGCATCTGTACCACAAAATGACGCTTTTAACAATAATCCATTGTTTCCGGAAGCCTCTCTGGTGAACGATCTGCGTTATGGTTCAAACAGGGCAAAGTTAAGCTGGTACAGGATTGACCTCGGAGCAAGGGGTTCTGCTGAAGATGCAAAAAACCCTTATACCAGTCAGGTTCCTCAGATTGAGGTGTTCCCGAATGCTCAAATAGCCCCCAATCAACTTCCTAATATTCCAACCTTTGATATGACCTATTATCCTGAAAACAGGGGACCCTATAATTTTGATGTTCCTGGAGGATATCCCGGTATAAGTAGAGGAACTAAATTTATAGGAGATTCAATGATTCTTGATAATCCCGGTTCCAGGTGGGGTGGTGTCATGAGAGCCTTAAATACAAATGACTTCCAGTCGTCCAATATAGAATTCCTGGAATTCTGGGTATTAAGTCCATTTTTAGATCCAAAAGATCCTAAAAAGGCTGTTGAAGATTATGAAAAAAAGCAAGGGGAACTGTATATCAATTTGGGTAACGTATCAGAAGATATTTTGAGGGATTCCCGAAAGTTTTTTGAAAACGGATTGCCCGCCCCTTTAAATCCATCCAGACGAACAGATAATACCAACTGGTCTGTTATTCCTGTAGCCCAGCAGATTACAAATGCATTTGATATAGATGAAGCTTCCCGGTTAGCTCAGGATATTGGACTGGATGGTATGAATGATGCGACGGAAGCAGTTAAATTTGCACCTTATCTGTCAAGTATTGCAAAATCGAACCCTCGGGCTGCAGAAAAATTGAAATCTGACCCTGCTGCTGATAATTTCAGAAATTTTAATGACCCCAGTTATACGCAAAATACGGATTTATTATCCAGATATAAAGATTTTAATGGACCGGAAGGTAATTCAAAATCAAATACAGGCGGAAATCAGTTACAATCGGCTACCAATGTACCCGACGCTGAAGACCTGAACAGAGATAATACGCTCAATGAAACAGAGGCTTATTTTCAATATAAAATACCAATTCTTGCCGATCCGCTTAATCCAAGAGAAATAGATGTCAACAGAACTCCTTTTGTTACAGACCGAATTGTGAGTGACAATGGAGAGAGAATTTGGTACAGACTTCGCGTCCCATTGAACGGTAACGATAAAGTAGCTGTTGGGGGTATCAAAGACTTCAGGTCTATACGATTTATGAGAATGTACCTGCATGGTTTTGAAAGTCAGGTAACTTTCAGATTTGCCCGTATGGAATTAGTCCGTAATCAATGGAGAAGATATTCCCAGGACCTAAATGAACAGGATAATGTTCCATGTGATGCTCAGACACAATTTGATGTGGATGCAGTAAATATTGAGGAAAATAGCAACAGGAAGCCGTTCAGTTATGTATTGCCCGTTGGTATTCAACGCCAGCAGGCACTGGGCGTTTTTAATACGCTCCAAAATGAGCAATCGCTAACTATGAAAATCAGAGGCTTGTGCGAAAGAGAGGAAAAGGCGGTTTTTAAAAATGTAGGTCTTGATATGCGGGTTTACGACCGTATCAAAGCATTTGTTCACGCTGAGAAAATTGTTGGCCCAAATGTAAATGATGGGGATGTTTCTGTTTTTATCAGAATAGGTTCAGATTTTAAAAATAATTATTACGAATATGAGATTCCAGTTCGTTTCTCCGATGCCACAAAATTAACAGCTAACGTTATAAGTGATGAATATAAGCAAGAGGTCTGGAGACCTGAAAATGAATTTGATGTTGCGCTTTCCCTTTTTACAGACCTTAAAATAAAAAGGAATGATGCCGGATTTTCCTTAACCGATGAATATGGGCAGATTGTTGACGGAACTGGTACTGTCGGCAATCCCGAAATGCAACATAAGATCAGTATAAAAGGTAACCCAAGTCTGGGATTAGCAAAAATTGCCATGATCGGGGTTAGAAACAGGAAAGGGGGGCAGATAAGTCCCGTAAATGTAGAAATATGGGTGAATGAATTCCGCCTGACCGGTCTTGACGAAAGAGGTGGTGTAGCCGCAATCGGGCGACTGGATATGCAACTGGCAGATCTGGGAAATGTAAGTTTTGCCGGAAATTATGCCTCTATTGGCTTTGGTGCTATCGATCAGAGGGTACTGCAAAGAAACAGGGAATCTATAACCGGTTTTGATGTTTCCGGTTCCATAGAATTAAATAAATTTCTACCTGCTTCATGGGGACTGAAATTACCCCTATTTGCTCAATATTCTACTAACTTCACAACACCAGAGTTCGATCCTTTTGATTTGGATATTCGGTTAAAAGATAAATTACCCACTTTCCCTTCCTTAGCTGACAGAGATTCAATCAAAAGACTTTCCAGAGAGATAAATACCATACAGGGTTATAATTTTACAAATATCAGAAAGGAAAGGACCGGTGGTCAGGGTGGACAACCCGCTAAACCTGCTCCATGGGATATTTCCAACTTTTCCTTTAATTACGCATTTACAAAAACGGATAAGCGAAGTCCCCTGATAGAATTTGATGCAAGTGTCCGCAGAACGGGTTCTTTAAATTATGCGTTTTCCAGAAAAGGGGATTTTATACAACCGTTTAAAAATGTAAAGGGTAGCGCTTTGAAATGGATTTCAGAGATAAATTTTAACCCCCTTCCCAATTCATTTACTTTCGGAACCCAGATGGCGAGGTTGTTTAATACCACCAGATATCGCTTTACGGGTCTGGAAGACCGGTATAATACCTTTTTCAATAAACGTTTTTCCTGGGATAGAGATTATAGTTTAAACTGGGATTTGACTAAGGCTATTAAATTTACTTTCTCCGCTTCTACCTTTGCCGTCATTGATGAACCCGATGAAGTCAGGTTACTTGAAAATAATACCCTGGAAAAGGCTGCCAGGCTAAGGAAGGATAGTATCTGGAGCAATATACAGCAATTTGGCCGTTCAAAATCATACCAGCATTCTTTCACATTGGGTTACACCCTGCCTTTCAGAGTTATTCCCCTGATGGACTGGATTACTTCCCGGGTTCAATATCAAGGTCAATACGGATGGAATGCCGCCGCACTTAATCTGGATAGTCTGGGAAATCAAATTCGGAATAGTCAGAATATTCAAGCTAATATTGATTTTAATTTTGAATCAATATATAGTAAAATTCCATATTTGAGAAAGATCGACAGAGGGGCACCTTCCTCGAAATCGAAAAAAAGTAAGGGCGAAAATCAGGAACAGGAACCTCAGGCAGAACCTGAGGAAAAAGGGAAGAAAGGATCTGAACCAAGTATGGCAGAGAGAATGTTTATCAGGCCATTTTTATTGCTCAGAAGAGCCCGGTTCAATTATACCCTGCAAAGTAGTACGGTCGTACCTGGTTTTATGCCCGCTGCCAAACTGATGGGAATGGGACCAGATTTTCAGGGTCCCGGATGGGATTTTGTAGCAGGAGTTCAACCTAAAATTAGCGAACTTAGTGATGCAGAAAATTATACAGCATCTGACTGGCTAAATGAAATTGCCAAAAAAGGATGGATTTCTTCCAGTGTTTTTCTGAATCAGGAGGTCGCACAGTCCAGAGCTGAAAATTATGACGGGCGTTTAACTGTAGAGCCATTTAAGGAGTTCAGAATTGAACTGGAGTTCAATAAAAACTTTTCTAGCAATCATTCTCAGTTTTTCAAGGATACTACACTTGATAATTCGAGCATCTTTTCTCATGCTATACCAAAAGATATCGGAACGATGACTATGAGCTATTCCGCATTGAATACCTTGTTTAATCAAGATAAAGATGACCTTGTCAACTTATTCAAACAATTTGAAACCAATCGAATAGCTATTTCCCAACGTTTAGGTGAAGGGATTCATCTGGATACAACACTGGCTAAAAACGGATATACCTTCGGGTACGGCCGTACCCAGCAGGATGTATTAATTCCTGCCTTTATTGCAGCCTATACGGGGGCCGATGCAAAAACGGTACCATTGGATATATTTGGCCTTCTTCCCAATATAAACTGGCGACTACAATATAATGGATTGGCAAAAGTTCCACTCTTTAGCGAGTTGTTTCAGAATTTCAGTCTGACTCATGGGTATAAATCAACATTGACGGTAAGTCGTTTTAATTCCGGACTGGATTTTATTCGTACGCAAAGTTTAGGCGCGTTGAATGAGCTGAATGGTAATTTTTATGCCAGATTAGAAATTCCTGAGGTAGCTATTCAGGAAGGTTTTTCCCCTTTGATTGCGGTGGATGCCACGCTGAAAAATGGAATGTCCCTAAATGTTAATTACAAAATAAACCGATTGCTTGCCATGAGTTTTGTAAGTAATCAACTTTCAGAAACAAGGAGTAAGGAATTTGTTATTGGCTTTGGGTATCTGCTCAGGAATATTGATATTCCTTTTCTTACAGGGTCTAAAAAGAAAGGAGGAAGACGTATTATCCCTGGTCCATCTTCCCCAATCGGAAATAATGATCCGGCTGGTCGTAATACCGCAGCACAAGGAAATGACCTTGATATTACCTTCAACTTAAGTATGAGAGATGATGTAACCTTTAATCACCTGCTGGATCAGGGCATCATAGAGCCTACCAGAGGGAATTACTCCCTTACTTTTTCTCCATCGGCAGAATATAAGATCAGCAGGCAGCTTTCACTCAGACTTTTCTTTGATTACAGGCAAAATAAACCTAAAACGTCTGCCGGCTTCCCGAGAACGGATGCCTCAGGAGGTTTTATAGTCAGGTTTACCCTTTAAAGCATGAATAAAAAAGTCATCTTTGGAATTATTGGACTTATGGCGATTGCCATAGCAGGTGTCATGTGGTCACAAATCAGGCTTATTCAGTCCGCTACCTTAGTTCAGACTGAGCGGTTTGAGAAAAATGTTTTTAGTGCCTTAAATGAAGTGGTAAAAAAATTGGAGCTGGATGAGGAGAAAGATTTGTTTCTGGCCTCGATGAGTGAAAAATATCCTAATAGTAATGTACCAACTTTTAATCCGTTTGGATCAAAGGAAAAGGATAAAAATTTGGAAAATCGCATTAAAATAGATTACCTCGATCTGATACTTAAGGAGGAACTGGCTATCAGAGGCATAAATATTCAAATTCCCAGCTATAGATATCATTATGGGGTCTATGGTTTTGAAAAAAGTAGTTTTATTATTCTGGATGGTAAAAAATATGATTACGAACAAGGAAAAGAGAATATTTTGCCGGAATATGTAAATGCCGAAGAGGAAAATACCGCTTTCAAAGTGAATATCTTTCCCAGAGAGCGGCCCGTTCCGGGTGAATTAAGGATTTTTTTCCCTAATAAAAATGCAATCATTCTCAGGTCATTAGGTAAAACACTGTTGGCTACCTTGTTTTTTGCTGGTATTATTTTAGTTTGTTTTGCTTATACCTTATACATCATCTTTACTCAAAAGAAGTTGTCTGAGATGAAAACAGACTTCATAAACAACATGACCCATGAGTTTAAAACGCCCATAGCAACCATTTCCCTGGCATCGGATTCCTTAAATAATCCGGCTGTTCTAAAAAGTGAAGAGAAAATATTGCGATTCTCCCGCATTATTAAACAAGAGAACATCCGTATGCACAAACAGGTGGAAAAAGTGTTGCAAATGGCGCTTTTAGATAAAAAAGATTTTAACTTGAAATGGTCATCTGTTCATTTACATGAACTTATACAGGCTGCTATTGAAAATATTTCGTTACAGTTGGAAACAAGGGAAGGTACTGTCAAAGGCTTTTTAAATGCCTCTGAGCCAGTTGTAAAAGGAGATCAGACGCATTTGTCCAATATTATCCATAATTTACTGGATAATGCAAATAAATATTCCCCTCAAAAGCCTCATATTACTGTTTTTACCAGAAATGTTGACAAAGGGGTAGAAATTATTATCAAAGATGAGGGGATAGGCATGAGCAGAGATGCTAGGAAGTTTATTTTTGATAAGTTTTATCGGGTGCCAACTGGCAATATTCATAATGTGAAGGGTTTTGGTCTTGGATTAACTTATGTAAAAACCATGGTTGAAGCACACAAAGGTAAAATTGATGTCCGCAGTGAACCTGGAAAAGGGAGCAGTTTTATCTTATTTTTTCCCTTTAATTGAATAATCATCATTACATTTTAAACCCATTTAGTATGAATCAAAAGCAAATTCTTTTAGTTGAGGATGACCAGAATTTTGGGGATGTTTTAAGTGCCTATCTGGAGTTAAACGAATATGAAGTTACGCTGGCAAATGACGGCGTAAAAGGGTGGAATGCTTTCCAGGGTGGAAAATTTGATATATGCATTCTTGATGTAATGATGCCTGAAAAAGACGGTTTTACCCTGGCAAGGGAAATTTTACAGGCAGATCCTGCCATGCCTTTGATTTTTTTAACTGCTAAATCTTTAAAGGCCGATGTATTGGAAGGATTTAGAATTGGTGCCGATGACTATATCACAAAGCCATTTAATTCAGAAGAACTTCTTTTAAGAATAAATGCAATTCTTAAAAGAAAACGGGCTGATATTCCTGAGAAACCGGTTTCAAAAGAGGTAAATAGATATTATGTTATTGTTGATTATCATTATGATGCTGATTTAAGAATGTTAACCTATTCGAAAGCCAAAAATCCGGAAGAAAAAGTGAAACTCTCTCCTCGTGAATCAGCTCTTCTTTGCCTTTTTGCAGATAACATGAATAACGTAGTGGTTCGTTCTGAGGCTCTTATTAAAATATGGGGCGACGATACGTATTTTACTGCCCGTTCCATGGATGTTTTTGTTACAAAACTCAGAAAACTACTGAAGGAAGATGCCAATATTGAGATTGTTAATATCCATGGGAATGGATTTCAACTTCGCGTGCTTTGATTTTTAGTTGCTTGTAATCTTTCATTTCATGTTTTATAAATATTTTATCAAGCCCTTTTTATTCCTTTTTTCTCCCGAAAAGGCACATGGTATAACTCTTTTTTTATTTAAAACGATGTTAAAAATGCCATTGTCGAAGTGGCTATTCATAAAATCGGTTAAAATTGAAAATTCAGGTGAGGTTGTAAGGTTTTGTGGTCTTACTTTTCAAAATAGAATTGGTTTAGCAGCCGGGTTTGATAAAAATGGCGAATACCTTAATGAAATGCCTGCATTGGGTTTTGGTTTTATTGAACTGGGTACCGTGACACCTCGTCCCCAAACAGGCAATGACCAACCAAGATTATTTCGATTGCCTAAAGATAAAGCCCTGCTAAACAGAATGGGATTTAATAATCGTGGCGTCGATTTTCTTGTAAATCAGTTAATTGGCTTTTCCAGACCCAATGGATTAATCATTGGAGGGAATATTGGAAAGAATAAAGATACGCCAAACGAAAAAGCAGTTGAGGATTACCTGATTTGCTTTCATAAATTATTTCCTTATGTAGATTATTTTGTTGTTAATGTAAGCTCTCCCAATACCCCCGGATTAAGAGCTTTACAGGAAAAAGAACCACTTACCCATATTCTATCCGCTTTGCAAGTGGCTAATTTTAGTAATCAGTTTCCAAAACCATTGTTCCTTAAAGTGGCTCCAGATCTGGAATGGACGCAAATAGATGATATTATTGAAGTAGTACAACATACTAAATGCAATGGATTGGTTATTTCAAATACTACTTCCGGGAGGGATAGTCTACATACAGATACCGCTGAAATGGAGCTTTATGGTTCGGGAGGAATCAGCGGACAGCCGGTCAGGATAAAATCAACCGACATCATCGCTTATGTACATAAAAAAACAGCAGGAACCGTGCCAATGATAGGGGTAGGGGGTGTTGCTTCTGTTAAGGATGCAAAGGATAAGTTATCAGCGGGTGCTACACTGATTCAAATTTATACAGGTCTGGTTTATGAAGGACCGTTATTAGTTAAAAGACTGGTTAAGGGAACAAGTAAATAACATACCATCTCAGCTCCGTTTGGTGTTTTCGCTGAAATAAGTAGTTTACCAACTGCCACCGGCTCCACCTCCGCTGCTTCTTCCGCCACCCCAGCTACCGCCTCCTGAGGAACTTCCTCCTGAGGAACTTCCCGAACTACTTCTTACCTTTTTGGGAATAATATTTATTTTTTCCCGCTGGTTTCCGCAATGTAAGCAGGCATAACGTAAAAGCTCTTCTCCAGCACTGATATAAGTAGCTGCTCTAAGCGTGGTTGAACTGGCCAGTTTCTCTGTTTGAAATTTACATGACGGACATTTTGTATAACTTTTAGGAGATTTTAAATAGCGCAAAATAGTAGGTTCAACACCATCTCCAATCCATACATCATACTCAGCGACACCTAATTCCATTTCTTTGGATTGTCCTGAGTTCAAATGGTCGTGTACCCTGTTTTCCTGGCTTTTTCTCAAAGGTACCCCATGTGATTCTGTAGGAGGTGTGTTGCGCCATTTCTTCATTTCTTTTCTGACAAACCATAAAATACCTAAAAATGGAAGTGGGAAAATAAAGGCTAAAGGCGTTATATTATATTTTTTTAAGGTGTGATATTTCTTGTAAGGGGTTTCATCTTTTTTAAGGCTCCTGCCTAAAAGTAATAAAATGATACCATTGATAAAAGCGGTCAGATAACCATAAATTTCTAAAAAGATTCCATTGCCTTCCTTATTCTCCTGTTCCTGGTATTCGATGACATTTTCAGGATTTTGAAGCATGTCAGCAATGGCATTTACACCTTTTAACATGCCCTCCCCATAAGCTTCATTTTTAAAAGAAGGAATTAATTCATTGGTTATGATTCTTTTACAAACGGCGTCAGGAAGAACAGCTTCCAGGCCATTTCCAGTTTCAAATTCTACTCTTTTTTGATCCAGTACAAAAAGGATGAGCAATCCATTATCCAAGCCCTTTTTACCTATTCCCCATAAGTTAAATAGTTTATAGGCAAAATCCCTGGGAACAGCATCCCCTATGGAGGGTAACATAACTAAAGCGACCTGGCTTCCCACACTATCCTCCAGAAAGGTTAATTTATTATTTATCTGATTGTAAGTTTCCTCATCCAGCAGTTTGGAGGGATCACTGATATTGCTATTTAGTTGAATTTTCATATTAGGTACCGATTCAGGTGTAAACACCTGGGCCGACAGACTTACCATCCAAAAAAGAAAAAAGGCACCTAATTTAAATCTGTTTGATTTCATGATGATACAAATTGATTATTCAAAAACCGATTTTTTCAGACCTACAATTCTGGCTGCATTCTGGTAATAGATTTTTTTCAAAATGTTGTCAGGAAGATTCAGACCATACATCCTCCAAAAGGCATGATATCTTTTATAATATGGAAAGTACTCATCGGCTGTCTCCAACACTCTGAAATAAGTGAAATATTCTTCTGGATTATAGGCATCTTTTCCAAAAAGTATTCTGTCCTGATATTTTTCAAAAAAGGCGCCTGCTCTTCTTGGCTGCCTGCCCAGCTCGGCTATAACTGCTCCAAATTCAACATTTACATAAGGAAAAGCGTCAAGAAACCGCGACAGAGAGTCCAGATCATTTGCCATCCATCCGAAATGGGCATTGATAAAAGTAGTTTTTGGATGTTTTTGGAAAACGTGATGTTGTTCTTTAATTAAGGTTGAAAATGGTGCGGGATCAGTATCACTTCTCTTCCTTCCCGGGTGGGTTTTAAGTTCAAGCCAGCGTTCATTTGTTTCATCAAAGGGTTCCCAAAATTGGGCTGGGTCTGCAGAATGAATCAGAACGGGAATACCAAGTTCACCACATTTAGCCCATATTGGATCTAATCTGGGATCATCAATAGCTATCCGATTCCCAGCTTTATCTTTCGTACTAAGTCCCAGGCTTTTAAATATCTTAAGTCCTTTGGCACCATTTTGAACATCAAATTCGAGTTGCTTCACTGCATTTGCTGTCCAGTCATTTTCTTCAATACCATTGAAACTAACATTTGTAAAAATGGCAATTCTATCTTCAGCACCATATTTCTTAACATTTTCTACCATTCCTTTTAAGGCATTTCCACCTCTGCCACTCAGATTTATACATACGCCCATATTCAGTTCGTCCATTTCTTTTAAAAGTACGGATAAATCCTGGGTAGCCATATTCCAGTGGTGGCTATGAATATCTACAAAAGGAAATTTCGATTTTGTCAATGGATGTTCAGGTACTTTCAGTGAAGAAGGTGGGTCATATTTTTCAAAATCCAATTTATTTTCCTGACCATAAGCAAACATTACCGGGAAAGAACATAAAAAGAGAAAAAACAGAGGTTTAATAGCTGCCATGAGAATAATTTTTTACAAGATAGGGTTTATGAATTCAAAATGGAAAGGTTTAAAGAAGCTTCATATACATCGGGATATTTTTTATCCATTGTAAATCCTTTTTTAAGAAATAATTTTATCATGGGTTCATTATTTGGTAGTACGGAGGCGACTATTTTTTTGATGCCACGTTTTTTAGCAATGTCCAGCATATAGTCCGTTAATATATTTCCTAATCCCTGACCCTGCCAGTTATCTGCTACCAAAATAGAATACTCTGCTGATTCTCGCCAGGCATCCTCAATAATGCGAACGATCCCCGTAATTAATTCATGGGTTGATCCTTCCTTCATTTCTTTATATTCGGCAACGATAGCCATTTCTCTGTCATAATCAATATGGGTGAATCTGGTTAACCATGTATGATTAATTTTAGGTATATATCCAAAAAACCGCATATACAATGTCTCTCTGGATACATTTTCCAGCATTTTTGAAAGGCCGGGTTCATCTTCTGGCCTTATTGGCCGTAAAAGTACAGGTTGGCCGGACTTTAATATTTTTTCTGAACAATAATCTTTACCGGGATATGGGGAAATGGCCAGATGTCTGTAATGTAAATTTTCCCTCTCCTGGACTTTTTGAAGCCTGACAGCAACATGTAAAGCTATACCATTTTCATTATCCATTCGGAATGGATTAATCTCTACAGCAGCGATAGCGGGAAAATCCATGAGCAAATAGGAAAAACGATGAATTAGCAAATACAATTGATGCAGGGGGACTCCTGGTTGGTTTCTATAACCTTTCAATAGGGTAAAAAGGTGAGTTCCTTCGACCATTTGTTGGGCAAGCGCCATATTCATTGGTGGCAGGCCAACCCGAATATCAGGAAATACTTCTTTGTCCCAACCTCCTTTACCGAATAAGACCAAAGGTCCGAAAGCAGGATCTTTATATGAACCAATGAAGAGTTCAAAACCTTTATTTAACATTTTTTCTATGCGAATACCTTTTATCAGGGCTTTAGGATGTGCCTTTTTGCAACTTATCATCATACTGGTCCATATATCTGGTATTTCATTAACATCTCTGATATTCAGACGAACACCCCCAACGGCTGTTTTCTGTAAAATATCCAGAGAATCAATTTTCATTACAATAGGAAAACCAATTTTTTGAGCTATTTCTTTGGCATCTTCCACTGTATGGCATAAAATACTTTCAATAACAGGTAAGCCATAAGCCATCAATAAGTCATGTCCCTCTTTTTCAGAAAGTAAAAATCTGTTTTCAGAAAGTGCCTTATCAATGATACCTTTTGCTGCGTTTTTGTCTGCATCGAAATCAACGGGAATGGCTAACGGTGTTTCATACATCAATTTCAGGTCGAGGTGATATTGATATAACCTCATAAAAGCATCGATAGCACTTTCCGGATAGGGATAACAGGGGATTTTTGCATTGCCCAAAATACGCCTGGCCTCAGTAACCTGATTTCCACCCATCCAGACAGTAAAAACAGGTTTTCTTAGTGGTTTCAATTGAGAAATGGCCTGAGCAATTTTCAGGGCCTCATTTTTTAAATAAACGGAATAGACAATTAGAATAGCATCAACGTTTTCATCATTCAAACAAATTTTCAAGGTGGAGCTATATCGGCTGGTTTCAGCAAAATTACCGACATGAATGGGACTGTCGGCTGCGGAAGAATGAGGTAAAATGGCATTTAATTTTTCTACTGAATCCTTTGATAAGATGCTGTGCCTGCCTCCTCTTTTTAATAAAGCATCCAGTGCCAGAATGCCACCAGCGGCTATATTTGATAAAATAACCATCTGATTACCAGTTGGTCTTATAGTATTTGTAGCAGCTAACCCCATATTAAATAACTGGGCTATGGTATCAACCCTGATAATGCCGGCTCTTTGAAAGGCCGCATCAAAGGCAAAATCCTTTTCTTTTTCCCAGTCTAATACAGAGGAGTTCCAGTCAATATCATCATTTTTTCTGTTGGCTTTTAAAATAATAATGGGTTTATTTCTTGAAAATGACCTTGCCGCGCTTAGAAACCGGCGTGCATTTGGTAATTTTTCCATGTATATCAAAATACCAGCTGTCTGGGAATCGGTTCCCAGAAAATCAATACAATCAGCAAAGTCTATGTCACTGGCAATGCCTAAAGAAATAACCTGACTAAATCCAACTTCACGTTCTCCCGCCCAGTCCAGCATCGCCTCAAGGAGCGGCCCACTTTGAGAAAGTAAAGCCAGATTTCCTTTTCTTACGGAAACAGGCATATTGGTGGCATATATCAGCTTATGAGGATGGATAAATCCCAGACTATAAGGACCTAACATTCTGATTGCTCCCTCCCTGCACTTTTCATTGATATAATCAATAGTTGCCCTGTCTTGAATGTCAAAATCAGGTCCAAAAAATAAGATGCTCCCTATGTTGGCTGAAACACATTCATCAATCACTTGTCTGATGACACGGAACGGTGCGCAAAAAATAGCCAGATCAGCTGGTTCAGGTATTTTTCCTACTTTGCTGAAGGCGGGAATACCTAAAATAGAAGCATGCTTTGTGCTAACAGGATAAAGGGCGCCAGGAAATCCGGTCCGGTATAAATTTTCCATTATTAACCTGCCGGCACTACCTTCTCTTTCTGATGCGCCAATAACGACAATACTTCTTGGCTCAAATAGCTGTTCTAATTTTTGCCTCATTTCAGATTATATTTTCCAGTATGGTTTTAATAGTCCCAATATACCATGTAAATTCATTTCATACGTTTCCCAGACTCTTAATCCTGAAACACTTTTTTCAGTATTATAAGGAATATTATCTCCATTCATGCCTGCCAGAAATGAATAAATACCTCGTTCCAGGGCAAAGGGGTTATATCCACCCTCTAACACAGCAAATGTATTCGAAAAGGTCGAACCAATCATTTTACCAACCTGATAAAATGAATTGGGGGATAAATTCAATTGTAACAGGGGATCTTCCTCAGCACCGTCAAAACCTGCCGAAATAGCAACAATATCAGGATTAAAAGATTTGAAAAAAGAAAAAAAATGTGCAAAGGCATCTAAAAAAATATCATCCCCGGCATTAGGCGGTATGCACATATTGATATTAAATCCTTTCCCTTTTTTATCTCCAATAGCATGCAAATCGCCCGTTCCGGGAAATGCCGGATGTTGATGAATGGAGAAATACAACACCTTATCTGTTTCATAAAATATATCAGCTGTGCCGTCGCCATAGTGACCGTCGAAATCAATGATTAAAACCCTTTTTCCTTCCCTTACTTTGTTTTCACTTGCTATGGCAATATTGTTAAACAAACAGAATCCGCTTGCTTTTTCTCGGTAAGCGTGGTGACCTGGAGGGCGAACAAGTGCAAAATTTCCAGTTTCAGAAGCCTGAACAGCTGCACCAACGGCATAACTTGCCACATTAAAACTTTGTTTTGAGAGAAAGGTATCTTCATCCAGTTGGTAAAAATCTGTTGAATTTTCCCTTATTTTCTGTATATGTGCCTGGCTGTGTATGAGTTGTAAATATTTTTCTCCGTTGACCAGTTCATTGGGTGGTAAATGTTTGAATGCATGCAACCGCAACGAATTTTCCGGATGTAAACCAGTATTATGTTCATATACGAGCGAATTGAAAGTTAACTCCATTATATTCCTTTTTCAATAAAGATAAAAAGATTGACAAATATTGTTTTGAGTTGATGACAAATATCATGTCTGGTTGGATAATCAGGGATTAACTTTGTTTCATTCATTTAATTCGGGTGATTTTAGGGAATTCGTGGAGCATCTGATGGTGCTCCATTTTTTATGAATATTAATATGAAAAAATCACCCCGTTAAGATTCAATTCTTAACGAGGTGATAAGATGGTATAGCATAAATAGGTTGCTTTTTATCTTAAAATAAGGATGAGCTGATTTTCATTATTTTCAACAACCGCTTCGGTAACACTGCCAAAAAGCATAGATTTTAACATAGAGTGACCTTGAGCGCCCATTAATATAAGGTCGTATTCTCCTTTTTTTGCAAATTCCTGAATATGGATGCCTGGATTATGATAATGATTATCAATCAATTCCAGCCTAATTCTTTCGGCGCCTGGAATGGTTGCAAATAATTTTTCAAATGATTTGACTGCAGCCTCTCTGAGGGCTTCTCTGAATCTGGAATCTGCAAGCGCCTGATTATAAAAGTCAGCTGGCGGTTGTTCAACAATATGTAAAGCTGTAATAGAGATGTCAGGTTTTTTAGCTTGCATGGCAAGGGCCATAATTAATGCTTTTTTTGAATGTTCTGAAAAATCCATGGGAACTAAAATCCACTTAAAGGTTCTCTCTATTTCTGGCACCATCAATACACTGGTCTGAGCAGTCCGGGCTACTCGCTTCGCTGTCAATCCACTTTTCCCGGGTTTCTTTTTTTGTCCGATAACTAATAAATCAGCTTCTTTTATGTTCAGCCAATGAAGTAATTTTTGATAAGGCTTGCCCTCTCTTATTTCAACTGCATAGGCAAAAGAAGGATATTTTTCCCAGGTCTCTTCAACCTGTTTAAGAACATCTTCGCGCATTCGCTCATCAATGGGCAGGTTGATATTAAAAAATTGATGATAAGTAGCTTCTAAATTTTCTGGCAGCGAAAAATCAGGTGAAATATGCATTAAATATGCTTTTTCAGTTGCGGTTATTTCACCTATTGTTTTTAATACCTTGAGGATTTGCTTATCCTGTGCACTTAAATCGAGTGCGGCCAAAATAATTGGGAATGTATTTTTCATGTTAGCTATGTTTAAATGAATTGATATTTTTCTTGCTTCCAAAAAGACTGAAATAGCTTTTTTTCATTTGAAACTATCCAGTTAACAGGCTAAAATTGAGGCTATTTAAATAGCTTTTAAAGGACTTTTCTCCATCAATAAATATGATTTTTGTCATCTATATGGATTTGCTGAAAAGGGGAATGTCTGGTTTATTGGCCCGGTATTTATTATCAAAAACCAAACAGATATTTCTGAGATATGATTTACCCATATCAGTGACAGTTAGACCATTTCTCCTTTGTTTTATAAGCCCATCGTTTTCCAAATCAATTAAATCTGATTTTATTTGGGATCCCGAAGTACTATCTAAAAAAGTATCATCCCAGCTTGTTTCGTATTGACAGAGTATATTTCGAATCTGTTTGCCGGTTTCTTGTTCTTCGATTTTCAGCAGATGCCCTTTTTCTATGGGTAAATGACCATTATCCACCTGCTGCTGGTAGGTTTCCAGATCTCTGTTATTTTGTATGTAGGTATTGTCATTACTGCTGATCGCTGAAACGCCAAGTCCTAATAGAATGGAAGTATCCTTTGGGGTATATCCCATGAAATTGCGATGAAGGTCTTTGCTGGAAAAGGCCTTGAATAAGTCATCTGTTGCCAGGGCAAAGTGGTCCATACCTATGGGTAAATAACCATTTTCCAATAATAATTTTTTACCTGTTTCGAACAGTTGCTGTTTTTCAAAGCCAGTGGGTAAATCATTCTCTGAATAAGCCCTTTGGCCAGGCTTTACCCAGGGTACATGTGCATAACTATAAAAGGCAATTCTATCGGGTTTTAATCTTTTAATATGATCTATATTATGTCGAATATGTTCCGTTGTCTGACCTGGGAGGCCATAAATAATATCGTAATTAATTGATTTATAATTATTTTTTCTGGCTGAATTCGTTATAGTTTCAATTTGTTCCAAGGTCTGAAAACGATTGATTCTGGTCAAAATATCCAAAGAGAAATCTTGTATGCCCAGGCTGATTCTGTTGAATCCAATGTTTCGCAGTTGTTCAATATGCTCATTTGTCGTGGAAGAAGGGTGTGCCTCGAAACTAACATCTGCATTATCAGAAATCTCTGTTTCTGACCTTAATTTCAAGAGGAAATCAATTAGATTTTCGGGGCTGAAAAAAGTAGGGGTTCCACCACCCAGGTGCAATTCCTGAACCACCGGCAGCATTGGAAAATCTTTACGGTATATTTGCCACTCCTTATACAACGTTTCCAGATAAGGCTTTTCAACACCATGATTTCTGGTTATTCGTTTATTGCAACCGCAATAGGTGCATAACTTTTCGCAAAAGGGAAGATGCAGATATAGGCTTAATTGAGGACTTTTTAAAAAAGAATTCTTCAATCGGTGTTTCCACTCTTTTTCTAAGATAGGTTCCGACTGCCAGTAAGGTACCGTAGGGTAACTCGTATAACGCGGCGTTGGGATATCATATTTACTTAAAAGCTTTTCATCAACCATTGGTAAAACTTTGTAATTTTGGCAAAGGTATCCTGATGGGTAGTACTTATTTGATGATTTTTAATCCTCATTTTATCTGATAGAAATCAGTATTCAGAACTTATTACAGATTTTTAATTTAATTATATATGGCATTAATCAAGACGGTAAATGGACATACCCCTGTTTTCGGACAACATATCTATCTGGCTGAAAATGCAACCATTATTGGTGATGTGATGATGGGCGACGATTGTAGTGTCTGGTTTCAGGCCGTAATACGGGGAGATGTGAATTCCATCCGGATAGGTCATCGCGTTAACATACAGGATGGTGCTATAATTCATTGCACATGGCATAAGGCCGCAACTACGATAGGCGATAATGTAAGTATTGGGCATAGAGCTATCATTCATGGTTGTACCCTTAAAAATAATATTTTAGTGGGTATGGGAGCTATTGTGATGGATCACGCAGTAGTGGAAGATAATGTGTTAATAGCTGCGGGTGCTGTAGTGCTGGAAAATACGGTGCTGGAATCAGGATTTATTTACGCAGGTATTCCCGCAAAAAAGGTGAAACCCTTAAGTGAGGAACAATTCTCTCAGACGGTTTCCAGAATTGCCGGAAATTATATCACCTATGCAGATTGGTTCAGGGAATCCTGAGGATCTGACATGTATTAGTGTTAAATTTAGGCGTTGTTTAAGTAATTTTAAGATATTCTGCGGGATATTATTTTAAATTTGTGCCGAAATCAATCATTTTTTAAAAATATATTATTGAAATATGGAAATTGATGTGTTGTTGGGTTTGCAATGGGGAGATGAGGGTAAAGGTAAAATAGTGGATTATCTGGCACCAAAATATCAAATGGTCGCCAGGTTTCAAGGTGGACCAAACGCTGGACATACACTCAAATTTGAAGGAAAAAAATTTGTACTCCATACCATTCCGTCCGGTATTTTCAGGGATGATTTGCAAAATCTAATTGGTAATGGCGTGGTTATAGATCCTATAACTTTTGTAAGGGAGTTACAGGAACTTACGGCAGTAGGGGTGACTTTTGAAAACAGGCTTTTCGTTGCCAAAAAGGCACATCTCATCCTGCCTACCCACAGGATGCTGGATGCTGCCTCGGAATTAGCTAAGGGAAAAGAAAAAATTGGTTCAACCTTAAGAGGCATAGGTCCGGCCTATATGGACAAAACAGGAAGAAATGGTCTCAGAATTGGAGATATACTGGCACCTGATTTTGCACATCGTTATGCGTCATTAAAACAGAAACATCTGAAATTATTAACTCAATTCCCTGAACTTCCCTTTGATCTAAATGAAGAAGAACAGAAATGGATGGAGGCGATCAATGGAGTTAAAAAATTACAATTTGTTGATTGTGAGTATTTTGTTGCTGAATCACTGGCTGCTGGGAAAAGGATACTTGCAGAAGGTGCTCAAGGTACTATGCTGGATATTGATTTTGGAACTTATCCATTTGTAACTTCGTCCAATACTATTACTGCTGGTGTTTGTACCGGACTGGGTGTCGCTCCACAGAAAATTAAGGAGGTTTATGGTATTACCAAAGCTTATTGTACACGGGTTGGTTCAGGTCCTTTTCCAACGGAGTTAAATAATGAAACGGGCGAAAAATTAAGGGCAGAGGGTGGGGAATTTGGTGCTACTACCGGAAGGCCAAGGCGCTGCGGCTGGCTCGATATGCCTCAGTTGAAATATGCTATTATGTTAAATGGTGTAACACAATTGATTGTTACAAAAATGGATGTGCTTTCCGCATTTTCTGAATTTGCTATTGGTACTGTTTATAAAGCAGCAGATGGATCCACCTCTGATCATCTACCATTTGATTTAAATGCAGATCATTTTTCTGTATTATATGAGAAAATTCCAGGATGGAATGTACCTCTCGATGGCGTCACCGAATGGCCTAATTTGCCTAAGGAAGCAACGGATTATTTAGTTAAACTGGAAAATGAATTAAAGGTTCCCATAACGATGGTATCGGTCGGTCCTGGAAGAGAACAACTAATCGTTAAATAACTTTTAACCTTTAAATTGTCTTACCAGTTCTTAGTTTTGCCCTTTTTATCCGAAACAAAACAGAAAAACCATCCATTTTTTATATTTTTTTGGACCACATTTATTTAAGTAAAATAAATTCGGTGCGTCGGTTTTCACTCCTTCCGGCTTCTGTTGAATTGTCAGCAATGGGTCTGTTAGCTCCAAAACCTTTATATCTTAATCTTTTAGGGGCAACGCCTTTATTTATGAGAAAATCATAAACAGCTCTAGCTCTTGAGGTACTAAGCAATAAGTTCGATGCCTCAGATCCGGTATTATCGGTATGACCATTAATCTGAATGAATGTATCCTCATTTTCGAACAACCATTTTACCAGTTTATCTAATTCATATTGAGAATCAGGATTTAATATGGAAGAATTAGTTTCGAAGAAAACATTTTTTAAAATAACTGCTTCTCCATCTTCTTCAAGATTTTCAATTTTCCTTGTTGAATTTTGTTTTGTAACTTTCTGTAAACGAATATCTAGATAATAAGGATTCAGCGCCGATTGCGAAGAAGAAAGCGTAAAATGTTGGCTATAAAGGGTGTATCCACTGGATATTGCTGAGAATGAATAATCCTGACCACTTGGCAAACATATAAAAAATTGACCGGATGTATCTAACTTTGTTTTATAAATAATGGATCCTGTTTTGGTTATACTAATTTCCAATTGGGCAGGTAAGGGTTCATTACTATCATTTGCGATTATTTTTCCCGTGACAAAAGTAACTGGAACAGGCCTGATTTCTGGATAGAGCGGAAAACTGAAAATATCAACATTTGTCTTACTTGTCATACCTTTTCCTTTAGTATCCATTCTGGAACTTGAAAAATAGGCTGTTTCTCCGGTTCTGTTGATACATAGTGCCCCTTCATCGGCAATGGTATTGATGGGGTACCCTAAATGAATCGGAGCGCTCCATTTGTCAGTACTGTCCAATCGGGAAAGATATAGATCGAATCCTCCCATTCCTTTATGCCCGTTCGACATGAAATAAAGACTTTTCCCGTCGGTATGCAGAAACGGGGCCTGATCATCTCCCGCCGAATTTACCAATGGACCTGCATTTTCGGGCTTAGTCCATTTTTCGAAACTGATCTGGCGACTCATCCAAATATCTGTACCACCATAGCCACCTGGACGACGCGATGAAAAAAATAATTTATCTCCTGAAGCGGAAAGGGAGGGCATTGATTCCCAATGAACGGAGCTTACCGGAGCACCCATGTTTTTTGGGGAAGTCCATTGTTCTCCTTTTTTATATGAAATGTAAAGATCGCAACTGCCAAGGCCTTGTTTATTTTCGCATTGGGTAAATATCAGGGTTGAACCATCGGCAGACAGGGTATGGGCGCCTTCATTAAAAGAGGTATTTAATTGAGATAATGGCATTGGTTTTTCCCAGTCATTCGTTTCAACATCCCTCTTTGTAAAATAAAGGTCTTCTTGTCCATTTACAACCCGGGTAAAAAGTAAGGTTTTATCATCTGCAGAGAAGGAAGGTAAATATTCAGGCGCTTCTGTATTTATGAGAGGATTTAACGGAACCGGAGAAAAAGGAACGGGATTTTGAACTGCATTTCGGGCAAATAAGGCATTTTCCAACAGTTTTTTTGCTAGTTCCTTAGGTTGCCCTTCCCGTTTACTGGAAGCTACATATAGGGTTAACTTTTCTACAGCCAGCGCATAATCACCATATTTATAAGCAGTTAATCCAAAAGCATAATTAACGTTGATATCATAAGCTGGATTTATTTGGGCTAGGTTGGAAAAAGCATCAAGTGCCTTTTTATATGAACCTATATCGTGATAAGCATTTCCAAGTAATATCCAGGCATCAATTAGGAGCGGATCTTTTTCAATACATTTTAATAAAATGGAAATACAGGCATCTGTGTTTTCTCTTTGTGCTTCCATTTTAGCTGCTTCATAGGATTTACGAACACTAGCTTTTGTTTGTGAAAGAGTCCGGAACGACTGGGCAGCAGCCTGTAGATAAAAAAGAAGTAAAAAGGTTAACCCTACATATCTCATGATTGATAAAAGTTATTTGTAAGGTTAACGAAGAAAAAGGTATTTTAATCTTTTGCTATTTCCATTCCTTTTGTTTTCCAATCGGCGAATCCACCCGTATAATTGATAACCCTGGTGTAGCCTAATTTAAAGAGGAGGGAATTGCCAATGGCTGTTCTGTCACCAGCCTGACATTGTATGATGAATGGTTTGTCTTTAGGCAGTTTAGCTACATTTTCTGGTAAAGTGCCGAGGAACAGATGTTTAGCACCCGGAATATGTCCATCCTTGAATTCAGAGATTCCCCTTACATCAAACAATTCCATTTCCTTATTTTTAAGGGCATTTTCAACGAAAGATGCATCCACAAGGTTTGAATGCTGGAGTTTGTTTCCCATTTCCTCATACCAGCTTACATTTTCTATATAACCCATAATCTGATCTAACCCTATGCGCATCAGTTTTCGGGTTATATCTTCTATATATTTTTCTTCGGCAATAATTATAAACGGTTGATCATAAGGCAGAAACCATCCTGCCCAGGTTGCCAGTGCATTATTATCCTGGATATTAAGAGTCCCGGGGATAAATCCTTTTTCAAATAATGATTTATGGCGGGTATCAATGACCATGATGCCCTTATTGAGGGCATCCATCACTGCTTCGGGACTTAATTGCTGATGTTTTGGTACCTGAGTCAATAAATTTCTGGGTTCCTTGTTCCTTTTTTTCATTTCTGCAAAATACCTGGGAGGTTCTGGCTGGTCACTAAGAAGATAACCTATAAATCCGGTCTTATTTTCCCCATATTGAAAGGCCCAATTGCGTATTTTTTCATATCCCACAGTTGAACTGGGAACAGCGCCCAATGCTTTTCCACAGGCAGACCCTGCTCCATGGCCCGGCCAAACCTGTATGAAGTCAGGTAGTGCCTGAAACTGTTGTATGGATTTATACATTTGATCTGCTCCAATTTCCTGGGTTCCTTTTATTCCTGCTGCTTTTTCCAGTAAATCGGGACGTCCTATGTCACCTACAAACACAAAGTCACCGGTAAACATCATAACAGGTTCATCACTGGCAGGATGGTCTGTAAGCAAAAAAGTGATACTTTCCGGAGTGTGTCCGGGCGTATGGAGGACTTTAAGGGAAAGATTCCCAACCTTTATGGTGTCACCGTGATGTAAACCTGTATGTTTGAAGTTATATTGCCAGTCTGGTCCCCCTTCATCAGAGAGAAACAGTTCAGCGTGAGTCAACGCAGCCAGTTCGCGGGATCCGGATAAGAAGTCAGCATGAATATGAGTTTCCGTAATATGAGTGATGCGAAGGTTATTTTGACGCGCGATATCTACGTATGTATCAACATCACGTTTTGCATCAATTACAATAGCTTCACCCGTTTTTTGACAGCCAATCAGGTAGCTGGCCTGAGCAAGGGTCTTGTCGTAAATATGTTGAAAAAACATGAATTTAATTTTTTGTTCAATGCAAAATTAGGGGTAATAAAAAAGAAAAACTGTGATTATTATCACAGGTTGGCAATCCACTCTGTTAAAAGTCTGACACCAAAGCCAGTTGCCGATTTAAGCTGTGTCATTTCTGTTTTATCAAAAGCAACACCCGCAATATCCAGATGAGCCCAGGCAGGATGTTGGTCAATAAATTCTTCCAGAAATTTAGCAGCTGATATAGAACCAGCGGTTGGTAAACCACTAAAGTTGCGGAGATCTGCCACATCTGATTTCAGATCGTCCTTTATTGCTTCGAATAATGGCATTCGCCAAAGCTGGTCACCAGATGATTTTCCAATAGCCATTAAATGATGAGCTAAATCATCATTATTGGAGAATAAACCGGCAGCATGATTTCCTAAAGCGCCCACAATACTTCCCGTAAGGGTAGCTATATCTAATATAACATCTGGGTTATAATTTCTGATCAGGTATGAAAGGGCATCAGCCAGTATAAGTCTTCCTTCAGCGTCTGTATCAATGACTTCAATACTTTTTCCGTTATAAGAAGATAAAATATCACCAGGTCTTATGGCATAAGAACCAATGGCATTTTCAGCTATTGGTAAAAAACCAGTCAGTTTCACAGGTAATTGTAATGTTGCAACGGCCTGGAAGGTACCCAAAACAGCAGCGGCCCCACTCATGTCACTTTTCATGAAATGCATATTCGTTGAGGACTTTATAGATACACCACCGGTATCAAAAGTGATTCCTTTTCCAACCAGCCCTATGTGTTTCTGATCTGTTTTTCCACCATCATAACTCAAACAGGCAAGGATTGGAGGCGTTTTACTGCCTTGTCCTACAGCAAGCAGTGCATGTAATCCTTTCTTTTGGAGATCCTGAGAATCATAAATCTGAACATTAAAACCAGCTTCTTTACCCATTTCTTCAATGACAGAGCCGAAAGAAGCAGGGTTTAAAAAATTACCTGGTGTATTAATAAGATGGCAAATTTTATTCCTTGCCTGACCAATAATAGTACCTTGATGTAAAGATGCCTTTATTTCTGCCTGCATGGAAGCTCTGGTATAAACATATAGACAGGCATCTTCTTTTTCCCAGATATGGGATATGCTGGTTGATGTTTTCCAATGACCAATGTTGCTGATTCCCGTTTGAATACCTTGCCAGGCCGCTTCTAAAAGTCTGGGCAAGGAAACAGCCTCATGAAGCAAAAAAACTAGCCCTGTTTTTTCGTTGAATTTTTCTTTGTTTTGAAAAGTAAACTGGCGGAACGTTTTTTGAACGCTTGAAAAATGAAGATTTTCCCCCAACCCTAAAAAAAGGATTCTGTAATCCTTCAGGTTTAATAGGAACTGACTTCCGGTTTCACCCGAAAAGTCCTTTTCAGAAATGTCAGGTATATCTAAAGGCAGATTTTTAAGCAGTTTTAAATCAGTTTGACCACTTACCCCTATTATCCAGTCTGAACAGACAGAAAAATCAGTTACTGTTTCGTATTTTAGCATTTCAATATTAGAATTTATGCAGGTGTTTATGAATTAACCATGTAAAATTATGATTTTACCTTAATTTCCAAAGTAAGTAATAGATTCTACCATTTTTTTAATTATTATTGCTTAAAAATTAGTAAAGTCAAAACGGTTAATTATGGAGCCAATATGGGGATTTGATTTAGGTGGTACTAAAATCGAAGGGGTTATTTTAAAGAGTAAGGACGAACCTAAAAATATAATTGCCAGAATGCGCGTA
>Ga0172376_10001519_pt1 | contig 29496 bp, 15 predicted proteins | sample Lak35m_FD_121114 | JGI IMG/M metagenome (GOLD analysis project Ga0172376, IMG submission 121114) | Freshwater microbial communities from Kabuno Bay, South-Kivu, Congo - kab_092012_35m | ecosystem: Environmental > Aquatic > Freshwater > Lake | place: Democratic Republic of the Congo: South-Kivu...
CAACATTTCTCTTTTTGTTGTGCTTACTCATCACCTAGCTCACTCCCTAAGGATTTTAGATCGACTTCCAGCATGGCGCTCTTATCACCAGTGCTCTGCTCGGCTTCCTTAAGTATCTCTGGTTTAGCCAATTTTCTTGAGGCACGAAGAGCATTCATCGTTCTCATGAGAGTTGACTCTGGAGAGTCGACACGGGCCGACTCACCAAACTTTACTGGACTTGCGAGCCAATCCTTCTGGTATGGATTTCGCAGAGTGCTCTGAGCAGACCCCAGACCGGTCATGCTCTTGAAATCGTGGAATCCAGTTGAGGCTGGACCTGTGGTATTCTTCCTAGACTTTGGGATCGGCTCGCCAAACATGTTGAGCTTCTTGCCGACTTTGTCAATGCGATTGCTAATTTTTACCGGTGCCTCGATGTCGTCGATCGAGGGTGTGATAAACTCTTCGTCAGACTCCCCAGCTTCGAAGTCTTCTTCATCTCCTGTGCCAGGAAGAGCCGTCAAAAGAGTGCCCTTGGGACGATCGCCGGAGAAGAGGCCTCCACCTTCCTCACCGCCTGCCTCCTCACCGCCCGTCTCAGTACCTCCGGTCTCAGCACCACCGGCTGCGTCACCTCCCTCTTCCTCTTTCCCAGCAGCCTCAACAGCGGCATCTTCCAGCTTGTCATCTGCCTTCTCCTCCTTGACCGCCTCGATCTCCTGATCTGTCATCTCGAGGATGTTCTTGCGAATCCAACGACGGCTGACCAGCCCTTCAGGGGCTGTTCCGGCGATCTCAAACTTCGACTTGACCAGCTCAAGCTTCTGTTGCTGGGCGATGGAGCTCGGATTCGAGAGCTTGAGGGTGAAGTCCATGAGGTCCTCGCCCTCGTACCCGTGTGAGTAGAGGTGGATCATGGCCATCTTGTTGAGCTCGGCCAGGATGGTCTTCTGAATGCGCTGGATCGAGCGAGAGAACCTGATGTCCTCCTGGGCCAACGTCGCCTTGGAGTTATGTACGACGACGCCGGCTGACAGGGAGAAGTTACTCCACTTTTCAATTTCGAGGTCATACACGGGAACGGGCTCTTCGAGGACGATGATACTAACAGACAAAACTTTGTGATTTTTAACCCCAATGTGACCGTCGTACCATTCGGTCGGATTTTTACCTTGCCTTCTCAAATAGTTCTCGAACCCACCCCTACTCATAAAGTTTTTCGAGTGAAATTCTTTTCTATTCGAAGATGAGGCTGCGATTGAAACAATTTCACGATAGTCGATCGTCGAATCGACCGTCTTTCTTCCTTTTTTTGTTCCAACTTGAGAGGTGATAAACGTATTCCAATCCGTTCCTTCCTTCTGCAAAGTATCGTTGATGCCTACCTCGGAGCAACCTAAGCGTTTGGCGATTTGGCTGCGAATATGTAGCTTATCTTCAAGCACGCACTTTATGATGCTCTCGTAGGATGGACGAGACTTCCACGTCGGTGAATTCACGCCTGACGTGTCATAAAGACCATTGGCACGCATTTCAGACAGAGTACGTTGCATCTTTTCGATTTTGTTGAAAGCGCGATTGGTCTTGGAGACCAGACTTCGCCGCGTTCCATCATCCTTTCGCCAGGCATCAAGCACAGCGAAACGGTGCTTCTTAACGTAACCTTCGGTCTTCATTGAAGAGCGAAGTCTGTCGCGACACCAATTTTCATTCAGAACATTAGCATGCTCCTGATGGTGCTTTACGTGCGACTTCTTTCCCATCAGAAGAAGCTGATCGGGATTATTGTTTCTCTTGTCGTATGATGCGTGATGTATTACAGAAGCGCGTTCTTCGAGAACAGAAGCATGCTGTCTTAGGGAGCACTCACTGGCGACTAGTCTATGCGTGTATATCCAGGACGTGTCCTGGTGATCGTATACTTTCTCATATCCCGTGGCGAAGTCTCCCTCTTTCTTGTCGGAAACGCTCCTATAGAGAGCCATACAAGACGCGCCCGGCGTGAGCTCATCGGCCCGAATATACGTGCCGTCCCTCATCATAAAGCGATGATTTCCAGTACATCTAATCTCTTCGCCGTTGTCGAGACTAACGACGTAAAGTTCATTCACCCTCTTCGTCTCCCAGGCATTCAAGACCTTGCCAACACGAGGCTTTCCACTAGCGTCGAACGAATATACCCAGTTTTGCTTTCCTGTCTTGTACTCCTCCACGAGACGCTCGATTTCGACCTCGCGCCCGTCGAAAAGCGACACCCTGGTGTCTCCAGTGAAACATCCAGTATCCTCGTCGTAACCGAGGTACGCCTTCGGAATCTTGAGCGCCGCAAAGAGCTTCTTCTGGATGTACTGCACGTCCTCGATCGCGGCTGTATTCTGACCACCTGCAAGGGTATCGATCTTCGTCCCGCTCTCACCACCACGGACCGGCAGGAAGTAGTCCTGGTCAACGGCCATGGGATTGAAACGCAGGTCCACCTTGCCGGTCATCTTGTCGACGATTGGATTGCGTTTGAGGGATGTCTGAGCCTGCTCCAGGTAGTTCGAGATCTCCTCCGGCGGCACGTTACCGACGTCGATGTAGAAGACCCTGCGCTCCGGGGCTCTGATGACCCGGTAGACCAACATTGCGTCCTCAATGAGGATCAATTGGCGCCAGATACGCCGGGCTCCCTCGAGGACGGAGGAGCCGTAGGGGAGGAAGGCGTCGTTGCCCAGCAACCTGAAGTGGGTCACCTGCCAGTTCTCTAGAACCCGGTTGCCCTGCGTGATCCACCGGTAGCGCACTGCCATGGGATCGGCAGGATCGAACCCCTCCTCACGTTCGATCTCGGAGATGGAGATCGGAATCACGTTGAGGACGCCGTACTCTGGAGAGATGTCGTTGAAGAGGAAGAAGTCGCCGTACTTGACGAGGTTCCTGACCCACATGACGAGGTTGAACTCGATGTTGATGGTGTCATAGAAGAGCGACTCGAGGAGCTCCTTGATCTTCCTATTATCGGAGTGTATGTGGAGGACCCGGCCGTCGGTGCCCTGGGAGACCGACTCCTCGGCGTAGATGTCGAGCGCAGACGCAATTTCGGGTGTCGACTCCATTTCCGAAAAATCTGAATAGCGAGACATACGGTCGAAGGCGCCGTAGGCAGAGAGCGTGCTGTTGTAGACGTCGCTGTGCGCAGCCCTAAAGACCTCCATGGCCGTCGACGCCGTACCAGTCTTCTGGTTCATGCCCTTGACGCGGCGACGAACTACTGGACCAGATCTGAAGAGCTTTGTTAGCCTGCCAAAGAGATTCTTGTTGTATTCATTTGCCATGTGTAGACCTAAGTATCACGAAAATTCTAACCTCTAGGGCAGGTTCATAAACTTTACTTGATGAGCCAGTTGAAATCGCCGTAGGGCGTCTTAGGATCTTGGGATCCTGGTGAAGTTTCAGGTATACCCTGCAGCAAGTGAGGCTTGAATGGGTTATAGTTCTTTCCAGCCCACGGGTTGAGGACCGTGTCCTTCGACGTCGCATTGAGCAGGAATCCTGCTAACATTGCCTTGTTGATGTCCTGTGCCACCTGACTGCCTAGAGGTGTGGCCTCATAGAGCCAGGTGCCGATTGCCAGGGACATGATGAGATCATCGTGCTTGCCCTTCTGCGCCTCGGCCTTCGAGCCGGTCCAGACGAAGGTCTTGAGCTCATTGTAGAAGCGTGAGGAGGGAATTCTGATGCTGTTATTACGGAGCATCTCCTCGAGCTTGGTGAGGATCTGGGACCTGCTCTGTCCTGAGGTGGTGAAGCCTGCCTTCGAGATGTCTGCAACTCCGGCCCCGTAGAGGGCGTTGAACTTGTCCCTCTCATTCTTGAAGTAGATGTTCCTGTACCCGATGTCTCGCAGCTTCATGATGACGGCGTAGCCGTACGTGTTATTCTCAGGACATAGCATCGCCTCATTGTACCTCTTGCCTGCCTCGGCGAGAACAATGGCGAGCTGATCCGGAGGCACCTTGCCCCTGAACTCGGCCACGACCTCGGAGTCGGTAGTGTCTATCACGTGGAAGGCGGAGTAGTCGAAAGCATCTCCACGGGCGACGTCGGCAGATATCACGTACTTGTGCTCGGAGAGCGCGTACTTCCAGACCCAGACCCCCATCTCAGGCCCCCACTTCTCAATGGGATTCCTGATCGAGAAGCTCAATTTCTGGATCTCCTCGGTATTGAAGTAGGTGTCGCCAGAAGTGGCGAAGTCACAGAGCAGTTCCTGGGCGATCTGCTTCTGTGTGAAGTTCTTACACTCCTTCTCGAACCAAGCCTGATCGTGCTCAGGATGGACGTCCCAGGGGAGCTTGATGGGGTTGAATTCATTCTCTTTGTTCTCGGCCTTCGCCCAGATGTCGTAGTACTGTCCACCCATACCGTTCGGTGTGGAGAGGATGATGGCACGACCACCAGTTGAGATGGTGGGATAGAGCGAGGTCCGCAGGGTGTCGAAGTTCCTGACGAAGGCAGCCTCATCGACAATGAGTAGAGAGAGTGCCTCGGAGCGGCCGGCGTCCTCGGAGGTCGGAATTGCCTTGATGGAGGATCCGTTGTTGAACTCGATCGACTGCTGGTTATTGATCGTGATCTCTGGGATCAGAAGCCACTTGGGCAGGGACTTAATCGCGACTTTGACCTTCTTGATGAAGTTCTTTGCGACCGCAAGTCGAGTCGCGATGATGAGGATGTTCTTGTCCTTGTAGAAGCACGCCATCCAGACTGCGTAGGCCGCGGCGACGGTGGAGATACCGAGCTGCCTCGACTTCAGAATGATATTGAAGCGATGCTTTCTAAAATCGTTGATACATTCATCCTGGAAGGGGAACGTATTGAATGGTATCGTTCCCTTTGTCGGGTGTTGGATCTTGACGTACTTGTTGATGAAGTAGACTGGATCCTTACCGCACCTGAGGATTTCTTTGATCTGCGCCGGCTTGGATGTGATGGACATAATGCATGACGCGCACTCCAGGTGAGGAGCGCCTGTATATCATCCAATTTCCAAAACGTGCATACGGCGATAGTAGGCGACCTTACGAGGAGAGAGCCCTGAGACCAGCTCGATCGAATCAGTGGACTTCACCTCTGAGAGCTTGAGAGCCTTTCCTGTCGCTTCCTTGAAGTTCTTCTTAAGGTCTGCCATGCAAGAAGCAAGGTGATCAATAGACTCCCGTGAGACTCTCTCGACCTGGAGCTGCAGACTGCGCTCCTCGGCAAAGTGGACGACGGTCTTATATTTGAGAGTTAGCGTGTTTCCAGAAAAGGTTGGTGTGATCGAAACAGTTCCTGATGTCGAGCCACCCTGACCAAACGTGGTATTCAACAGAGTGCTCAGGACACTGTGGTGCGTCATTACCTGCATTGCATTGCTCCTATAGCTTAGTAACTAAATATGACGCTCGTCGACGGAGTTCATCTCTAAACTGCTGCACCAGGTCTTGATGAGGTCTTTCGCCTCTCTTCCAGGCGCTTATGTCTCGATAAACGAATTTGTCCTGGCACTCTGTGCAGCACTCGAACTCTTCGTACGAAAGAATATCGTTCATGTCTCTGAACAAGAGACCGCAAACTGGACAGTCATGTGGTATTTTTTTATTCATGGATTAGAGCCGCGTCCATTCCATGGTGTGTGATATCGAGGACATTGTCAACGCTATCCTTCACGGCATCGACATGCGAGATGATGAAGATGGACTTGAACCAGCGCTTGAGGGAGTCAAGGAGCCTCGTGCAGGCCTCGACGTTCGAGTCATCTAGGGCTCCAAATCCCTCATCAATGACAAGAATGTCTGACTTTGGGAGCGAGGTGATGTTGATCAGGGCCACACGAATTGCCAGTGAAGCCATCATCTTCTCCATTCCAGATCCACACTCGATGATGCGCTTGGAATCGCCATAGTTGAGGTAGATATCCATGTCGCTCGATGATGGATCCGCGTCGAGCTCGACAGTAAACCCGGCGACGCCTTGCAGAATCTTGGCGATCTCAGCGTTGATCGCAGGAAGCTGGGATGACATGATCTTTAGAGGAATGCCATTCTTGGAGACAGCGCCCATGAAGAGCTCATATATCTTCCACTCTGACATGAGCTGATGGTGCTTCTCCTTTTCATGTAGAGTTCTCTCGATCTTCGAATTTAGAGCACCAATCATTTGGGCAGCTGACATTCTCTCGGCGTCCTTCTCATTGACCCTGTCATTGAGTTCCTTTATCTGGCGCTTGAGAATCTGCAGCCTCTCGGCCTCGGCAGTCGAGACGACCCGGCTCCTCATGGACTCGAGCTTGTTCTCCATGTCAGACTTTAGAGAGATAAGATTTTCGATCTTGGTGGTCAGCTTGGAAAGCGACACCTGGAGCCCTGACATCGAAATTTGCATGTCCCGCTCCTTTTCCAGAATCCCGTCGTAGCGGCTCAATTTTTCCTGTAGGTTCTCCTTGTCCAGGCTCTCGAGTGACTTCTTGATGGCGGACAGCCTCTCGAGCAGGCTGTCTATAGCCTCGAGTTGCTTTGGAAGCGAGGCCTTGCTTTCATGCGAATCCTTGATGAATCTGCACGTAGGATATGAGTCGCCACAGGGTACCTCATCCAGGAGCTTAATGGAGCGCTTGCTCTGAGCCAGCTTGCCCTTCTCAGCATCACGAAGGGCCTCGAGCTGGAGCACATTCTTTTCAAGGTCGTGGCGTGCGCTGACTCTCTCTCTGAGCTGGTCAATGGGGAATTGGGCCTTGAGGGTTTTGATGTTCGAGATCTTACCTTCGTAGGTCGAAATCTTAGATCTTATCGTGTCGAGCTCCTGCCGACTGCTCTCCAGGTCCTTACCACACCGCTGCAGAGACTGCTCATGCTCTGCAACGTCCTCAGCGGTCACCAGCTTGGAGTCTTTTTGTGTCGCAAGATTAAGCTGTGCCTGCTGCAGCTTGACCCGGAGTCCATCGAGCTCTTCCTGCAGCTTTTCTTTCTTTCTTTCAAGCTCCGACTTTTCGAGCTCGAGATCGCCAATGATCGCTCCCCACTCGCGATCAGGCACGGCCGACAGTCGACCCTTGAGAGTCGAAGAGTCCGACTTGGCCTGAAGCAGCATCTCCTCAAAGAGCTCGAGATCGAGGAACTTGGTCAGGATCAGCTTCCTCTGTGATGCCTTATACTTGATGAAATTATTCATCTCGCCCTGCGACGCCAGGGACGTGAGGAGGAAATCGTCGGCACTGCCCACGATCTCTCGGAGGAGCTTTTCAGTCTCTCTCCGCTGCTCGCCGTTCATGTCCTTGGTGTTATCATTTTCGTCGAGCTCATAGAAATTGAGATTGGTGACGGCGCTCATGTCGCCGGTACGATTCGTCTTGCGGACTGAGTGTCTCTCAACGCGGTACTTTTTACTGTTCGCGGTGAGGTCTATTCTCACCTCACAGTGACCCTTGCGCATGTTAATCACGTGGAGGTTGCTCATCGCGCCACGGTCGGTGGCGTTATAGAGGCCATACATGAGAGTGCCTGGAATCGATGACTTACCGCTCCGGTTCCGACCGAAGATGCCGGTGATCCCCCTCAGCTCATCGAAGTTGATGCTGTTTCCCTTGCCGTACGAGAAGGTGTTATCGAACTCCATCCTGTTGAGGGACCACTTGACGTTTCGGGCGATATCGCTGTGCTTGATCGAGGACAGGTATCGAGATGCCATATCGTCGAGTCTCTTCCACTCATCATCGCCAATGGTGGAATTGGCGTAATACTCCCTGAGCAATTTTTGTAGAGTCGCAGGAGTTCGAAGGTCGGCCGGCCGACAGGACTCATCACTGAGCACGATGGATGAGGGGTCGACATCAGACTCGTTCTTGAATACGATCTCTTCGGCATTCTTCGCCTCCCTGAGGGCTCCAAAGAGCTGTCGCATCTCAGTGTTTGGAATCGTGACATCCTTGCGAATTCTGAAGCGCGCACCATCCTGGTACTTCTTACAGATTTCGACGGTGGTCGCAATGTCGCCAGCCCAATCAACGGTGATGAAGGGGTGCTTATGCGGCACTTCGTGGAATGTGCTCTTGTAGTCATTGCGCGAATCGATCTCCCAGAACAGGTAACCCTTGCCGGTGTCCTCGCCGTAGTTCTGCTGGATGGTCGAGCCGGGGTAGGCGACGCGCTTCTCATCATCTAGGTACTGGAACTTGTGGATGTCCCCGAGGAAGGTGAAGTCGTATGCCTTAAAGAAGCTAAGGTCAGCCTCACCCTCGATGTGCCAGTCGACATCAGTCAAAGATCCTCTAACGGCGCCGTGATATGTCGCAATGTTGACCTCGCCAGGCACCGGAGCCACGCTGGGCCAGCCCTCCTCGTCGAAACAGGAGAACACGCACCAGTTGAACCCAGGTACCCCCGTCGGATAGACGCCAGACTTCTTGTAGAGGTGAATGCGCTCATTGTTGAGGGCAGTCACGATAGGCGAGATGGCATCCTGCCTGTCCTTATTCAGGATCAGGCCGTCGTGGTTGCCCAGGATGACGTGCACGTGACAAATACTCGCCATCTCGTTGAACCACCAGCTCAGGTTGTCGATGATCTCAGGAGAGATCCCCTGCGTCTTGGTGTGGACGATATCGCCGCCGATGAAGATGGCATTTGGATTCAGGTCGCGGAGCTGCTTGAATAGGGCCGTGAACGAAGCCCTGTATTCTTCGTGGCGAGTCAATCCGCGCCAGTGGACATCGCTAATGTGTGCGCATCTAAATTTCAATCGAAACTCCTACTAGATTATAGAACCAGACTTGATGTTGGATATTAAGTGCAGCAAACGATCGGACGAGCGCCATGGAGCCGCAGTCATCATGAGCTGGTCGTATTGCTTTTTGGACATGTCGCCAATGTCGGTTCCTGTTGGAACGTCCACAGTCCTGACATCGACACCATATTGCGATAACAGCTTCGCGATCGAGTGGGATTTTCTCCTAGCGTCAGGATCGAGAGCTAGCACGATGGGGGTGCCATGCTTAACTATCTGCCTGAACAGAGCGCACTCTTTCGAAAGGCTCGACCCCAGAAGACACGCGGCGTTTCCCGTGGTCTTTGTCAGGTCGAAAGGACCCTCGACCAGGACAAGCTCAGACTTCCAGTCGATGTTGATTTCGTTGAATATGATCTCTGACTTGGAGACTTTCGAGTTGACATACTTCATCACAGTGACTGGATCAATTGCACGAGCGGTGAAGTAGTTGAGCTCACCCTCAGCGTCGAAAGACGGGAATATGACTCGCCGACGAAACTTACCAGTCCTGCAGGTTCCAAGCTTGAAATACCAGAGATCGCTCAACGTGAGACCGCGAGAATAACAGTAGCGCACGCAGTCTTTCACATCAGGGTCGGTGCTGTTGACATTGCTTGCCAGGAGGACAAAGCCTGCAGGTATGGTGACCTTCTCGGCCTCATCTGGTGCACTCTCAGGTTCCTGCCTTCCGGAACTACCTGGATTGAACCCGACACTACTGAGCTCACCCTGGAGCCCTGATGCATACGTCTTAAAAAGGTACCCGAGGTTCTTGCCCTTGAGCTCGCAGACCCAACAGTGATAGACGCCATCGTCGAGCCTTATGCTCAGCTTCTTTTTCTTCTTGCCATTCTTCTTGCACTGTGGGCAGAAGAACTGCGCTTCTTTTTGATCGCGAGACACAGTGGGCTCGCCAAATGCTCTTTTTAGAAGCGCGATCTTTTTTACTACCGTGGTCACTTATTCGATAGTAAGTGTGTCAGGCTACCATGTTCATTCCTCGGCCGAAACGATAGGTCCGGCCATGACAACGACAAAAGCGTCCGCCATATCATAGGAGTGCTGCTCCAGGATCCTCTCACCCTTCCGGGGGCCAGATCCCAGGACCTTGTAGGGCCAGGAATAGTCGCTCAAGACTGGATGCGCACTGACCCACCTGAAAACCTGCTCCTTGGTGGAGATCCCACAGGCCTTCTCGCGCTGGAGGCTGATTCCCAGCGACTTGCGGGCACGATTGACGTTGACATTCGTCGCCATCTTTCCGATTATCTGGTGGCAGATGAAGGTGACGATGCCGTTGAACTTGGCCAGCTTCACGATGGTCTGTGCCGAGGAGGCTCCGGGATGAAAGGCCTGCATGTTCTCCTCCACGTAGACCTCATCGAACCCATGCTTCTCCTGCAGGGCCCTGATCACCTTCTCAGCGTGCAGGGCCTTGGGAATCAAGCCTTGAATCTTGGAGAGCTCAATGTGACCCAGCTCGACCCGCGTGACCAGGCCTGCTGGGTTTACGTCCGCCACAGCCCAACCTGTGCACGCAGTCGATATGTCTAACCCGAGCCTCTTCATCAGGTGATTATAGGCGATGCGCTGGTCTAGTAATCCATCTTGAGCCGAACAAGGAACTTGTCATCCGACCTCTTGACCAGAGGCTGGGCCAGAGACGCCTTACCCACGATATTCAGGTTGTCGTCGTGCAGATTGACGTGGGTAATGTACACGAACTTGTCGGCAGTCTCATTCGCGTTGTCTGTGGGGGGAACAGGAATCCAGTTGGGATTAGAGGAGGAGTTCACCGCCCCTGCAGGAGCGAGAACATTGACCTCCTTGACGAAGACCGGTCTCATACCCTTCATCGCGACTTCGAACTGGTCCTTCCCATAAAACACTGCAGTGGGATTGGTCACGACTGCTAGCCCCTCGTCATATACGACGGACCCAATATTGCTCCAAGTCGCATGGGCGCTATTTGCATCGGCGCGATAAAGACCACCTGCTCCATTATCTCTAATCCTCATCGAGACCTTGCCGCCTGATCCAGTCAAACTCGAGTCGAAGAATGAGAGCGTCTCTGGCATCAACTTACGGCCGTAGAAGAGATTAGAGATATCGAAAAAAGTGACTTCGTTCGAAGAGGGGTCGCGCGTTCTGTCAAGGATCGTGAGAATTGGACCAGCCTCGATGCCTGGATCCTCAGGTGTAGCCCCCTGAAGCGCCGCAGAAATTGTGCCAGATGACAAGGCGGCAACTTCGAACGGAGCAATCTGCGTGATGTAAGATGATGTGAGAACCATCTCATTCAGGCTCACCAGGTCATACCTGAGTATTCCCACATCAGAAACGAATTTATCAGTCAGCGTGCCAAAAATAGGAGGGCTAGCATCTGGACTTGTTCCTGTGCGAAGAAGATCAAAGCTAGGAGTAAAGAGCCCGTTATCGCAAGGAAGAATCGTCAAATTTCCCTTTACGGTCGAGGGACTCTGGTACAGGAATGTGTTTGCAGGTAGCGCTGTCGTTGCTGAAGTGATCTCGGAGGCAGAGAGATGGAATAGCCTTGGATACTCGGCTCGAACAAACTCTCTAGTAAAGTTTGGAATATTGATTAGTCGACCTGCAACGCCAAAAGATAGTGAAACGTTGAAGGGGTCATCGGTCGTCGCGCGAACAGACTTAAAGGGTGTCTGTAGCACATCACGAGTGCGAGACTCTCTCACGAAGAAGGGCGGAAGATAGAAGAGAAGACCATCGAGACTACTGGGCCCAGATTGTCGATCTAGATCGATATCGCCTATGGTCCTATGGCTATCATAGATTCGAATGTCATGCACTTCAGCGTTGAGAGGGTGTGAAAGGTTATACGCTGTGCCTGGAATGTCAGTGTAGTCTGGCGCTATATTGGCAGGATCATAGGCACCAGCATAAAGAGAAGTCAGTCCCTGCTCATAAGAAGAATTGATGTTGAAAAAGCGGGAAAGAAGAGGAGTTCCTACAGCATTTCCATTGTTGGGACCATCGTAATAGTTCCCTATGAATAGCGCATCAGGATCGCCTTGTGGATTAGAGAACGATTGAGGGATTACGCTGGACGACGGAATATAGAATGCGGTGTCCTTGACTCCGTTGAGAACAAAAGAACCGGTGTACCCATTCGTGTTTGTGCCTGTTCCGTCAGGAGCCTCCCAACGAATCGCAATATGATTCCAAGTATTACGAGGAATTTCAGATGAAGTGAAAATGAGGTCAGGCCGATACCCTGCGCCTAGAGACGTCACAAATCCACCAACGCCTGGAGCCAAAGTTGATGGCGCTATATCAGCGCTGTGACTTAGCTGCAGCATCACCTTATAGGCGTTAGCATAACCGTTGATGTCCCGTCCGCTTCCTGATATCAGAGAGATGGCATAGGAAGAAGACAGGTGCAAAATAGTTCCTGCCTTGAATTCTCCCCCAGGAGTATCTGTGGTATATCTCGGATTGATATAGAACTCGAATGTGAATGACCCTGTGGGAGAATAGGGAAACACATCACCACCTGCCAGCGAACCAGTCCCAGCAGGATATATGAGCGCAGAAGTCGACGGTACCGTCGACGCAGTGAAAAAGTTGAGCGTATGATAGTTTGTGAAGCCCCAGTTGAGACAGGGGTATGCCGTGCGATAATATGGAAAGAGGACGTCTTTTACGGCGGCTTTGCGCAGGGTGTCCTTTGTGAACTTGACACTAGGTATGAATCGTGTGACCTCGAGCTTCTTGCTCCACGCAGGAGAAAGAGACCCTGAATTTACACCTTCCAGATATTTCTCTAGACCGCCTGAAATGTCGGACCCCGGTATCCCTGCGGAGCGAATGACTGTGCGGCGGAGGTCCTCGAGGGTGTTGACCTGCAGAACAGTCGCGCCATAATCTTCATTCGCATACGCATCTTTGAGAATGCGATTTTCTCTAGCGAATAGAAGAACTGAACCGGTTATACCACTGGACGATGAAACGTAGGTGCGCTCAGGATAAGTGTGTAGAGCGAAGACCTCGATATTATCCTTGGTTATCCTTTGGATTGACATCTCGCTCTAACATTTTCAATCAGAAGTCGAGTCTGACCCGGAACGTAACATCTCTCTCGTCATTCTTCTCTACAGGGCGGGAAAGCTTCGCGACGGCCAGGAGATTCCCCTGTGAGTCGTGCAGACCGATCGTCGTCGGGAATGTGAAGCTCCTCTGGGTCGCGTTCTGTCCGTCCTCGACAACTCGAAGTCGACCATTGTCGTCGACGAAGGTAGGATTGGATGAGAAGTTGTATGCGTCGGCCGGTGCTCGGCAGAAGTAGAGCGAGGAGTTGATGATTGTGTTGTTCTGGAACGTCATCGCAGTGAGCGTGCCTGACTGGAACCTGGCGTTGGCAAGATGATCAACAATATCATCTATCGACGCAGAGACCATGAGGTCAGGAATGTACTTGGCGTTTGGATTTCCGCTATTAGCTCCGCCAATAACCATGGTCCCTGTCACGAGGACTCCGTCTGGAGATCCTGCATTCATTGCCCGAATAACTCCAGAGACGTGCTGTGTGCCAGACATGATCTTCTTGAGATCGAAGATCGCAGTTCCGTGATCATAGAAGAGCAGGCCTACGGTGTTTGCTGTGTTAGTGGCTTCGACAAGAGATGCAACATCACCACCGAAAACTCGACGAGTATTGGTCGCAGCGCCAATGTCTGTGAGGATAATAGACCCTGATGTCGACGTCACATCGAGCGTTGTCCTCTCGGGGTTCGTCGAGACTTCGAAGTTGGACATTGTTCCCGTGCGATAGAACCGCATGGCGAACGTCTCCTTCTTGATTGCGTCCCTCTTGAAGAGACGCTTGAAAGAGATGAACATCGCCTCATCGATTCTATTGGCAGAAAGCTCAGACTCGAATGGAGAGTAGAAGGCCGAGTCAGCATCGCCGAGCAGGTTCTTTGCGTACTGCTTGTAGATGTCGATCTTCTCACGCATCATCACAGACTGTGAGGGGAACAGGAGCTTGCCTGACGAGTCCTCAGCAATGACTGCATTTCCTGCAGTGTTCGCGATTCTCACGCCAGAACTGTCATATCCATGGAAAAGTCCCACGGTCATGTCGAAGATCGGGTTTGCTGTCTGAAGCGTAAAGTCCTGGTCGTAGACTGTCTGGAATAGAGAGGACGTGATGCCTGGTCCCACTCCGCCGGTCACGAAGACCTGGTACTCTCTACGTGTGAGAGATCCAGAGATGTCTTCCTGGATTACGTCGACGAGCTGGTTTAGAATTGAGCGCGATGACTTCTTATCATCATCATCAAGCTGTGTAAAGCTTCCTACTACGACGGGCATTATCTATGTCTCCTGTTCACTTGTTGATGATGACGTTGATTGTCGTGCGCAATCCGGTGCTGCGACCAATCACGGCAAAGACGCAGTCGATTCGATTCTTGGACGCCGTGGTGCCGAACGTGTTGAACACGGTGTCGTCGAGGCCCTGCGTCTTAAGGTTGAGCGTGAGGATAGGCAGGCCCTTGACCGTCGTCGACGTGCGGCTGACTGTATAGAGAGCCGTCTGGGTTCCCTTTTCGATCCTAGAGTCTGTGATACCAATCGAAGCAGCGGAAGAGTCAAGAAGTCGAAGGAAGCGATTGGGAACCTCGACATAGAAGACGTCGTCGATTGGAATCTTCGAGGCAGGAGAAGTGACGCCCTGAATGTCCTGTGTAATCGTTATCGCCGCTGTGCTGTTGGTCGTGGAACTTAGCGTCACAGTATTTCCAGAAACGTCTCCTGCGACGGTCACAGTGGGCAGGTAGATTACAGTGGGATCAGCCAGAGTGAGCAGCCTGTGCTTTGTGGCCAGCGTTGCTGTCGTCTGGGCCTCATAGATCGGAGTGTTTTTGATGACCTTCTCCTTGCCCACTGTGCGACCAAACTTCTCGATAATCGTGTAGTCTACCTCATCGTCTGCGAGGCTGAACTGGGTTATGTCAAAAGTTCCATTTGCGAGGGCCTGTCTACCTAGGTCCGTCAAGACAGCGTCGACGATAATATTCGAAGTACTATGATCAAGGAACCCCATAATTACGCGCCTTTCGCAGCATATTGCCACTTATAGTTCTTGTGAGTTTTTCTATGACCTTTGCAAACTGCCAATATTTTATGATCGGTGCCACTCACGGACTGCGCCGCTTCTTGAGCAGATTCGAATCTTTTGACAAAATTACCGTCTAGACTGTATTGTAGCACCGGTGTTGTTTTGTAAGTTCTAAGCTTATTTGCTTCAGAGATCTTTTTTCTAGACTCGTCGCTGTGCTTTCGACCGTACATTGGATTTCCTCGTCCTGAATGTTTTTCAGACATCATTTGTAGATGATCGGGTGAGTGTGACGTTCTACCCCATCTTTTGCCAAAGTTATGGTTCTGACTCCCACTTCTCTTCTCCGACATCGACAACTTCGCATTTTCTGAATGCTTGTAGCCAAAGACGCCATCTCCACCGCGTGTCATATTGTATCCAAGATTAGCGCTAATGTGAGAATTAAGCTTTTCGATCCAAAACTTTTCTTGTTCCAATGCCTGATGTTTAGACTCGCACGTTTCTAAAGCTTCTATATTGAAATTCGTTTCGCCATATTTTTTAATTGCCTGACCGAGAGCCAATCTATTTTTTCTTGACGAGAGGACATGACTCTTCCATCTCTGATCAATCGATTTTGATGTCACGCCAACGTACACTTTTCCATTACGTGTATTCGTAACTTTGTACACAGTGTAGTTGTCATGATCAAGAAAACCCATGGATCAATGCTCCTATGCTCTGTAACTATATCTATCGCAAACTTTTCAGTAAATTTGCGCTATATCAAGCCAGACAGGCTCGAGTCAGGCCGAACTCTAACAGTCAGGACCTTCGAAATCTGCCGGTCGAGATTGATTATTTGCATCTTGTACTCGCCACGCTCGGTCGAAAGCACGATGGGCTGGGTCTCTGTTCCATCCTCATCGCTACCGATTCGATAGGCATCCGGATTAAAGTATATTCGCATGCGACTGTGGCCACTGTCCTTGATGACGTCCTCTATTAGGCGATCAGAGCCAAACTCTTCGAGCTCAGTCGGGTCGATAAAATAGTTTGGATATGCTTTGGGAGCCCCCGCACGAGATACAACTCTCGTGCTCAGCGTATTAGACCCTCTGTCGAATGACGCCATCACCTGGGTTCCATATCCAGAAGTGAATCCGTGTGCATCGACTGAAGCCACACAGTACATATAGGACGAACCGCGGTCGAAGTCTCTATCGACGTGTGAGTAGATAGGAGAATTCGCAGAAATTGAAAGAGATGAATCTACAAATTCTCTCTGTTCGAACATCGTGTACTCAGGATCTGAGAAATCATACTCAGCTATTAGCTGGTACGGGTCTAGGAAGCCTTTTCTCCTAAAGACCTGGTACCTCTTGATATCTCTGGTTGGATTTGACGGCTTTGACCAATCTAGGCGAATTCCATTTCCAGCCTTATAGATAAAGCTGCAGATGAGAGTGCTAGGTGGATTAGGAGGTGTCGTCTCGATTGCACGAACAGTCGCCGGTGTTGGAGATGATGAAGCTATGGCAACTGTCACGATCCTATACCGATAGTCTGCCGCGGCCTCATCGCCAGGTAGAGCCTGCAGGAACTTGACGATAAAGAGCTGGCGGGCCCTGTACGTGTATGTGTATCCGTACTTGACGAGAGGGTCGATAAATTCGGTGACATGTGGATTCAGCGCAATGAGATCGTCAAATCTTTCTTGCACGCCGGCAGGGGAAGTTCCTACCTTTTCTATAATGTAGCCGGCGTGCTTGATCGTAGGATATCCAAGCGCTGCCAGAGATTCTCTATTAGGGACCGACCTCTCATCCGTGATGTCAAGAATTGCTAGACTGGGCTGTAGGCTCTCAAGATCTCCATCTGAAAACGATGTGAAGCTTCGAAAGAGCGTGCCATCTAGCAGCCAGTTTCTGTCTTGCTGGTCCGCTGCAGATCCGAGAAGGTCAGAGTAGAAGTTACTCGAAAATGGATTTGCGGTCACCATCTGTGTCGTCAAATCGCGGTAGCCGCCGGCATTTACCTTCGATAAGACCCGAATCGACTGCCGCAAGTCGAACCGACTGTAGCGCTTTCCAGATATCTGATTGACGAACTGGTATCCCTTTATCGTGTTGTCTGCTAGCGCGTCCATTATGATCGAGGCGTCTATGTCATCAGAAAGAAGACCGTTCAGCGCCATGGCGACCATCTGGTCCGAGTACTCTGACGCGGATGTGGCTCCCTCGATAAGAGATGCAGCGACCCTATAGATCTCAGCCTGAATGCGCCTCTGTGCCGAGGAGTCAGCGCTCACCTGGCGGGCTCCATAGGCATTTTCGACTTCGCTCTCAGGCGTGTATGCGCGTGTTCTACCGGTCGAATTCCTCAAAAGCGATAGTAACTCCTCGGATATTTCACCAGACTCCAGAGGAGCTATGTCAAGAAGAGAAGGCGAGATCTTCAGGCGCATGTACCTTGGAACTCGCGCGGAGAGGGCTCCTCTCTCTCGAGTCTCGATCTTGTCTACAGTCTCTCGATCGATGAGACCCATGTCATAAGGGATAGGAGAAGTGGGCTCAGGATTGTAGTTGACGTCCTCGCCATCAACATAGAAATTGTAAACAAAGTCGACCTCGATCTTTCTCGGATCTGGAACATCACAGTTCGTGATGGGCACAGAGACAAGAGATGTAATTTCTTCGAGTGATGTCTCATCAACTGCCACTTGTTCCTCCACCGTATGAGATGCGGGCCGAGAGAGTGTAAATGTCGAACTGGCGCCGGCGCGTCTTTATGTCCAGCGTGTCTCCAGTTACTTGATTTCTAACCACAGTCTCGTCATAGAGAAAGTGAAAGACCCTCTCGTATGGTCTAAATACGACAGTCGATGAAGGGTCAGAGAGAGGTGACGAGCAGGCTAGCAGGGCCGCGAATGTAACGTCGTTTCTATTGAATTTAGGACTGACATATGGAGACGCTGATGTGAGCACTGTGCGCAGATCTTCGCCTGTCTTAACTCTGCGAGTGTTGGGGCTATACAGGTCTGAGAATCCGACTGGCATGTACAGGCCCTTTGATGCTACAGAGTCCGTCGAGACTTTCTGCAGCATGGCATATCCAGCTGGGCTCAATTGAGGAGATCCGGCCGGTGGGTACCCGTCGAGGTGTCTCACTCCAACTGCGTCGTACATGAATAGATCCAAAAGATAACTGCGGAGCGCATTGAAATAGAGACCGATCTCTTGGTCTAGCACATCGCTCCCCAGGGTTTTTTCGATGACCCGCCCCCTCCTAATTCTGCTAAATGTGGTGGATCTGAGTATCGCGTCCATCGTGGTCACTGAACCTGCAGGCCACTCTTTGGGATTGTAAGATATGTCACCTGGCAATATGAAAATCTCTGGATCGAACTCTGTCTCTGATGGGCTGGTCCCGAATATGTTGGTGGTTACTGTGGAGACTGCATTGAAATATACGTTGTCGAACCTGTCCACTTCAACTCGAACGTATCTGCGACGAGAATCCGCTTCTGTTCCACGGGCAGCCACGATCTCTTCCTGACCTTCGCCAACTTCTAGGGCAGGGTTGTACAGAGAGTCGAGCAGTCCGCTTGGGACTCCGACAGATACGACCTGTAGACCGCTGATACTTCGGCCATAGACTTCCTTTGTGAAGTCCCTGAGGGCCAATCTCTCTGCAGTGGTGGTTGCTATATCCCTTCTCACTTCCGTGGCGCCTGGTGTCCCGTAGACACTCCGTCCTGCGGCACAGAGGTTGGCCTGGTGTGAGCTCACATTTCGAAGCAGAGGGCGATTTGCCTCCGCACTGGTCACGAACATATCATACAGGACTGCCTCGGAGCCCTTGAGTTCTTTCCTGTTTGCATCTCCTGATATCACATCGAAGAGCCGGGCTGCCTTCGCAGACGAGGCCGTGGCTCCTGATGCCGAGGCCTCGAGAATCTTGAGGCCTGCCTTGATGTAATAGCGGTGCCTAGCTGCTCGCGAGGCAATATCGGCGAGGTCGGCAGGCGTTGTTACGGCGGTATTGTCACCTAGAGGGCTGAGATTTATGGGTGTTGATGGATCGATGTCGCGCCTGTTCTGGATATCTTCAGCGGTGACTCTAGTTCCGTTGATCAGAAAATTGCTAGTGTCCTCGAGGACTGCGGCACCTAGACGGGCCGCGTCTGTGTCGCACAGAACGCCGACTGTTCCATTGCTCTCGTCGTTATAGATGGTGACAGGTAGGAGCAGATATGCCAAGTTTGTGTAGATTGTCGAGACCACGTCGATCATGCGATCATCGTCACAGTCAGACATCAGTGTGCCGCCGGTCGAATTTCTATAGTCAGTCTTTGCGCCTCCTCGGCGGGCGAGATTTAGAGCTTCCTTCTGCACCTCTCTGATCGTTAGGGCAGCAAGATTGACCAAATTGATCTCAGGAGCTCCTTCGAGGAACACATTTGCCCTTGAGGTCGCCGAGCTACCTGGCGAGAACGTGAATGACTCGTATCTCTGTCCGGCAGCAGAGACCAGCCCCCGAGCCGTTGCGCCCAAGGCGATTCTAGACCCCCCAGATGCGTCCACAGACCCTAGGCTTCTAATCGCAGACTTGAGGGAATTCTCAGGATTATCGTCGCCAGGCCCAGTCGTGTAGGCCGTCGACTGCTTCGACAGGATGAATGAGGTGTCTGTGAGCGTTCCATCAAGAGACTTTAGCGCTCGAATGATCGACATCTTAAGGACATCTGACACTAGGACCGTGCCTGTATCAGACTCGACCTGCGTCTTATCGCCAAATCCGCACAAAGCAAAGAGCGCCGCAGCAAAAACGCCCGGTCTCTCGGTCTCATTGACGCCATCAGCCAGGGCTGCGATAATCTTCTTGAAGTCCTGTAGAATCCTAGCCAACAGAAGCTCTGGTGCCAGAGGCGTCGCGACGTCTAGAGCCATGAGCTCAGTGAGATATGAAGACAGGTCCCGAACGACGCCTGAATATTGGGTCGAAAACCTCCGGAGGGCTCCTCGAAGGGCAGGCCGCTCGAGCTGGGCCGCCATTTCGATAAAGTACTGGCGACCTGCCACGTACGGGGTCTCTCCATAAACGACGGTGTTCGTCTCGAAGGGCATCACAATGATCTCGCGATTTGCGACCTCTTCTCCGAGCGCAAGATAGTCAAAATAAGAGCCGGCGCGGTCAGGACCTGCTGTAATAAAGCGAGAAACTGCCTCAGATGTGGATCCGGGAGCAAATCCTAAAGCTCGAATGAACGGGTCATATTGTTGGGGGCGATCAGCGCGGCGCTCTAGAAATCGATTGCCCAGCTTGCTTCCCTGAAGCCTGCCCACGCCCGCAGACAAGACCATTTCGTTCGAAAGAGCACAGATCGAATGGATAACGTCATCCCACATCTCCTCCTGCGTGCCCGCAGTCGACGTAGTGTCAGGATCCAGCGTAATGAAGCCTGGATTTTTTCTAGATGTCACTCTAGATTCTCCAGCTGGGCGGGTTCTCTTAAACTGACCCACGACCGTGTTCTCATTTCTAAGAAACAGCTGGTTCACTGTAGGAATATCGGCCTCAGGGCGGGTTCCAGGACCATCGGGATCATATCGATAGGCACCTGGCACCGAAAAAAGCGATCCAGCGTGGACAGGAGGTCGACTCAGGTTTGTTAGTGTTGTAGGGTGCGCTGTCAGACATGCCAGCGCTGTGTCCTGCATCAACAGGGCCAGCCGCGCAGTATTCGTTAGAGCTGCGTCAATGTTAGGATTGGGATATGAGAGGGCGATATATGCGTCGAGGGAGGATGGAAGCGGATCGTTGCTAGATTCTGTTGGAGCCAAAATAGGCGCCAGAGAATCGCTTGCCCGCTGTATTATCTGTGATGAGAGCTTCGAAACGTTGAGTCCAGAGGCCGCAGTGTCCATCGTGTCGAGCATATAAGCCAGCGCTTCAATGCGCTCATCCACTGTCTTGAGAGACCTTCGGGACTCTTCGACAGCTGCTTTTGCTTCACCAGGAGCCCCTGCGAGCTTTACCTTGTCTATTCCTCCTACAACTGCCTCGGTCAGCATTCTCTTCTCGAATTGAGGCACCTCAAGGAACGTATCGACATCTCCAGGGGTCAGTTCTGGCATCTTGGTCGATGATAAAATAACAGGCAGAGGACCCTTGGTCCTCTCAAGAATGAGGCGCTTGAGCTCTTCGTCTGAGGCATCCTGCACAATGCTCACTGTGGCAGGCGGGGAAGCGACATCAGTCGTGACAGGGCTCTCGCCCACTGAAATTGTAATTCCCTCGACGGTCACGGCAGGCGGAGGTGGCTCTGGCGGGATTGGAGACGGAGTCGAGCCGGCAGCGTCAGCGATTGCTTTTTGCAGTACTGTTACGTCAAGACCCTTAACGTTGTTGAATGGGATCATTGCCCCCAGTCGGGCGGCGGCAGCTTTGCCTAATTGCACGCCAAAAGACGGCTGGGTCGAAACAGTCGACCCATACATGCCATTTCTTCCGTTTATCGTCGGTGCCATATTAGAGCCCTCTGCGTCTTCTGGCTGGATTATTCGTGTTGAGAGTGTTCAAGCGATCTGTGGAAAGGAGGCTGTTTCTATTTGCCTGCGTCTGTGTTGCTAGCCGACTGCCTGACGCAGTTGGATCGATGAGGGGTCCATTCACCCATGGGTCGATGTCAGCCTCCAACTGCCTCGAGTTGAGCGTATTGGGGTTGATCAGGCTCAGATCCAGGTTTGGCACAGACAGTATCTGCTTTTTGATGGCAAGGTTGAGTATCGAAACTGGTATCGTCGTGCCCGTATAGATCTCATTGCTCTTTGCAATTGGACTTCTAGACATGTCATTGTAAATAGCTGTTACGCTGTAAGAAACAGGAAGGATCTCTCTAGCGAACAGCTCATCTCGAACCTCGTATTGACCATCTTCTGAGACTGTGGGTGAAACTCCCATGAGTGGGAATGTTCGGTCTCTGTCGATCGTGACGTTGATCTCGAAGGTAAAGACTGTGTCGATAGATCCATCCACTTGCCACTTGATGACATTTGCAGGCCGACTTCCTGGAGACCTTATGGCTCGGACCGACTTTGGCACGGCGGGCCTCAAGGGAATATCGATGATGGTGTCGTATGAAATTCCTGTGTAGGCTCCCTTGACCTCGTCTGAGAAAGTCACTTCTCTCTCGAGAGTCGTCGGGCTCTGGATTGTGCCAGGCTGCACTGCAAAGTTTTCAGCAAACTTTTGAGCTGAGACCTGAATAAAGCTCGGATCAGTGTCAGTAATGATCTGTCGGGTCGAGGCAGGAATCCGCGTAAGTGCTTCTCTAAAGAATCTCTCAGGATTCACTATGTGTAATCTGGCGATGTAGAGATACTGTGCACCAGCCCGGAGAGACGCATCAGTTCCAGGCCCTGTCGTTCCGCGGGCTCCGGCGCGGGTGTCTGTGTTGTCGACGAACAGCCCCTCTCGAACGAGCGGCCAGACGACAGATTCTCCTGTGCGAACATTGCGCCGCGTCACTTGGAATAGTAGCACGTTCGAAATGAAGGAACGATCTTTACGCAGCTCTTCGACGAAGACATTGCTCACTCCATTATCGCCTAGGATCCTGTTGAGCTCTTCGAGTCCTGCATCAGCGAACGTGGCGCCGAGCTCGAATGAAACGAAGGCGCGACCCAAGCTGTCGATTCCTGCTGTGGGAGACTCTAGGTAGGAAACGATGGGGCGATCCGGCACTCGGCGGTACTCGATGTAGTCTTCTGTGACAGAGTTCGTGCGCTCGCGGGCGAGCCAGTCGAACTGCGCATAGTATCTATAGGCCTGCCTGTTTGCGACGTCAGTGTCCTCGAACGCGTACGTGCCCTCTGAATTGACGACATCATAGTATTCCGAGGGACTATTGGGACCATAGTTTTGGGCTCTCACGATGGACTGCTTGCGAAAGTCTCTCTCCTTGAGTGCGGAGTTGATGAGCTGCTTCTTGAGAAAGACTCTTGTGACGCCAGCCGGCAGTCGACTGACTCGAATCTCGATCTTATTGCCGACCTGTGTCGCGACGATATTACAGACGCCATATTTGTTGCTGCGCGCCAAGTTGACGATTCTCTTAACACCCGGGGTCACGATGCGAGTTGTGGTGGGACATATGGAGCCAAAGAGCCCGCTGCACCTCACCTCATAGAGCACTATATTTGGCAGCACATTGCTGGTGATCGTGTCATCGATGAACTTGATCGATCCTCGGCGGGTATTGGCCCGAACATCAACGACACGCGTCCACCTCGACTCATTCAGCTCATTGGGCTGGGCGACCATTCGATAGATGGTGAAATTGGTCGCAATAGGGTCTCTCTGCTCGATCTCCAAGACGGCTTTTCCTTCAGACTGGCTCAGCACTCGAAGACTGGGCGGAACCCTGGGCGTCATGTGAGACTTGAGCTGCTTTCTCACATCGACTCGAAATGTCTTCTCTCTTGACGTTCGACCATCGCGGCCTATGAGCTTGACCGTCACCCATATGTACTTGTTCGAGCGCGGCTTGAGGGACGCAATTGGCACGCTAAACTCTGCCCTAAACTGCTTTAGAGAAGACTTGAATGTGAGCTGCCTGATCGCAGTTCCTAAAAATTGAGAGCCTGCCAGAGCCCTAAAGGGAATGTCGGCAGACTTTCGATAGAGAGCCTCCTGCGCCGCGTTACCACGAAAATTTACAGGCCTCTGGGTCGTGATCGCCTGAATTCCGGAAGGATTTGTAGACTGAAACTTGTTGTCCGCCTCGAGGCCAGCTCGAGAGACCTGCACCTCGTTTGTGACCGGTCCAGTGCCATCATACCTAATTGGCTCTCGGGTCGAACCTCCAGAAGAAGAGGGCCCAGTCGAATAGAACATGTTGAGATGTGCAGCGGGGTCCTTGCTGGCAAACAGCACCTTCTGCCCCAACAGCTGCTTCGACTCTTGAAATGATGCCTGATTAGCCAAGCGAAGGTCGACGGTATTGGGACGATCTCCCACGATACCGCACACTGTCTGTTCACAAACGCCTACAGTCGTCGTGCTAATGTTTATGCTCGGTGTCGCAGCGACTGCGTATACCTGCGATGTGGGTGCCAGAGTCGCAGAAATTGCCTTGGTGGCCAATTGGGCTGCCGTTACCTGGCCGGCAGGCGCTCTCACTGCAGTTCCAATGAAGCGCAGTGACTCTCTGTAGCGATTGACTATGATGTCGTTGACACCAGTCGAGACCTCAAAAGTCTTCACCAGCCCCTGATCGAGCTCTCTCGTGCTCGACCGGTCGACGTTGCAGGTAGCTAATGACGGTGCAGTGTCAATTCTCACCGCCGCGGCGCCAACTGCAGTTCCGCGAATTCCTGTGCCGCGAGATCCGAGAGCGCTGAACACTCTAGAATTGAGATAAGTCCTAGTTCCTGGTCTTCCTGGAGATAGGATTGGCAGGACTGGCCTTGGATTCTTGGTATAGACCTCGAATCGAACTTTTCGTATATTTGCTCTAGAGGCGGACTCCATGTCGACGTAATAGCTCACATCAAAAGAGAAATTTCCATCGCCCTCGAGGACGTCAGAGGCCTCGTTCAGGGTGGATGGATCATAGGAGGGCGCGCGCAGAGAGACGAATGTGTCAGATTCATCAGGGTCGGTCGAAATTTTAAAAGTGCTAGAGAAGTCGAGGTCCTCGGCCGCACGAACTCCTGTTCGCAGGACCAGAGGCTGTCTGAGCCTAAATGTCATACGTCGAGCTCCAGTGTGAATATGTTGATGAACTTGAGAGATCCGTCTCGAGAGCGGAGCATCTTCCCCAGGAAGAATACATGCACGCCAGCCGAAGTTTTGCGAGAATTAGGGAATACCCCATAGTCGACGATGACCAGCTTGCGCAGGGTTCCTGTGCTCGAGTCGAACTCGAAGGGCTGGACTGTCACGTTGTTGTCGCGGCTCGTGGGGTCGAAGCGAACCTCATACACCTCTTTACCAGCAAGCTCTTCCTGGAGCTGCTTATAGGACAGGAGCTCAGGCTGGTTTAAGTTTGGATAGAAACCTAGCTGCTGGCCCGACAAGGGGCCTGATCCTTGGGCGTTGATGGGTGGGAGGAACTTGTAGTTTGGAAAGTGTGCAAACCGCCGGTCGAATGGTACAGCGTCGAACGAAGACAGGGTGGGAGGACGGACACGATCATCGACCGACGTGTAGAGCCATGTGTCGATGGGTGCCTGTGACGTGGGCCGAAACTCTAGAGACTCGTCTGAGAGCTCGAATCCCTGCTTGTAGGAAAAGACGTCTTCTTTTGCGATGAACTGGTTGTCGTTGAAGTTGTTGGTAATCCCTGCCAGAATGTTGTCTGACAGCTCGACAACGGAGCTGCCTGTCAGTGTCAAGGTCTCGAACGCATGGGCCGGCGACTCAGGCTGGGTCGCCACCTGCTCTCCGGAGAGATCGAAAGACGCCGAGGAGCCGACTGTGGCAAAAGATGAGATGACACCTAATAACGACTCGACGACCAGTCGATCCTGTGGGCGGGAAGCTGCCTCGAAATAGACGCGGACAGAGGCATCAGTCGCCACCCCAGTCGTGTCTTCGCTGTAGAAGGCGCCCATGTCAGAGAATGAAGCGAAGGCCAGCCTCAGGTCTCCATCTCTCACTTGGCGCCGGCCCTCATCCGTCAGAATGAAGTCCATCACGCGGGTCTTTGGGTCGAGTATGCCAGCCATCTTCTACCTTCTAAGTATCAGCGGCGCCAAATTGTCACAGGGCGATGAAGGTCTCAGGAAGGGCTGTGTCACGGTCCCAGATCTGGCCGGCGCTCGAGAGGGCATCGTCATACGGGTGCTCAGAGGTCGCGAACTTGGAGATATTGGACGAGTTTGTGGCGCTGCCAGATGTGATGTTGAGAGTGCCAGGAGGGGCGGCCCTATTGATGAACTGGACGCTCACAGCGGCGTCTGTCAACGTATTGTCGCTGAGCGAGAAGCGCGTGTACTGGCGCTGCTCCATCATGTCGCGGAACTGGCCGTAGCGCGTTCCATTGAAGATAGCATTAGAGAACAGTGGCGTGGGATTAATGAGGCCATGTTTGGTGCCGCGATAAATCATTCCTGAACAAAAATCTTGAGGATCTAAGGGGTCTAACCGATAATCATTTTGAAACTGGATAATCTGTAGATACCCGTCTCCAAAACACCCTGCAAATCTTGAAGCGTGAAAATTGACAAATCTTCCTAATACATCTTTTTGTGTTACTTCATCTCTAATTGCCGAGGTGCCTTTTCCACCATAAATTATACCTAGAGCATCTGGTATAGGATTTGTGTCGATTAATTCATTAGTAAGAAAAGACCTGGACGCGCCATTATATCCTGCTCTAAAAAGTCCGCCGGGTGCGCTCATGTTTGAATGAGGAAGAGGCCCTAAGTCATTAATTGTAGAACCGCTTGAGCCGCTCAAAAAATATATTTCAGTAGCAGTTGTTGGGTAAGAGTTGGCGCTCCCAACGGAGAAAAAGTCTGATCCTGTCAATAAAGTGCTTGAAAATACTCTAGAATTTAATGACTTATTTCTTACAAGATTTTTAAAGTCGCCCTCAAATGTGAATGTTCCAAACCAATTTTTTATTGCGACATCATTAAAAAATCCGTTGATATCAGGATAAGGACCATCTACGTAAGTTTCTCCAGGAATCATAAATACAAGGAACCTCACGCTTATTTCCGGAGATACCGTAGTATTTCTCGCACCAACTAATCCATAATTTGGATCTGTAATGCGAAATGCCTCCAATGGATTCGGCTGCATCGAGTCATAGTACTGCTCCTCTGAATCAAGCAGCCTATTGTTCCTGAAGAATGACCACCGCTGTCTCACATTTCCATCGCTCACTCGAGCGCTCACAGACCTGACTTCCCCAATAGAGAAGTCATTCACATTGGTGACAGTCAGTCCGCCAGTTGCATTTCTGGTCACCATAGTACCTGTGACATGCTCTTCCCGCATGCTTCCTGAGTAGCACATCTGCGGCTCGGTCTCGAACCGGTCCAGGACCCAGGGACCAGCTGGCAGGGCCTCATGGGCTGCGTCCGAATTCAGCTGGTCCTTGTAGATGTCGTGGACAGGCTTATCGTCCTGGAGGTAGGAACCGTAGAGAGTGAGCTTGCCGGCGCCAGGGCCTATCGAAAATTTTTCTCCAATAGCGTCCGCAATGATTCTTTGAGGAAATGAAGATTGCCAGCCAAAGACTAAATTATCGCCTGGGTGTAGTACGTATGGAGAATTTAGCGCGTCATTTTCGATACCGTATATTCGACTATTAGTTATGGTCCTAGGTGCAGAGTCATTAATGGCTTTTGTTTCGAATATTATCCTGGACGCCGCTTGTTCACTTCTGTATGATCTGCCTGTCGGTATTGAATAGCTGTTTCTTGTTATAGAAGTTTTAGAAACATAAACGTACAGTACGCGCTGACCTGCTGCTGTGTACAACGCCGTCGACCCAAGTCCTGCGTTAAATGTGGGAGACTTTACTGTGTCAGCAATAGTAAAGTACCCGTTATATGTGCCTCCATCTGCGACGCTTATTGCCAAATCCATAAACACGGCAGGGTGAGGGACCCAATCATAAAATGTATTTGAAATTTCGCTATTATACGACGATGATATGGCGCCTATTCTAGAAAATGTAACCAAGTCTCTAACTGTATCAACATACGTAAGTTTAGAAGTGCTATAGTCTTCACGGGTAAGAAACACACTTTCTGGAATGGCCGACGTTAGAGAAAAAACAAGAGAATCACTGGACCCTGTTGAAGATGGAGAGGGCAAATATTCCTTTGTGCCAGGAGACGTGTTTAATTGTGAAATATTGACCGCAGTGCTTTGTGTCAGCCTCTCAGGACCTGCTTTTCTTTGATTCAATATGAAAAATGTTGCGCCTCCACTTTTTAGCTGGCCATTTGCAAAGTTAACTGTTGTATCACAAGAAGCTGAAAACTCATATGCGATTTTTTCAATAACAAACGGCTTTTCTATTAGACTCGAAACCTGCAATTGTTGCGAACTAGTTGCGTGAAAATGTGCGTGTGAAGGAAATCCAAAAGTGTCAATACAACTAGCCCACGAAGTTTCAGAAAATATTCTTTTAGTGCCATCAGCAATCTTTCCATCAGCGCTGTCAATGATTCTAATATCGCCAACTGGCAGATTTGATGCTGTACTCAGGTAATTTTGCGAAAATCCCACCATATGAGACTTAAGCTGATTTTCTGTACTTACAGTCGAATACACAAAATTATTTGGGTCTACTCCTAGCCCTATTCTTTCCCACTTTTTAGAAGTGTGATTGAAATATGCCATTGGATAATTTTCAGCGACAGCAGGCCAAGTTCCTCCAGCTTTATTGACAAACTGCAGCTCTGTCTGTTCTACAGGCATCAGGTCGATGACTATCTTATCCTTCGCGTCCAGTGGCTCATCGAGTGGACCGAGCGTCGATCCCCGGGTGAAGAACTCGTCGTACAGTTGAGTCTGTGTCCCATACTCCTCTGATCCACCGGTCCCAATACCAAACGCCTGTTGGGCATTAGACTCGTCATAGGGCTGAAATACCGCGTACGGGTGCCCATCAGAATATGCGTTGAGCAGCGATGCCTTGCCTGCAGCCGGCACGTCGAGCGTGCCTGACTCCGCCATGGACAGGACCCTTCTGAGCACCTCTCCTGACCCGGAGGCAATAATTCCAAAGGGATACCTTATCTCACCAGCGTTCCCACCAGTGAAGCTCTGGATGGTCACGTCCGCAGAGGTCGTCGAATTTGCAGTGTTGCCAGCAGTGCCAGGAATCCGCTGTGTCAGGATTGCCCTGTTGTAATATGACGTGGGAGAAGCAGTTATGAGAGAGCCTGTCGCGGCGTTCACTGCCTGCACAAACTTTTCGAGAGCGCGCTTCGTGATCACCTGGCTCCGGGTCAGGCCCTCGTCACCCTCTCTCGGCGTGGCGCTGAGTCCGTCGCCTGCTGTGTATGATATGTCATATGAGGTCGGGCCGGTCGCAAAATTTGGGCTCGTGAGCTTGAACGTGAAGGTGTGCGCCTGACTCTGGGCGTTGGTCAGTGTGATCGATTCGCCCTCATTAGGAACTGCCGTAAAGACCACGCTCGCCTGGGCATAGGGAGAGCGTGTGTCAGGAAAGATGTTGTCGCGGTAGGGCTTGGCATACTCGGTCGACTTGGCGGCGAGGACAGGAGATACCTCGACAGGATATGAGCCAGGCCTGTTGTCGTCTCCAATTAGGACGACCCGGGGTGGACTGTTGAGAAATCCTGATCCTGTCGAAAATGTGTAAGTCATCGCCTGAGGAGCCCTCCGAATGCGAGCGAGTCGATTCTGGTCGCTGAGCTATCGTAATCGTAGCCGTGTGACAGTGAAATGCAGTCGCGGCTTAAGTAGTCGTGTGTCGGAAAGTCGCGGCTGCCGGTCATATTCAAGACGACGCTCCACAGGGGGTCGACAGGGGTCGACAGCTGGTTGGCGGTGAGCTCCGCATCGCTGGTCTCAAAAAAAGGAGAGACAGTCGCCGTTGGAAATTTGACAAACCCCTCTGGACTCTTGGACCCTGACACCAGCAGGGC
>Ga0172376_10001520_pt1 | contig 29490 bp, 14 predicted proteins | sample Lak35m_FD_121114 | JGI IMG/M metagenome (GOLD analysis project Ga0172376, IMG submission 121114) | Freshwater microbial communities from Kabuno Bay, South-Kivu, Congo - kab_092012_35m | ecosystem: Environmental > Aquatic > Freshwater > Lake | place: Democratic Republic of the Congo: South-Kivu...
AGCGGGCCTGACGGCGGTGATTCCACCTCCCGGCGTGTTCGATGATGTCCGTCGTCAACTCGGCCACTGAGGAAAGGAACCAGCATGCTCCAGAATCAGTTGCCAGAACTCACGAAGTTCCCGATCCGGGCCGTGTCCGCCGCCGCGCTCATACTGCTGTTACTGCTGCCTTTGAACGTCATCGCGCAGGATGAGACTCCGCTGGTGGATGGCCTGCCGGATCGCGCGGTCTTCGTCCCGATTGAAGAACTGGATGCCGTCTTCGCGCGGGACCGGGAAGGAGTGCTGCTGGATCGGAATGAGTTCCTCCGGCTGTACGCCGCCGCTCAGGAACAGCAGAAGAATCAGCCGCGACTGCCGAGCGGACTGGCCGTCACCGACGGTCGCTACTCCGCACGGATCAACGGCGATCATCTGCTGATCACCGCGGAATTCCGGGTCCAGCAGTTCGCGCCGGGCTGGCATCAACTGGTGCTTCCATTCGGCAATCTGTCGGTGGAAAAGGCGACGCTGAATGATCAGCCGGCACAGCTCGGCCGCCGTCCGGCTCCCGTTACGAAGAACGCGACGAAGCCGGACCAGCCTCAACAGGTCACACAGGCAGCCGCTCCGAAAGCCGCCCCCGGCGAACCATCCGGACAGCTTGTGCTGTTTCACAACCAGCCGGGTTCCGCGCAGCTGCGTCTGGAGCTGTCCACTCCGCTGGAGTCTGTCGGAAACGACAAGGCCGCGCGGTTCCTGCTGATGCCGGTGACCGCCGCGAACCTGTCGGTCGAAGTGCCGGCCGGTCGGCATCTGCGGTTTGGAAGCGCGCCGCTGGATCGTCCCGCTCCCGCCGATCAACCTGCCACGTATTCCGTACCGGTTGGAGGCCAGGTCAGCGTGCTGCTGCTCTTCCAGCAGCATCAGGATGAAAAGCAGACGGACTCGCTGACATTCGCCGCGACCCGGCACGAACTGACTGTTTCGCCTGGTGAGATTTCCTGGCTGGCCACAACATCGCTGCAGGTGTTCGGCACCGCGATCAACCGTCTGATCTGTGAGGTTCCCGCCAGCCTCGAAATCACCGATGTGGAAAGCACCGGACTGGAAAACTGGGAGCTGTCTCAGGAAGCCGCAGCTCCGCAGAAGACGGTCCTGACCTTGAACTGGCGACAGCCGTTTGATGGAACGCGCGGCATCCGGTTCAAAGGCGTGCTGCCGGTCGTGGCCGGACGAAGCTGGGCGGTTCCCGAACTGAAGCTCCGCAACGTGACCTCTCATGTCGGGCAGGTCAGCCTGCAGCATCCGGCCGGAGTCCGCGTGCGACAGGTCGCGCTCGACGGCGCCCGTGCCGTGACCGGTGCCGCCGGAAAGCTCAACTTTGAAGTCTGGAAGGAAGACTTCTCACTGGCCTTTGAAACCCGGACTCGCGAACGCGAACTGCAGGCCAGCGTTTCCGGACGGCTCGATCTGCTGCCGTCGCAGGTGCTGTATCGCGCGGCGCTGCAGATCGGCACCGAGTTCGCTCCGCTGTTTGAAGTGAAGTTCCGGTTGCCGGCCGAATGGCAGATTCAAGCGCTCTCCGTCAATGAGCAGGAGCGCGAATGGAAGACCGGCTCCACCGAACCAGGCTGGAATGATTACACCGTCACTCTGGATCAACCGCTGAAGCCGGGCCAGGACGATGTCACGGTGCGGTTTGAAGCTCAGCAGTTGCTGGAGACCTGGCCGGTCGAAACCGATCCGCTCACGCTGGTGTTGCCGGTCGTGCAGTTGCCGGAAGTCTCGGTTGTGGAAGGCACGCTGGTCGTGTCCGCCACGGATGATCTGGACGTTGCCCCCACCGAGGTCACCGGACTGGATCCGGCGGTGACGGGAGTGGAAGGCGAGCGGCTTGGCTTTCAATTTCAGAATCCGGAATGGGCCGGCAGTCTCATCGTGTCGCGCAAGCCATCGCGTCTGTCCGCGCGCACTGTCGCGTTCACCCGGCTGGACCGAGAACAGTTGCTGACTCACGCCGAAGCCGAACTGTCGATTGAAGGCGGCGGCCTGCGCGAGATCGCAGTCGGTCTCAGCGAATTCGCCGGCGACGGTCTGCGGTTTGAACTGGCGAATTCGGCAGCGCGGATTGTCGAGCAGCTTCCGGGTGCTCCGGTCGATGGCCTGCGTTCCTGGACTCTCAAATTCGATCAGCGCGTGACCGGCACACTGGTACTCAGCGTGACGATGACCACGCCCCGCGATGAGGCTGCGGAGTTCGTCTCGCACGTCCTGACCATTCCAGCCGCCGAACGCCAGAATGGATTTCTCGCCATTGAGGGAGCCGCCGATCAGCAGTTATCGGTGAAGGCCGTTGCGGATGGCGGCCAGTCGCTGCGGCGGATTGATCCGGTCGATGTGCCCGGTCCGCTGCGCTATCAGCCGCAGGAACGGATCGTGGCCGCTTACCGGTATCTGGCGCCGGGGTATTCGCTGACGCTCAGCGAGACCCGCTTCGATCGAGTCGCCGTGCCCACGGCCATCTGCCACCGCTCGAATCTGGCGACCGTTATCGGCCGCACGGGCGAACTGCAGCATCGCGCGGAGATTGAGTTCGTCGCGGTGGGAGCGCAGGGACTGCGCGTCAAACTGCCGGCTCAGGATGGAGCGGCCGCGGAACTCCAGGCGACGCTGATGGATGGCCAGCCGGTCGAAGTCCGCGCAACGGGCGACAGCTATCTGGTCCCACTTCCGACGATGGAACAACCGGACGCGCGGCGTTCGATGCAGCTCTTCTACCGCACTCGAATTCCGCCGCTGGTCACGCAGGGGCGCATCGAACAGCAGCCTCCACAGATCGCGGTCCTGCACAGCGAAGGCACCGAGCAGCCGCTGATGATGCTCGATCAACACTGGTTCGTGCATTACCCCGACGGAACCGTGCTGACCACCAGCGAAGGCGAATTCGCTCCGGTCAACCAGCTCCGGGTTCAGAGCCGTCTGGGGCAGTGGATTTCACAGAGCTTCGCGAATCTGAACCGGCTGGTGGTGTTCCGGAAGATCGTCACGGCCGCCTGCATCATCGTGCTGCTGAGCGCCATGGCCTTCAGCCTCCGCCGCCTGGGGGTGGGAGTTGTCGGCTGCGCAGGAACAGTCGTTGTGGGCGGAGTCGTGGCAGCCTGGTTGATGACTCTGGCCTCGCCGTCTGCGTCGATGAAGACCGCCGCCACCAGTTCGCCGGTCTTTGCGCCCGACGCTGCACCGGGCTACATGGAAGACGCAATCGCTTTTTCGGACTCAACGGTCACTCGATTCGGTACGGAAGGCATGCCAGCCAGTGCTGAGATGGACGGCGTCCTCACTAATGAATTCACCCCGCCAACCAGCGCGCCGACCGACATGCTGACCGGACTGCAGCCACCAACCGCGGATGCGCCGATGGATCCAAAACCCGCCCAGAAAGCTCAGAAATCGGAAAGCACCGCAGAGGACAAAGCCTTCACGGAACTGGAGCGCAAGTTGTCTTCGGAAGCGAGACAGGCTCAGGCGGCCCCTGCCGCTGAACCGCAGGCACCACCCGCACCCGTGGCCGTGGCCGGGGAACCGGCTCAGGCGGCGGCTCCACCCGCACCTGCCAGACCGGCATCCGAGGAACAGAAATCCGTTCGCGGTCGCGGCGGTGAAGGCGGGCGGTTGTCGTTGTCGCTGCCGCTCGAAGTGCCGCCGGGATTCGCGACTCAGGAGTTCCGTTACGACGGCAATCAAGCGGCAGGCGACGGCATCGGTCTGAACTTCTCGTGGCAGGAAATCACCGCTGGCGATCTGGGTTCCGCGTTCCTCGCTCTGGCGGTAGTCATCGTGCTGTGGCTGCTGGCGGGAACGGCGCTCCGCACGCGAGCGGTCCTGGCGGTGCTGGGGATCACGCTGCCGATCGCACTGGTCTCCGTCGCGCCGGGCCGGTTCCATCTGGTGCTGGAAGGCGTCCTGCTCGGCACGCTCGCCGCTGTGCTGCTGTGGATGCTGCGAGCCGCCGTGACCTGCTGCTCTACGACGGCTTGCCCGTGGTCTGCGCGACACGCCGCAAAGACGGCCGCGCAGACTTCTGTGGTCGTGATGCTGATGAGCGGTCTGGTCCAGGCCGAAGACATCCCGGCGGCTCCGGAATCCGCCCTGCCGCCGGCCATTGTGGTTCCGTATGACCCGGCGAAGAGTCCCGCCGATGCCGAACGAGTTCTGCTGACGCGCGAGCAGTTTCTGACGCTGTGGAACCTGGCCAATCCGGACCAGCCCGCCGATGTTGCCGCACCGGTGGAAGGACTGCTGGCAGACAGTTTTTACCAGGCCGAACTGAAAGCCGTCGGCGATGCGCAGGTCGTGCAGGTGGAAGCCGCGCTGATCCTGTTCTCGTTCCGCGAACAGCAGATCTCGCTGCCGGTGTCGCTGTCCGGCGCGGCGCTGCTCAGCGCGAAACTGGATGGTCAGCCAGCCGCGCTGCTGCCGGCCGACAACCGTTTGAACGTCCTGGTGACCGGTCGCGGGCGACACACGCTCGATCTGTCCTTCCAGGTTCCCGCGAAGGTGACGGGCGACGTTGGTCAGTTCACGCTGCCGACGCTGTCTACTCCGGCCGGACGAGTGCTCTTCAAGCTGCCTCAGAAAGGCTTGACCGTTCGCGTCAACGGTTCCAGCAACGCGTTCCGGCTGGCGACCCGCGGCGACGATTCGTTCCTGGAAGTGCCCGCCGGTTCGCAGCCTCTGACGATTGCCTGGCGTCCTCCAGAGCAGCAGGGCATGGCCGACGCCATCGTCAATGTCGAAACATCCACGACCGTGCTGCTCGACGATACCGGTCTGACCACGCAGTCGCATTTCGAGATCCGGACGCCGCAGGGTTCGGTCGCGGATCTGACTTTCGATGTCCCGGCCGGGCTGCGTTTGAGAACCATCAGCGGACCGCATCTGGCTGGCTGGGAACTCGCGGAAGACAATAACCAGCGGCGGTTGCGCGTCTTCTTCAGCCCGCCGGTCACAACCGCCACACAGCTCGATGTGACCGTGTTCGACGACCGGCGCGTGGAGGCCACGGAAGCGCGACTGGATCTGCAGACCATCGTGCCGCGCGAAATCACTCGTGAAACCGGCACGATCGGCGTGCAGGTCTCCGACCGGTTCGGGCTGCGCAGCGGGCAGACGGCGGGGCTGACTCAGATGGATGTCAGCAGTCCGTTGCCGCTGCCGGTTGTGACCGATCTGCAGAAGGCTCCTCTGCGGATGGCCTGGCGTTATGCGTCCCGGCCGATCCGGCTGGAGCTGGTCGCCAGCCGCCGCGCTCCGGAGGCTGTCGCATCGACCGAACATTCGATCGTGGTCGGGCGCCGGAAGATTGATGTGGCGTCGCACTTTCAGATCGCACTGAGCGGCGCGCCGCGCGCGGCATTCAGTCTGCAGATTCCGGAAGGCTTCCTGCTTCAGGACGTGAATGCGACTCAGCAGTCCGACTGGTATGTCACGGAATCGGACGGAGTGAATCCCCGCACGCTGACCATTGAGTTTCTCGAACCACAACAGAGTGCCGTCGAGATCGTGCTGCGCGGACACATGCTCAAGGAACCGGAATGGGAAGTGGTGGAAGTCGCTCCGCCGCATCCGCTGGAGATCAGCCGTCACACCGCCGCTGCGGCCGTCTGGTTCGATGACAGTTACACCGCCGTCGCCGATACGTTGACGGGCTGGAAGCAGATTGATCCGGAACTGCTGACTCCGCCGCATCGCGCGAAGCGCAGCCAGCCGCTGCAGTTCGCGTTCAGTTCAAATGCGGTCGAGGCCGGCTCGTTGAACTTCACCGTGAAGCGCACGCTGCCGCGACTCTCAGCCGATGGTGTGGTGATTGCGACAGTGGCCGATACGTTCCTGGATTACTCGCTGGCGCTGAGCTGGAAGATCGCGGACGGCGCGGCGGATCAATTCACCTTCACCACTCCGAAGCTGCTGGCCGGCCGACTGAAGTTCCAGGGAGGAGCGATCCGCGAGACGCGCAGCGAAGCGGACGGTGACAACATTCGCTGGACGATCACTCTGCAGGATGCGGTGCGCGGGCAGTATTTCGCGCTGGCCACCGCGACGCTGCCGCCGGCCGGAAAACAGTTGCTCACACCGGCCGTGCAGTTCTTTCAACCGCAGTTCGATGAATCGGGAATGGTCAGTGGTTACTCCGCGCTGGAAACTCAGCGGCTGTATTCGGTCATCGTCAATCAGTCGCTGCAGCAACTGATCCCCGCACAGCAAACCGGCAGCGAACCCGTCACGGCGCAGGATCTGCCGATCCGGGTCAATCAGGAACTGGTTCAGCAGGCGACGTCGCTTCTGCGGATCCGCGACCTGAAGATACCGCCCGCCTGGCAGGTCCGATCGCTGGAACAGCAGTCCGGTGCGGCAGCCTCGATCAATGTCGCGGACCTGACGCTGGTGATCGCTCCGGATGGTTCCTGGCGCACGCAGGCGGTCTACACGATCCGCAACATCCGTCGGCAGTTTCTGGCAGTCCGTCTGCCGGCCGGATCGAAGCTGCTGTCGCTGTTCGTGAAAGGCGAACCCGCGCGACCGGTCGCAACGAAAGTGGGTGAACACGATGCGCAGCTCATCCCGCTGCCGCGTTCCAGTCAGACCGATCTGTCGTTCCAGGTGAAACTGGTCTGCGTCGGGCGTTTCGAGGAGAAGCTGCCGCGCGGCTTCACGGTGCGGGCTCAGGATCTGGATCTGCCGGCGCCTCAGGTGGTCTCGCAGTCCGAGCATGCCGAGTTCGGGATTCCAGTGGCTCGCACGCTGTGGACGGTCGTTGTTCCGGAGACGCTGGATGTCGGCATCATCGACGAAGGCGGTCGCACGAACGTGAACTACGCGCGGGCGATCGACAGCACCGAGGCTTATTTCCGCGCGCAGCTGGCCGATGTGTCCGATCTGCTGTCCGTGGTCAGCGCGGACAAGGAGTCGTTCAATCGCCGGCACGCGGCCAGCACCAATCTGAAACAACTGGGACTGGCTCTGCATCAGTACGACAGCTTTGTGGTCGAGAACGGCAGTCCGGATCTGCAGGAACAACTGACTCGTCTGAAGCGGCAACTGGATGACAATCAAGTGCGCATTCAGCAGCACACGGAGTTCTTCGGCGGGTTGGATAGTCCGACGCAGCAGCCAGTGGCCAGTACGGACGAAGCCTCACAGCGGGCACAGGTGGAGTTCAACAACGGCGCTCTGCTGTTCGGCAACTCGATGATCACCGAAGGCGCGCAGCCCGTTCCGGAGTTGAACGGCGAACGGCGCGGGGGCGCTGCGTTCGTCTATCAGAAAGGACTGGATGTCGTCCCCGGCAGCGGCGATCTGCCCGCATCGAAGACGACATGGGAAGCAGAGGATTCCAAGCTGGGTTACCGTCTGGCACAACCACAGGCTTCGACCGCCGGTCGCTCTGAAAAGGCCGCCGCGAAGAAGGACTCCGGAGTCAGCGATTCGCGGCAACAGCTGGATCGAGACAGTCGCCGTCGGCAAAGTGTCTCCAATCAGAATGCGCTCGCCGAACAGGCTCAGTCCGACCAGGACATGGATCAGGTCCATCGTTTCGTGGTCCCGCAGATCAATGGTCCCGGTCCGGGCAACGTGGCGTTCGGCGGAGCAGGCGGTGGATTCGGTGCGGGAGGTCTGGGAGGAGGCTTCGCGGAAATTCCGCAGGGGCTCAGACAGACGGTGGATAATTCCGAATCCCCGGAATGGACCCGCGTGGGCGGCCTGAGCCTGCCGGTGGAACTGCCTCAACCGGGTTACAAACTGTCGTTCTCCAAGGTCAGCGGCGAACCGAAGCTCGCGCTGCGGTTCCGGTCGCGCGAAGTGATCGACGCCGGCATCGGACTTGTCTGGACGCTGGTCTGGCTGGGTGTGGCGGCCGCACTGGTCGCAGGATTCAGGCGCGTTTCAGCGGTCTCGGAACTGAGAACCATGCTGGCCTGGATTCTGCTCGCGGGTGGCCTGGCGGTGTTCGTGGTGCTGCCGCTGCCTTTGAGCGCGTGCGGGTTCCTGAGCTTCATCGCGGGTCTGCTGATGATCCTGGTGAAGTTCGCCCGCCGATCACGGACGAACTGAAACGGCGGTCTTCGCTCACTTCGCGGAGCACGCTGCGGCGCGTCCGGCAGAGATTCTGGAACTTCAGGCGGACGGGCATTGTCAGAGCGGTCTTCGCGCCGAACGGGCTGGCTGATACAGCACGCCCCCTTCGCGCCCGCGTGACCTGTCATCCTGATTCGCTCGCCCCGTTCCGCCATCGACTGATTGCCGTTGCGTCAAGGTGTCGAAAAAGAGTTTTGACAGCTCACTGTGTTCCGGCGTAGCACTTGATAGACCTGCCTTTGATGAGTCGGAAGGATCCTCGATGTGCGTCAGCGACCAAGTCCCTCGCCGATGCATGTCTTCCCGCGGCTGAGTGCCGTGACCCCTTTCGGGGAGATCTGCCATGGACCTCAAGGCACAACTGGTTGATGAACTGAAACAGCTCGCTGGCTTTTCGGCCGCGTCCCCGAAACAGGTGCGGATGACGGACCCGCAGGGTCAGGTTCTGATCCTGGACGTGCTCGCGGTGGATTCCATGAGCTGCTCGCTCAGATCGCTGTCGCTGTATGTGCCCAGGCTTGCGGGATGTGATTCTTCGGTCGTCCGCGACTGGGCCACTCGACTGTCGAAGAAAGTGACCTACCTGCTGGAGCAGGTCGGTCCGATCGAAACAGATGCCACGAACAGCACCGTGCTGATCCGGTCAACTCCACCGGACCGCGATCCCGCTTCAACGCGGTACTACGAGATTCTGCTCAGCGCGCAGAGCGACGGCACGTTCCGCCTGAACCGCTACCGTTCCGAAAGAGGTCAGCCAGGCCGCGAAGCTGTCGATCTGCTGCTCACCCATGAAGTGCTGAAGAAGCTCGTCGGCGATCTGATCGAAACTCTGCCGTAACGATCCGCGTGATGCCGCATGGCTCGCGATTCCTGACGAAGTCCGCTTCACGCCGCGTTACCGCCGTTTGCCGGCCATCATTTCCTGGACGACATTCCGATTCGTTCCGGCCTGCGGGTGCGCAGGATTGATCGCCAGCGCCTGCTGGTAATGCTCGACAGCCTGCTCAAGCTGTCCCAGGCGGGCCAGCGCGTTGCCAAGATTGGTGTGCGCATCCGCGTTTCGAGGGTCAATCCGCAGTGCATTGCGGAAGAGTTCCAGGGCCTGTCGAGGATCAGTGCGGGCCACGATCAAACCAAGATTGTTCCAGCCTTCAGAATAGTCGGGATTCAGTTCAACGGCACGCTGGTAACACCGGACGGCTTCCGCAGCCCGCGACTGTCTTCTCAGGCAGTTACCCAGATGCAACCACAACCCGGCATTCCGATCGTTAATCTCCAGTCCCTGACGAAACCGGGCTTCGGCTGCGGAAAGGCGACCGGCCGCAAGTTCTTCGATTCCCTGCATCGTCAACTGCTCAAGCTGACGATCCCTGGTCAGAGAGGTCAGCCCCTGACGGAGTGAAACAGGCCGGATGACGGCTGCCAGACTGCAGTAATTGTCAGTCCAGAGCACGGGCTTTGTTTCGTCCAGCGTCGGAAGCTGATCCCACACGGCGCCGGAAAGCGAGTCTGACCGGTGACTCATGATGACCCATTCGCAGTCGGCACGAGCTTCCAGGTCACCTCTGGTCTGAATCACCCGGCTGGTCAGCTTCTCATGGCGGGCGATCGCGGAAAGGACCGGTTTCAAATCGACGTGCCGGTTGGATGTGTGAAACGCGAGCAGGCCGCCTTCGGTCAGTCGGGACAGATACAGCCGGATCGCCTCCAGCGTCACCAGGTGGGTGGGAACAGCGTCCCCCGAGAAAGCATCAATCACGAGCACATCAAACGGTGAAACCTGACGATCGACCGCTTCCCGTTCGAGGACCAGTCGGGCATCGCCGGTCACAACCCGGCACTCGGCCGGGCAGTCGCTGAGAAATGTGAAGTACTTCCGGGCGATGGCTTCCACATCCGGGTCGATCTCATAAAAGCAGTAGTCGTCCCCGGCATTCGCATAGGCGGCGATCGTTCCCACGCCCAGGCCGATGACACCGATCCGCCGGGCCTGATTCCTGCGAAAAGTCTGCAGAGTCAAACCCAGGCCGGATGTGCGGGAGTAGTAAGCTCCGGGCTGTCGCCGTTTCTCCTCTGCGAGATACTGAAATCCATGCTTGATCCGACCGTGGTAGAAATCGCGGACTGCGGCGGACGGAGTGGCGGCCGGCGGTTCAGTCACGCGCAGCACACCGTAGAAATTCCGGGTGATCAGCAGTGCGGAATGACCGGTGAAAAACACCGGGTAACTCAGACTGATACCTGCCAGCACGACGACCGCGATGTGTGTGATGCGAAGCGCTCTCCTGAGGCTGGAACCAAAACGGACTTCCGTACTTTGTCCGCCGATCACGAATGTCAGCAGGCACATCGCCGCGATGGCCAGGGGAACTTCCATCAGCGAATTGAACAGCAGAGGTGCGAGCAGGCCGACAAGAGTTCCACCCGTCGCTCCGGCAGCGGACATGACGAGATAGTACAGCGTCAGATGCCTGGCATCCGGCGCTCTCCGGGCGAGTTCGCCGTGACAGAGCATCGAGCACGCAAACAGTCCCGTGAAGAATACCGCAGACTGAAGCACGACGGGCAGTTCTTCGCCCGCATGCAGAGCGAGCGACATCGCGGCCGCGCTCAGCAGGGAAATCACCATCCAGAATCGCGGCGCACACCAGCGCGAACTTCCAAAACAGAGAATGAAGGACAGCAGATACAGCGCGAGCGGGATGATCCAGAGAAACGGCACCGAGGCAATATCCAGGCAGACCTGATTGGTTGTAGCCAGCAGCATCACCGATGGCATGCAGCCCAGCACGAACCAGTAAAGAATGGTGCTCGACCGAACGCGGCCCGGTTGTTCTTCACGCCGCGCTGACGATTCAGATGTTGTGGAAAGCTCGGCGTCAGGCAATCGGAACAGCAGGACTGCCACCAGGCCGCAAACGAGCGCATAGGCGTAGAACGCGACCATCCAGAACGACGCCTGCCTCTCCAGCGAAAGGTACGGCTCAACGACAAATGGATAAGCCAGCAGCGCCAGCAGCGAACCGAGATTAGACAGCGCGTAAAGCCGGTATGGCGACCGGCCGGCAGTCAGTCTCGACCACCACGATTGAAGCAGCGGCCCGGTGGTGGACAGCAGAAAGAACGGAAAGCCGACGGTCACCAGAAGGATGCGGATGATCTGCACCTCCGGTGACTCAGGCGACAGTGGCTTGTCGCCGGCGTCCGGCAGGATCTGCAGTGTCGCTCCCGCCAGCAGCAGCAGCGCCCCGTGCAGCATGGCCTGACGACGAGGCGACAGAAACCGCACCATGAGATGTGCCCAGGCATATCCACAGAACAACAGCCACTGAAACACCAGCATGCAGGTGGCCCAGACTCCGGGAGTTCCACCAAACCAGGGCAGAATGGTCTTGCTGATCTGCGGCTGGACCTGAAACAGCAGAAAGGCTCCCAGAAAGACCGTCACAGCACACAGGAGAGCGGGCATGAAGGAGACTGTTCATGAAGGGCAGTGTGAGGCAGACCGGCAGAGCATTCGGAAGTGCCTTCGCTCCGTGAACACGCGAGAGACAGCCTGCACCAGAAACTCTTCCGAATGAGCGAACACGCTGAGCACTCAAGCGACAACGAAACTTCGTCGAGGTGCCTCGCGCCGGCAGAACGGTATATCTCCGCGAATTTCCGCCGACCACGTGTTGCGGAAACTCTTCACGGATAATTCATCGTGACAATCATCCGCGCGGCACCGGGGACTGCCGCGATATCGCCCGGCTGGCCGGTTCACTCAACAGACACACTTCCGCTGATGCGTTTGTCGGCGGCTCCGTGTTTCAGGCCGGTCTCAGTATCAACCACGATGGAATGCGCATCGCCTTGACTGCGCACAGTCTCAAGGCGATGGCCGGCTTCTTCGAGACGTTTCCGTTCGGATTCGGTAACCCGGCCGGCTTCCAGACGCGCGACATCCGGCAGCCACTGATGGTGCAGCCGCGGCGCATCGACGGCCTGCCGCGCGGTCATGTTCTGATCAATCACAGCCGTCACGATCCCCAGCACCGTGTTGATGATCGTCCGCCCGCCCGGACTGCCGGTGACAATCCGCACGCGGCCATCCTTCAGCACGATCGTCGGCGTCTGAGAACTCAGCATCCGCTTGCCCGGTTCCACGACATTGGCCGGAGTGCCGATGCGGCCGCTGCTGTCGGTGGTGCCCGGCTGCAGATTGAAGTCCGTCATTTCGTTGTTGAGCAGAAAGCCGCCACCGCTCACCGTCACGAACGAACCGTAGCTGTCCTGCAGCGTGTAGGTATTGGAAACCGCGTTGCCTTCGGCATCCATGACCGAGAAGTGCGTGGTGTTCGGCCCTTCGGCCGGCTGCAGAATGTCACGGCCGAGTTCTTCGCTGCGAGTCGCCTTGTCCGGACGGATGGATGCGGCCAGCTCCCGCGCGTAATCCTTCGAAGTCAGTCGCTCCACAGGAACGTTCGTGAAAGCGGGATCACCGATGTGACGCGCGCGATCGAGATACGCGCGGCGCATGGCCTCGATGAAGAGATGCGTCGAAGCGGATGACTCGCGCGGCTGCCGCGGCAGGTCGAACGTCTCCAGTACGTTGAGCATCTCCACCAGCGCGATGCCGCCGGAACTGGGCGGAGGAGGCGCGAAGAGGTCGTGGCCTCGATACGTACCGTGAACCGGCTTCCGGGCGTGAGCCTGATACTTCGCGAGATCCTCTTTCGTGATCAACCCGCCACCGCGCTGCATCTCGGCCACGAGCTGATCGGCGATCCGGCCGGTGTAAAACGCATCGGGACCGTCGTCCGCGAGCACTCGCAGCGTTCTCGCCAGATCCGGCTGCACCAGCCGGTCCCCCGCCTGCCACTCGCGCGGTGTGCCATCGTCCTTCGAGCGGAAGAAAACCCGCAGCGTCTCGTCGTAACCGGTGAGGTTCTTCCGCCACGCATTGAGCGACCGGGCCAGCGGCGCATCGACGGGAAAACCTTCCTCAGCCAGTTGAATGGCCGGTTGCACGAGTTCCTTCCACGGCCGCTTTCCAGACCGCTGATGAGCCAGTGCCAGTCCGCGCACGGTGCCGGGCACTCCGACGGAAAGCGGTCCACGGCTGGATGCGTTGAGCTTCCGGAAGATGTCTTTCGTCGCGGCCAGCGGTGCGGTCTCACGGTATTCAATGCAGACCGTCTCACGCGAGTCGGCCGAGTGGACCATCATGAATCCGCCGCCACCGATATTGCCGGCGGGCGGATAGGTCACGGCCAGAGCCAGCGCTGTGGCAATGGCGGCATCGACCGCATGCCCGCCCTTGCGGAGCACCGCCGCGCCCGCTTCCGAGGCTTCCGGAGAAACGCTGACAACCAGCCCCTTCGCGGTCTCGGCATCGTGCCGGGTGTCCTGCGCGGGCAGCGGCAGCACAGTCAGCAGAAACGCCAGAACAAGTGAGAGCGAACGCCGTCGGGACATCGTCAGCCGGTTCATGATGCGGTCCTTTTCACAGGAACCCTCTGGATTGCCAGATGATCCAGAGGGACTGGCAGCCATCAACCGGCGAGGCTTTACGACTTCGCCAGATCGCGCAGCACGGTGTGCAGGATGCCGCCGTTGCGGTAGTACTTGACCTCAACCGGAGTGTCGATGCGGCAGGTGGTCACGAAGTGAACGGCGCTGCCGTCGGCCTTTCTCGCGGTGACTTCCACCGCCTGACGCGGCTTGAGGTTGTCATCCAGAGCGATCTCGAAGACTTCCGTCCCGTCGAGATCCAGCGATTCGCGACTCTCACCTTCGCGGAACTGCAGCGGCAGCACGCCCATGCCCACCAGGTTCGAGCGATGAATCCGCTCGAACGAGGTCGCGATCACGCAGCGGATGCCGAGCAGATAAGTTCCCTTGGCCGCCCAGTCGCGCGAAGAACCCGTGCCGTATTCAGCACCGGCCAGCACCACCAGCGGCGTGCCACCGGCCTTGTATTGCATCGACGCATCGTAGATCGAAGTGATCTCGCCGGTGGGCAGATACTTCGTCACGCCGCCTTCGGTTCCCGGAGCCAGCAGGTTCTTCAAACGGATGTTGGCAAACGTCCCGCGCGTCATCACACGATCGTTGCCGCGCCGGGCGCCGTACTGATTGAAGTCCGCGACCGAAACACCATTCTCGATCAGGAACTTGCCAGCTGGCGAATCCTTCTTGATGGAACCGGCGGGACTGATGTGGTCGGTCGTCACCGAATCACCCACCGACACCAGACAGCGGGCACCGGTGATGGACTGGATCGGTGCCGGAGCGGGCGGCATATCGACGAAGAACGGCGGCTCCTGAATGTAGGTGCTCTTCAAATCCCATTCGTAAAGGTCGCCGGTGGAAGTCGGGATCGACTGCCATTCGATCGGACCATTGGTCGCGCTGCCGTACTCGTTGATGTAAGTCTCCGGCGACATCGACGAATTGATCGTCTCCAGCACTTCCGCCTGAGTCGGCCAGATGTCCTTCAGATAGACATCTTCGCCGTTCTTCCCTTTGCCCAGCGGCTGAGTGGTCAGGTCGATGTCCGTGGTGCCGGCGATGGCATAAGCCACCACCAGCGGCGGACTGGCGAGGTAGTTCGCTTTGACCTGCGGATTGACCCGGCCTTCAAAATTGCGGTTGCCGGACAGCACGGCCGACACCACCAGGTCGCCTTCGCTGACCGCTTTCGACACGGGTTCGGGCAGCGGGCCGCTGTTGCCGATGCAGGTCGTGCAGCCGTAACCAACGGTGTTGAAACCAAGCTGATTGAGCGGCGCATCGAGTCCCGCTTTGTGCAGATAATCGGTCACCACGCGGGATCCCGGAGCCAGACTGCTCTTCACCCACGGCTTGCGGCTGAGGCCTTTCGCCACGGCGTTGCGAGCCAGCAGACCGGCGCCGATCAGCACGCTGGGATTGCTGGTGTTAGTGCAACTGGTGATCGCCGCGATGACCACCGCACCGTCGGTGATGGTCGCGCCGCTGCCGTCGTTGACTGGAACGACCGGCGCTGCCGACGTGCGATTGAATCCTTTGCTGAGCTGTTCGCGCCAGACGGACTGCATGTCCTTGAGCAGCACGCGATCCTGCGGGCGCTTCGGTCCAGCCAGAGACGGTTCGACGGTCGCCAGATCCAGTCCCAGCGTGCTGCTGAAGCGCGGCGTCGGCGACGACGCGGTCCGGAACAGGCCCTGCTCCTTGTAGTATCGCTCAACCAGATCGACTTCATTCTCCGTCCGTCCGGTGCGGCGCAGATAATTGAGCGTCTCGTTATCGACCGGGAAGAAGCCCATCGTCGCGCCGTATTCGGGAGCCATGTTGGCGATGGTGGCTCGATCGGCCAGCGACATGTGATCGAGACCCGGCCCGAAGAACTCGACGAACTTCCCGACCACGCCGTGCTTGCGCAGCATCTGCGTCACAGTCAGCACCAGGTCCGTGGCGGTCACGCCCTCGCGCAGCGATCCCTTCAGCTCAAAGCCGACCACTTCCGGAGTCAGCATGTAAATCGGCTGACCGAGCATCACGGCTTCGGCCTCGATACCGCCGACGCCCCAGCCCACCACGCCCAGGCCGTTGATCATGGTCGTGTGCGAGTCGGTTCCCACCAGCGAATCCGGGAACGCCACGCCGTTCTTTGTGAGGACTCCCTTGGCGAGGTACTCCAGGTTGACCTGATGCACGATGCCGGTCGCGGGCGGAACGACGCGGAAGTTGTTGAAGGCCTGCTGACCCCAGCGCAGGAAGCGATACCGCTCGCCGTTGCGCTGAAACTCCAGGTCGATATTTTCCTGCAGCGCGTTCGGGGTTCCGAAGGCATCCACCTGCACCGAGTGATCAATGACCAGATCGCACGGCACCAGCGGGTTGATCTTCTTCGGATCTCCGCCCATGCGGACCATCGCCGCGCGCAGAGCTGCCAGATCAACCACGGCCGGCACGCCGGTGAAGTCCTGCAGCACGACGCGGCCGGGCATGAAGGGCAGCTCGATTTCTGCCGGCTTCGGAGCGTTCCACTTCACCAGGTTCGTGACGTCGTCCTCGGTCACGACGAACCCGTCCACATTCCTCAGCAGCGATTCCAGCAGGACGCGGATGGAGTACGGCAGCGTGCTGATATCACCGATCCCGGCCAGACTGCTCAGGCGGTAAATCTGAACGTCGCCGCCGCGCGTCTTGAGGGTGGCCAGCGCACCGAAGGGGTTGGACTGAGACATCGCAGGTGACTCCGATTGAGGTCCGCAGGAATTCTTGCCGGCCGGTGCAGAGCTTCTGGCTGATGAAAACCAGAGGCGGCAGGTTAAGGCAGCCGGACGTGACCGGTCTGAGAGCGTGACACAATTCCGGTCCGAATGACGCGCGATCGGATTCTAGCCGGGGCGGATTGACCGGCAAGCAGGCTCCGGCGGGCAGGACAAACCGGTCGAAATCCCTACAATCCGGCCCATCCCGCAACGACCGCCGCTGACTGGTGGCAGACGACCGCGATTCAGGACTGTCGCGGACCGGAAGGGACAGCCCGTTTTCAAAGTTCTCAGGAGAAGTTCCGATGGCGACCGCTGAAATCAGCACGCTTCCTTACAAAGTCAAAGACATGAGCCTGGCTGACTTCGGTCGTGCGGAGATCGAACTGGCCGAAAAGGAAATGCCCGGCCTGATGGCTCTCCGCGAGAAGTACGGGCCGACTCAACCGCTGAAGAATGCCCGCATCGCCGGTTGCCTGCACATGACCATTCAGACGGCGGTCCTCATCGAAACTCTGCAGGCTCTGGGCGCGACCATTCGCTGGTCCAGCTGCAATATCTTCTCAACTCAGGATCACGCGGCCGCCGGCGTCGCCGCCGCAGGGACGCCGGTCTTCGCCTGGAAGGGTGAGTCCAACGAGGAATTCGACTGGTGCATCGAGCAGACGCTGTTCTGGCCGGACGGACAACCGCTCAACATGATCCTCGACGACGGCGGCGACCTGACCGCGATGGTCATCGACAAGTACCCGGAACTCATCAGCGGCATCAAAGGCATTTCCGAAGAGACGACGACCGGTGTCAACCGCCTGTATCAGCTTCAGAAGGAAGGCCGCCTGCCGCTGCCGGCCATCAACGTCAATGACTCGGTAACCAAGAGTAAATTCGACAATCTCTACGGCTGCCGCGAATCGCTGGCCGACGGCATCAAACGGGCCACCGACGTCATGGTGGCCGGCAAGGTCGTTGTGGTCTGCGGTTACGGCGATGTCGGCAAGGGCTGTGCCGATGCGATGCGCGGACTGGGTGCCCGAGTCATCATCACCGAGATCGATCCCATCAACGCGCTCCAGGCGGCGATGGAAGGCTACCAGGTCACGACGCTGGAAGAGGCCGCCTCACTGGGCGACATCTTCGTGACCGCGACCGGTTGCGTGGATGTGATCCGTGGCGAACATCTCGATCAGATGAAGAGCGAAGCCATCGTCTGCAACATCGGACACTTCGATTCTGAAATCGATGTCGCCTACCTCAAGAAACGAGCAGACGTCCGCTGCGTGCGGATCAAGACCGATGCGATGGTCGGCGGGCCGGTGGACAAGTTTGTCTATCCGGACGGCAAATCAATCCTGGTCCTCGCGGAAGGCCGCCTCGTGAACCTCGGTTGCGCCACCGGCCATCCGTCGTTCGTGATGAGCAACAGCTTCACCAACCAGGCAATCGCTCAGATCGCGCTGTGGAATCCAACCGTGCTGGGCTTCCAGCCGGATCAGTTCCAGACCGGAGTTCACATGCTGCCCAAGCGGCTCGACGAAGAAGTCGCACGGCTCCATCTGGGCAAGCTGGGTGTGAAACTGACAACGCTCACGCAGAAGCAGGCCGATTACCTGAACGTCGCCATCGAAGGCCCGTACAAGCCGGAGCACTACCGGTATTAATCGCTCGACACTGCTGGTGAACTCTGCAAGCCGGTCTCATTGAGCCCGGCTTGTTCCTTTCAGGCTGCGTTGATTTTGCCGCAGATTTCTTGAGTAAAAGCGTTGGAACCGCAGATCCGCACTGATGAACGCAGATGGTTTAAGAATCACTCCATCAACGCGGATCGCGCCACCTGAGAACTGCTGCCGGTTCAAGCAATAGTCATCTCATTTGAATGATACTTCTCTCATGGTGATGAATGAGACGTTGACAAGCTCGAAGCGCCAGCGAGTGCGTCCGGCATTTTGAACACACTTGCTGGCGCTGCGTGCTTGTCTGAAATGTCTCGCTGATGCCCGGGTGAGGTAGAACTCATTTGAAGTATCCGTGTTGATCCGTGTGAATCCGTGGCCGAATTCCCCAGCCGGAATCCCCGCCGGTTCTGGATGCGTGCGTGCTCCAGTCAGTGCGGCGAATACCGGCGATCGAAGTGCGTGTAGCCGCCGTCCACAAAGATGATCTGACCGGTCGTGTGGCTTGATCGCGATGATGCCAGGAAGACCACCATGTCCGCGATCTCCTCGCACGTTGTGAATCGCTGGCCCAGCGGAATCATCTGCTCGATCTTCCGTCGTTCCGCGACCGGGTCGGACATCGTGTTGAGCCAGTTCTCATACAGCGGCGTCCACGTTTCCGCCGGGATGACCGCGTTGACCCGGATGCCATCGGCGGCGAGATCGACCGCCCATTCCCTCGTCAGCGCATTGATGCCGCCTTTCGCCGCCGCGTAAGCCGATGTGCCTCCCTGGCCGGTCACGCTGACCTTGGAACCAATGTTGATGATCGTTCCGCGCGATTTCTTCAGCGCCGGCAGCGCGTGATGAGCCATCGCATAAACGTGAACCAGATTCCGCCGCAGCGATTCCACAAACGCATCCGGACCGGCCTCCAGGCCCACGCCGTCGTTTACACCCGCGTTGTTGACCAGCACGTCGATCCGGCCGAACCGCTGCAGCGTCTGCTCGACGGCCCGGCGGCAGTCTTCTGTCTCACACAGATCCGCCTGAATGAAGACGCACTCCCGACCCAGCGCGGCGTATTCCGTCTCCAGTTGACGTCCCTCTTCCACGCTGCGGTTCACATTGGCCACCCGCGCTCCTTCGGTCAGAAACGAACGGACGATGCCCTGCCCGATCCCTTTGGAACCACCTGTCACCAGCACGACTTTGTCTCTGAGTTGCAGGTCCATGAAATATCTTTCATTCATTGTGGAGCTGCCGATCAGCGAGGGCAGCAGTGACGCGTCATTTCCATGAGGAGCGAATTGAGCCACGGATAACACGGAGAGACACAGATCTTTTATCCGTGTGCCTCTGTGTGTATCCGTGGCTCACTTTCATTCAACAGAATCACTGCTGTCGCAGGGCCGCACTATTCATCGACCATCACAACCCGACATGCACTCGTGACTGATGCCGCTTCAGAGCGGCTTCGATGAAACCGTTGAAGAGCGGATGCGGCGCGAGCGGCTTGGATTTGAACTCAGGATGAAACTGCACGGCGAGAAACCACGGGTGTCCCGGCAATTCGACAATCTCGACCAGAGTCCCGTTCGGGCTTGTCCCGGCGATGCGCATGCCACCCTGCTCAAACTGCCGACGGTATTCCGGATTGAATTCATACCGGTGCCGGTGTCGCTCGCTGACTTCGCTCTTTCCATAACACCAGGCGGCCAGGGAGTCGGGATCGAGCACGCAGGGCTGCGCTCCCAGCCGCATCGTGCCACCCTTGGTCGTGACTGTTTTCTGCTCTTCCAGCAGACAGATCACCGGATGGTTGGTGGCATCGGCGAATTCCGTGCTGTTGGCGCCGTCCAGTCCCAGGACATTCCTCGCGAACTCAATGACGGCGCACTGCATGCCCAGGCAGATGCCGAAGAATGGAATCTCGCACTGTCGCGCGTAGCGGATCGCTTCGATCTTGCCTTCGACGCCCCTCATCCCGAAGCCGCCGGGAATGAGGATACCGTCCACTCCTCCCAGCAGCACTTCCGGGCCTTGCTCCGTCAATTCTTCTGCTTCGATCCGCTTGATAACCACGCGCGATGAGTGATTGAAGCCGGCATGGTCCAGCGATTCGTAGATTGATTTGTACGCGTCGCGGTGTTCGATGTACTTGCCCACCACTGCGATCGTGACTTCGTGTTCCGGATTGCGGATCCGGCGAAGCATTTCCCACCAGGCGTCCATCTGCAGCGGCCCGGCCCGCAGGCCCAGCTTGTCGATGATGAGCTGGTCGATGCCGTGTTCCACCAGCCCCTGCGGGACTTCGTAGATCGACAGCGTCTTATCGACTTCCTCGATGACTGCCTGCTTTTCGACGTTGCAGAACATGCCGATTTTCTCGAGGTTTTCAGCGCCCATCGGCCGTTCGGTGCGGACGATGAGGATGTCCGGCTGAATGCCGATTTCGCGGAGCTGCTGGACGCTGTGCTGCGTCGGTTTGGTTTTCATCTCGCGGGCCGCGCGGAGATACGGCACCAGCGTCAAATGAATGAAGAGGCAGTTGCCTTTGCCGACATCCAGCGGAATCTGGCGGATGGCTTCGAGGAACGGAAGACCTTCGATATCACCGACCGTGCCACCCAGTTCCGTGATCACGACATCCACATCCGGGCCACCCAGACCGCGGATGCAGGATTTGATTTCATTGGTCACATGCGGGACGACCTGCACGGTCTTGCCGAGATACTCGCCGCGGCGTTCCTTCTCGATGACCTTCAGATAGATCTGCCCGGTCGTGAAGTTCGAACCTTTGCTGACCGGGCCGTTGGTGAAGCGTTCGTAATGGCCCAGGTCGAGGTCCGTCTCGGAGCCGTCGTCCAGCACGTAGACTTCGCCGTGCTGATAGGGACTCATCGTCCCCGGATCGACGTTGATGTACGGATCGAGCTTCTGCATGCGCACGCGCAATCCGCGCTGCTCCAGCAGCATGCCCACCGAAGCCGATGTCAGCCCCTTGCCCAGCGAACTGACCACTCCACCCGTCACGAAGATGTGCTTCGTCATAAAGTCCGGTTCCAGATCTGTCTTGAAGCGCGGTTTCGCCCGCGTTTACTTCCATCAATGACGAAGACCCGGTTCCATGCGAAACCGGGTCTTCGATTCAGTGTCGTCACTCCCGTATTTTCAGGCCGCCACCCGGCCTTTCCGGCTGGCGACGAAGCGAGCATAGTCCGCCGGAGTGTCGATTCCAACTGAGCGGTGTTCGACCTCAGCCATGAGAATTGCGGCTCCGCATTCGAGTGCCCGCAACTGCTCCAGCTTCTCCAGTTGCTCCAGCCGCGATGGCGGAAGCTGCGTCAGTTTCAGCAGGAAATCGCGTCGATAGGCATAGATGCCCAGGTGCAGTTTCCACGGCGAGCCTTCGCCCAGAACCTCGTCCCGGTTTCGATCGCGGACGAACGGGATCAGGCTGCGACTGAAGTACAGCGCCTGTCCATTCGCGGCGGTCACGACCTTGACGCAGCCGGCATCATCCAGCAACTCCGGATCGGTGATGGGCGTGCAGAGCGTGGCCATCGACGCGGCTGGCTGGTCCATCAGCAGTTGAGCCACCTTGTTGATGGCGTCGGGATCAATGTCCGGTTCATCGCCCTGAATGTTGACGATGATGTCCGTCTCCGGGCAGCAGCGGCGGACGACTTCGGCGATCCGGTCCGTGCCGCTGGGATGATCCCCGGTCATCTCGCAGCGTCCGCCGAAGTTCTGAACCGCCGCCGCAATCTGCAGGCTGTCCGCGGCGATGATCAGGTCGGCCGATCCGTCGGGACGCTTCAAAACGGCCGCACCTGATGCGGCTTCCCAGGTGTGCTGAATGAGCGGCTTGCCGGTTTCGGCCAGCAGCATTTTTCCGGGCAGACGCGACGACTGCAGCCGCGCGGGAATGATTCCAGTGACACGCATGACGACATCCCTGTCTCGTGATGAAAGTCGGCTTTCAGACCGCCGGTTTTATGGCATCTGACAGGAATTCTGTCAGCGTCAGTCCGGGTGTCGAGATCCAGCAATGATCAAGGTTGATCGCTTCGGAACGGGCCGTGGATGTAGACGTCGCCATCGAGCGGATCAATGTGCAGTGGATCGACCTGAGCGAACCGCGGGATGAAATCCTGGCCCAGCCCGCCGACGGGGCTGAGCGCAGCCGCTCCGCCGCAGAGTTTCGGAGCGACAAAGACGTGGACCTCATCGACCAGGTTCTGATCGAAGCACGAACCCAGCAGACCGGCTCCCCCTTCGATCAGGATGTTCGTGAAGGACCGGCGACCCAGCTCATCCAGCAGTGCGCGCAGATCGGGACGCTGGGAACCGGTTTCCCCCGGCAGGACCAGCACCTCCGCTCCGGCCTGACGGTGTTGTTCGCACTGCGCCGCATTGGCCTTTTCGCTGCAGACGACCATCAGCGGCGCGATCCCGATGGTTCGGACCAGTTGCGAATTCAGGCTCAGTGAGGCCGTTGAATCGATCACGATTCGCAGGGCCGTTCGCGGACCGGGCGGGCGCGCGGTCAGCAAAGGATCGTCGATCCGAGCCGTTCCCGCGCCGACGACGATGGCATCCATGCGTCCGCGCAGCTGATGCACGATCGCGCGGGACGACTCATTGGAAATCCACTGCGACTGGCCGGTGCGGGTGGCGATGCGGCCATCCAGAGTCATCGCCCATTTCGCATGGACCCACGGCTTCCGGTGCTGAACCCGTTTGAGGAACGGCGCGTTCATCAGCCGGACTTCCGCTTCCAGCATTCCGCTGATGACTTCCACTCCGGCCTCCTGCAACTGCCGGAGGCCCCCGCCATCGCAGTGCGGCGACGGATCGCGCAGACCCACGACGACCCGCTTCACCCCCGCATTGATCACCGCCAGCGAACAGGGAGGAGTCTTCCCGTAGTGGCAGCACGGTTCGAGCGTCACATACAGCGTTGCGGCTTCCAGCAGTGCCGCGCGACCGACCGCGTCGGGATAACGGCTTTCGAAGTTCCGGAGCGCGTTGACCTCCGCATGCGGCCCCCCGAAACGCTCGTGAAATCCGCTCGCCAGATGATGCAGCGTGCGATCAACCAGCACCGCGCCGACCATGGGGTTGGGTTCGACAGAACCGGCAGAACCCCGCGCCAGCGCGATCGCGAACCGCATGACGGCTTCCGGCGATTCAAACTGCACCGGCGGTTTCATGCGACCACTCCCGCTGAGCACTGTCACTGGCGAGGAAAGGTTGAGTTGTCACGAAGCGACCGCAATCAGTCTGCCGGACTGCGGACAGCACATGCACGGGTCACGCCGGCTCCAGAATTCGCAACGAGACTTTGCTGACGAAGTCTTTGACTTTCGGTCGGTACTCCATCATGTGCGGCGCGACGAGATGAGCTTCCAGAGCCGCGATGCTGTCCCATTTTTCAACGACAGTCACCACGTTCTGCCGAGGCTCGCCCACCACCGGCAGGTTCACGTCCACATCCACGGTCGGGCCGTATTCGATGCAGCCCTGCTCGGCGCAAACCAGCGGCACGATGCGGTGAAACTCCGCGAGGAATGCTTCGCGCGTGCCTTCCTTCAATTCAATTTCAGCCAGTACAAAGATCACGACTGTTTCCTTCCCGGTATCAACCCGCTCGGCGTTTCGTGAGATGTTCAAGATGTCTTCGTTTGACACGCAGCCGGAGGCGCAGGCGTTTTCAGCGTTCAAAGGCCATTTGACGTCTGCCGCTCCGCAGAGCAGATCCCGCCGTCACGCCGGGGCGTGGTCCTTCACCACTGGATTGGTCAGCGAGCCGATGCCGGAGATGCTGATCGTGACCGTGTCTCCGTTTTCCAGAGTGAAATTGTCGGGCGGCACGATGCCCGTTCCAGTCAGCAGGAACGCTCCGTTGGGATATTCACTTTCGCGGCCGAGCCATTGAATCAGATCATCGAATGTCCGGGCCATCTGGCTGAGCGACGTTTCTCCGCGGAAGGCCGTGACGCCTTTGCGTTCGATTGTCAGTTGAATGGTCGTCGCCGCCAGATCGAGCGGCTGGTTCGCCAGCAGAACGCTCGGACCGAGTGCGCAGCACTGTTTGTAGACCTTGGCCTGCGGCAGGTAGAGCGGGTTTTCGCCTTCGATATCGCGGGCGGACATGTCGTTGCCGATCGTATATCCGACCAGCTTCATGGACGGAGAAATCACCAGCGTGAATTCCGGTTCGGGAACAGACCATTTGCTGTCGTACCGGACCCGGACTGGTTCGCCGGGGCCGGAGACTCGTCCCGGAGTTCCCTTGAAGAAGATCTCCGGCCGCGCCGCCGTGTAGACGCGGTCGTAGTGCGACGCGCCGGTTTCAGATTCTTCCATGCGCGCGATCTGGCTCCGCTTGTAAGTCACTCCAGCGGCCCAGACTTCCTGATGGTCGATCGGCGCTAGAAACTGGACCTGACTGTGAGGAATCGGATCGGCCTTCGGATCGATCAGAAACTTCGCCAGCCCGGCAGGATCGGGCGCGTGCAGGATGTCCGCCAGACGCCGGCAGTTTTCCACCTGAGTCAGGTCCAGCGGCTGGATTGTCGTGTCGTTGACGGAGGCCACTCCGATGGCCCCTCCCGGCAGCATGACTCGTGCGAGTCTCATAAGAACCGTCCTGTTCACAGAGTGTGATGCATGTGCGCGAAACGCGAACCACAAAGAAGCGCCGCATTGTGGTCAGCGGGATGGACCGGTCTGATCCTGCGTGGTGCGCAGGAACTCCAGCGTCGTCAGCATGTCCGGCGGCAATGGTGCTTCAAACTCCATGGGTTTTCCACTGACAGGATGCTTGAAGCACAGGCGCAGCGCATGCAGAGCCTGCCGCTGGATGAGCACGCGCGAATTCGTTTTCGGAAGACGCTCATCGAGGTCCGCTTCCGTCACTTCCTTCCGGCCGCCATACAACGAATCGGCCAGCATCGGATGACCGAGGTGGCTCATGTGGACGCGGAGCTGATGCGTGCGTCCGGTCTTCGGCAGCAGCCGGACCCAGCTCGCACGGGAAAAGCGTTCCAGCACTTCATACTGAGTGACCGCGTCCCGCGCGTTGCCGCCTGGTTCGCAGACCTGCATTTTCTCGCGGACTTTGGGATTCACGCGGATGTGCGTCTCGATCCAGTCGCTGTCGTAACTGACCTGTCCCCACACCAGACCGCGATATTCCTTGGTGACTTCGCGCTGCTCGAACTGACTGCTGAGCCGGTGATGGACCTGATTGTCCTTGGCGATCAGGATGACGCCGGTGGTGTCGCGGTCCAGGCGATGCACGATACCGGGCCGGAATTTGCCAGCGACATCGCTCAGGTCGTCAAAGTGGAACTGCAGGGCCGCGGCCAGAGTGCCTCCGTAATTCCCTTTGCCCGGATGCACGATCATGTCGGCCGGCTTGTTGATGACGACCAGTGCTTCGTCCTCGTAAAGCACGTCGAGCGGGATGTCTTCCGCGGCGACACTTTCATCCGGAGCAGCCGGCAGCCGGACGCTGAGCGTGTCGTTGACCCGCAGTCGCCGGGCATTGCGCACCGGCAGACCGTTCAGCAGAATCGCCTCTTCCTCGATGGCTCGCTGAAACTGAGCGCGGCTGTAATTTGGATAGAGTCGGCAGAGGTAATGATCGACCCGCCAGCCATGCGCCCGAGCCTCGACGGTCAGATGAATCGGCTCAGACGGAAACAGAGGCAGCTCAGACATCGCGACTCGCGCAGGCGGAGAAAACACGGGGCGTATGGCCGGAAAGAATTCACCACAGAGGCACGGAGAACACAGAGAAAAACGCAGAAGCAACGGAACACGGGCTGGAACTGGAACAGCTCGACACCGCGGGACCGGACCGGCTCCGTGGTGACTTCCAGATCCGTAACGCTTCGATTACTTCGCGGCGTCTGCTTTCGGAGCGGCTTCGCCGTCGGCCGGTTTGTCTTCAGCTTTGGCAGGAGCGGCGGGAGCGTCCTCTTTCTTCGCCTCTTCCGCAGCCGGCTTGTCGCTGACAGGCTGGTCATCCGCTGGTTTCGTCTCAGCCGGTTTTTCTTCGGCCGGCTTGTCACCCGTCGGCGCGGCCGTTTCATTGATCTTCAGGTCTGACCAGTCGGACGGATACAGCTCTTCGGGAATCGGCGGCAGAGTGATTGGAGCCAGCTCCGGGTGTCCGGGAGGCAGGCCGTCGCGCGGAGTGGTGCGGTCGTCGATCTTTGGATTCTGCTTGCTGAACCAGGCGTAAAACGCGGCCGTTTCCGGCTTCTTCAGGGCTTCGATCCGCGAATCCGCCTCGCTCTTGTAGAGCGATTCCGGGAAGCGGGCCGTCAGCGCCTGCCAGGCCTTGATCGGTTCCGCTGTGTCTCCGGTGCAGGTGGCTTCGAGCAGTCGAGCCTGTCCCAGCATGGCTTTCTCGATGGCTCCCACTGGTGCGGACGGGTTCTTCAGCACTTCATCGAAGGCTTTGCCGGCGCTCGTCAACTGATTCTTCGCGGCGGCGCGATCGGTGAACTGCAACCCCAGCGCCTCGCGCAACAGCAGCTCGCCTTCCCGCAGACGCGCCCAGATGGCAACCGTCGAACCAGGATGATCGACGGTCACATTGCCAAACGTCTCCGCCGAACCAGCCGCCGCAAAGCTCGACCAGCCCGCTTCATCGCCGCCACTCCGCGCAGCGGCGGAGATCAACACGGCCACCACCACGATCACGGCGATCGCGCCGGCCGCCATGACAATTTTCGCGCCGTACAGCTGGAAGACTTCAGACTCGATGTTCGGCAACCGGCCGGGAACATGCTGCTGAGACTCAATCTGATCCTGACTCATGAAGCGAATCCTGCCGGCATCCCGGCCGGAACGGAGACAGACACGCCGGAGCGGTCCGGAAATACACCATCAGCCTGTGGCGAGAACGCACTCAACCGCAGTTTCAAGACAGCGAGTATAGAAGCCCGTGCCGGACCGTCAAAGCCGCCTGCGCCGCAGCCCGGCAGTTGCCAGACCGGGTTGAACCGCCTGTCGATCCGCACAATCGTATGCTGTCGGACGCTTCAACTCTCCGGGAGACAGCAGCATGAGGAATTGGTGGATGTTCGGGCTGTGCGTTCTGCTGATGACGGGAATCGCGCCGGGACAGAACTCCTTGCCGCCTCTGCCGCGCGTGCCGGCGAAGGAACCGGCCGATGCGCTGCGGACCTTCCAGACTCAGCACGGTTTCCGGATGGAACTGCTGGCCGCCGAACCGCTGGTCACGGATCCCGTCGCGATGGAATACGACGAGAACGGCCGGGCGTATGTCGTCGAGATGCGCGACTACCCCTACACCGACAAAACCACCGACAAGCCATTCGTCGAACGGACCACTGATGAACCGCTCGGACGAGTCCGCCTGCTGGAGGACACCAACGGCGATGGCATCTTCGATCGCGGCACGATCTTCGCCGAAGGTCTCTCCTGGCCGACGGGGCTGGCGCTTTGGAAGGGCGGCGTCTTCGTCACCGCCACACCGGATGTCTGGTACTTGAAGGACACCGACGGCGACGGCCGGGCCGACGTGCGACTCAAAGTGCTGACCGGCTTCCGCAAGTTCAACGTGCAGGCGGTCATGAACAATCTGCGCTGGGGACTGGACCATCGCCTGTATGGCGCGGGCGGCAGCAACGGCGGCATGATCCGGTCGGGTGATCAAAGCTCCGTGAAGCCGGTGACGATGTCGCGGCACGACTTCCGGTTCGATCCGCGCGGAGTCACCGACAGCGTCGCCGCCGTCGCGCTCGAACTGCAGTCCGGCGGAGCGCGCTTCGGTAACACCTTCGACGATCACGGACGACGCTTCATCTGCAACATCCGCAACCCGGTGCAGCATGTCCTGCTGCCGTCCGAATATCTCGCGCGGAATCCGCTGCTGCCCGTGCGGACCGCGCTGCACGATGCGGCCGATGCCGGAGACACGCTGCCCGTCTATCGCACCAGCCCGCCGGAACCGTGGCGCGTCATCAACGCGCAGCGACTGGCCGGTGACCGCACGAAGTATTCGCCCCGCAGCGAAACCGTGGCGGCCGGATATGTCACCAGCGTCAGCGGTATCACGGTTTATCGCGGCACGGCGTATCCGCCCGGGTTTCCCGGGCAGGTGTTTCTCGGTGAAGTCGCGGGCAATCTGATCCATCGCCAGAAGCTCACTCCTTCGGGCGTCACGTTCAGCGCGCAGCGGGCGGATGAGAACGTCGAGTTCGTCACATCGACCGACAACTGGTTCCGACCGGTCAACTTCGTGAATGCCCCTGACGGCACACTGCACGTGCTCGACATGTACCGCGAGACCATCGAACACCCGTGGTCGATCCCCGACGACATCAAGGCGCGGCTCGATCTGGAAAGCGGTCGCGATCGCGGGCGGATCTATCGCCTCGCGCCGCCGCAGTTCACCGTTCCAGAACCGCCGAAGCTGGGAACGGCCTCAACGCTCGAACTCGTCGCGACGCTCGAAAACAGAAACTCGTGGTGGCGCGAGACCGCGCATCGACTGCTCTACGAACGCCAGGATCGAACCGCCATTGAGCCGCTGCGGCAACTGCTGAAGACCAGCTCTGAGGAGCTTGCACGGCTGCATGCGCTCTGGTCGCTGGAGGGCCTGCAGACGCTGACTGAAGCCGACCTCATGCATGTGCTGCGGGACTCATCCACCGTTGTCCGCGAGCAGGCGGTGCGGCTCAGTGAATCCCGGCTGACGCAATCGGAAGCTCTGCGCCGCGCAGTGCATGTGCTCGCGGACGATCCGGCCGTGACCGTGCGATTTCAAGTGGCGTTCTCGCTGGGAGGACAGCTCGATCGGGTCTCTCTGGCAGCGCTGTCGCGCATCGCCGCGCGCGATGGCGACGATGAGTGGCTGCGAACCGCCGTGCTGAGCGCCGTGCCGGCCGCAGCCGCTCGCATCCTGGACGAACTGCTGCGCGATGAGGACATCGTGCGCGGGCGGCGGAGTCAGCTCATCGTGCGGGAACTCGCCATGCTGGTCGGCGCGCGAGCGGTTCCTGAAGAAGTCGCGCGCGTGGCCGCGTCCCTGCAACCGCCCGCGGCCGATGACGCCGCGCGACAGAAGGCCTCGCCGCAGGCGGCGATCCTGCAGGGACTGGGCATCGGTCTGCAGCGCGCGGGAAAGAAACTGGATTCCAGCGGAGCCGGTTCTGAAGCCGTGACTGCCTGGCTGAAATGGGCGGCGGAGATGGCGGCTCGATCTGAAGCGGAACCGGAAGCGCGGCGGCAGGCTGTGGAGCTGCTCGCGTTCGCCGACTGGTCGCAGGCCGAAGCGCCGCTGCGGGCGGCTCTGGCGACTCCCGCGCCGCTGGATGTCCATCTGGCCGCCGTGCGCACGCTGTCCGGCTTCCGGCAGGAAGCGGTTTCGCAGCGACTGCTGGAGGCCTGGCGGGGACTCAGTCCGGCCGTGCGAAGCGAAGTTGTCG
>Ga0172376_10001521_pt1 | contig 29489 bp, 24 predicted proteins | sample Lak35m_FD_121114 | JGI IMG/M metagenome (GOLD analysis project Ga0172376, IMG submission 121114) | Freshwater microbial communities from Kabuno Bay, South-Kivu, Congo - kab_092012_35m | ecosystem: Environmental > Aquatic > Freshwater > Lake | place: Democratic Republic of the Congo: South-Kivu...
CTCCACCCTATAGATTTCATATCCCATCTTCAAGTATAGCTTCCTAGCTTGATGATTTTTTTCCAAAACATGAAGATAAATGTCTTGAAATCCCCAACTTTTACACACTTGTTCACAACTAGTTAGTAAACTAGAACCCAAACCATATCTCCGATATCTTGGATCAACAGCCAAGTTAGACACATAAGGTGATAACCTGTTGTAGTTTGTCCAGCTATGGACAAATCGCACTCCCAGTTCTACTGTGCCAAGAACCTGATGGTTACCTGACTGGCTGGTATGGATAGCGACTAAACAAGTCTGGTGAGGCATTAATGTTTGGAGACGGTATCTGAGATCTTCATAAATGCCAATTTTAAACAATGGGAAGGCCCATCCCCATAAACCATTCTGGGAATAAAAGCTTTCGGTTATTATTTGGGCAATTCCAGACAAATCACTAGAAGTGGCCACACGAACTTGCCAATCACAAGCGTTTAAACTCACAAGCATTTAAGGGAGATGTCATTATATTATCAATGTTGTTGAGATTCCTGGGAACATGAACCAATTAAAATATTGTCAGCAATTGTTTGTTAGTCCACAGTGGTTATTTGGTAATATTACCAATCCAGATAATAATACACAGGATGACTCGTGTATAGTAGTTGTGGATTGTCGATTTTCCCTGACGGATCCCCTACTGGGAAGGAATCAATACCAGATGGGTCATATACCGGGCGCTTACTACTTAGATTTAAACCAAGATTTGTCCGGTGTGGTTGGTCAACATGGTGGAAGACACCCTTTACCAGATGTGTCTATTTTAGCTGATAAGCTGGCACAAATGGGGATTAATCATGGGGAATCTTTGGTAGTCGCTTATGATGATTCTCGATTGGCATTTGCATCTCGACTATGGTGGCTATTACGTTACCTAGGCCACGAAAATGTGGCCGTTTTAGATGGCGGTTTTTCCGGATGGCAAAGTTTGGGTTACCCCGTCTCTAATATACCATCTACCATACCGGGAACCAGGGGAAATTTTACTCCCCACCCACAAGTAACGAAAATTGTGGATTTTAATTATGTTAAACATTATGTAGAACAAATTAATCAGTCTACACTAATAGAAAACAAACCAGTTTTAATAGACTCAAGGGAAGGCGATCGCTATCGTGGGGAAAGGGAACCCATTGATCCAATTGCTGGTCGTATTCCGGGTGCTATAAATTACCCTTGGCAAGGGGTAACAAATGGCCAGGGCTATTTAGTGTCAGAACAAGGAGAAAGATGGCAAGCAATAGCAAATAGTCCGGAAATCATTGTTTATTGTGGTTCGGGTGTCACCGCTTGTGTTAATTTGCTATCCTTAGAAATAGCAGGAATTTCCACTGCTAAACTTTATCCTGGTAGTTGGAGTGATTGGATTAGTTATCAGACAAACAACATGTTTTCTTTTATTCGCTCGGATTTATCCGAATTCACATCTTATAAACCTCATCCCAGTAGTGATACGTTAGAACCAGTAAAGACTGAACTGGATAGGCTTGATACTAATGAAAGTCCTTACGATTTGCCACAGGAAATTAAGAAAAAACTGGCTGAGACTTTTCAACACACTATAGAGTCTAATCGCTATCCCGATGGAGGGCACGAAGCACTAAAAGCGGAAATAGCTCAATATGTGAGTGAATCCGCTGGTCTATCTTCTGATTCTTTCAGTGCTGTTAACATTTCTGTGGGTAATGGTTCGGATGAGTTAATTCGTTCCCTACTAATTTCCACCTGTTTGGGAGGAGCAGGCTCTATTTTGGTTGCCAATCCTACCTTCTCCATGTACGCTATCCTGGCACAAACCTTGGGTATTTCCGTAGTCAGTGTGGGTAGGAACCATGATCACTTTGAAATGGACTTAGCTGCTGCTCAAACAGCTTTAAAAGGAGCAAATCCCCCTGTGCGGGCGGTTTTTGTTGTCCATCCTAACTCTCCCACCGCTAACTGTTTGACCATATCAGAGTTAAATTGGTTGCAAGGTTTACCACCGGACATATTAGTGGTTATTGATGAGGCTTATTTTGAATTCAGTCAAAACACCCTGGTAGAAAAATTAATCAAACATCCTAATTGGGTAATTTTACGTACATTTTCCAAAGCTTTTCGACTAGCAGCCATGCGGGTAGGTTATTGTGTAGGTCATCCCCAAGTAATTTCTATTTTAGAAAAGGTTCGTCTACCCTATAATTTACCGAGTTTTTCCTTAGCTGGTGCTTTGGTGGCACTACAAAATCGCCAACTTTTACTGAGTTCTATCGTTGAAACTCTCACAGAAAGAGATAAATTGATTCAAGATTTATCCACACACCCCATTTTAGAGGTGGTTCCCAGTAGTACTAACTTTATTTATGTCCGGTTAAAACACAATGATTCCCCCGATGGAGTGTTAAAAACCATCAGTCAGAAATTAAGGAGTCAAGGTACTCTAATTAGATTATTACCTGGTGGATTACGAATCACCATAGGGACACCCGAGGAAAATGCCCGCACATTGAAGAGACTTAGGCAAATCTGAGAGAAATACTATGGATTTTGTACCCCAGGTCACTAAAGATGGTTCCCTCACTTTTTTCTCTGGAGAGTTTCAAGAGTCTTTCCACAGTCTTTATGGTGCTAAACAGGAGAGTTTTCTCAAGTTTGTGATTCCCACTCAAGTACCCCTATTCGCCCAAACAGGAAATGTTAAAATTTTAGATGTTTGTTACGGATTAGGGTACAACACCGCCGTAGCGTTACAATCTATTTGGGGAGAAAATCCCAATTGTCGGATAGAGGTTATAGGTTTAGAGTCGGATCCTCTGGTTCCCCAAGCCGCAATTTGTCATAATGTTTTTGCCGATTGGCATCAAGAGCATAAACTAATTTTGAGGGAGATTGCCTTTAAACACTGTTATCAAGATGATAATTTGAGTGTTAGACTAATTCTAAATGACGGGAGAAAATCCATTCAGGAGGTATTTTCCTCTGGTTTTTTAGCAGATGTGATTTTTCTAGATCCTTTTTCTCCACCCCATTGTCCCCAACTATGGACTGTAGAGTTTATTAAACAGGTTGCTCTTTGCTTGCAACCAGGTGGATTGCTGGCAACTTACTCGTGTGCTGCTGCTGTTCGTACAGCTTTAATGTCTGCTGGATTGATAATTGGCTCTACCACTCCTGTGGGAAGACGCACTCCAGGAACCATTGCTGGTTATGCTCCACATCAGCACAAGTACATCACAGAAACTTATCCCCTGGGTGCAGCAGAAATAGAACACTTAAAAACCCGTGCGGCCATTCCCTATCGTGACCCTCAACTTCAAGACCAAGCTCCTGATATCATGAAACGACGAGAACAGGAAGTTCTCACATCTACTCTAGAATCTACTTCTCAGTGGAGAAAAAGATGGCTGAAAAATGACCCCCCAACTCAATAAAAGATAAAACCATTTAAGTCTACATTTAAACTCAGTTAAAACTTGACAATTCATGATAGCAACGGAAACCTTAGAATTATTAGAATGGCCTCGGCTTTGTCAACATCTTTCTAGCTTTGCTGCAACTAAGTTAGGCACAATAGTTACTCGCTCCCTACCAATTCCATCCACACTGGAGGAAAGTGAAGGGTTATTGTGTCAAACCAAGGAGGTGTATCAGTTAGAAAGCCAACTAATTTCAGGATTATCTTTTGAGGGAATTCAAGATATTGGTGATTCCCTAGAAAGAGCTGAACTTCGAGGGTTGTTATCAAGCGAAGAACTGTTGGCTATAGCTACTACCTTAGCAGGAGCAAGAAATTTACGTCGAGTAATTGATAATCAGGAAGATTTACCCATTCTCTGTAATTTGGTCTCCCAATTGCGAACTTATCCCGAGCTAGAGCAGGAAATTCATCACTGTATCGATGAGCGGGCCCAGATTGCAGACCGCGCTAGTCAAAAATTGTCCGAAATTCGCGAGGATTTACGTAAATTACGTAGTCAAATTACCCAGAAACTCCATAATATTATTCAAGTTAAGTCTAATGCTCTACAGGAACTGATTATTACTCAAAGAGGCGATCGCTATGTATTGCCTGTGAAAGCAGTACAAAAAGATGCAGTTCCTGGAATTGTTCACGACTCTTCTACTAGTGGTGCTACTTTATATATTGAACCCAATAGTATTGTTTCTATGGGCAACCAATTGCGTCAAACCTTAAAACGAGAACAGGTAGAAATAGAAGCCATACTGAGAATATTAACTACAAAAGTAGCAGAAGTAAAACCGGATTTAGAAAAGTTACTAGCCATTGTCACCACTATAGATGTAGCTGCAGCTAAAGCTAGATATAGTCTTTGGATAGAGGGTAATCCACCTAGATTGATTCACCCTTCCATACCAGGAGGTTCATCTTCCGAAATTATCACTCTGCGGCAATTACGTCATCCCTTGTTAGTTTGGCAACAAAAACACGAACAGGGACATCTAGTGGTTCCAGTAGACTTACTAATTAGTCCCCATATTAAAGTTGTCACTATTACTGGACCAAATACCGGTGGTAAAACTGTAACCTTGAAAACTTTGGGTTTGGCCGCATTAATGGCTAAAGTAGGTTTATTTATTCCCGCACGTGAACCGGTGGAAATACCCTGGTTTAGTCACGTTTTAGCTGATATTGGAGATGAACAGTCCTTGGCACAAAGTTTATCCACCTTTTCTGGTCATATTCGTCGCATTAGTCGCATTTTAAATGCTATTGGCGAAGAAACACAGTCCTCACCCTACCAAACCAGTCATTCCCTGATTCTTTTAGACGAAGTAGGAGCAGGTACTGATCCAGTGGAAGGTAGCGCCCTGGCGATCGCACTGTTGAAATATCTTGGAGATCACGCTCAATTAACCATTGCCACTACGCACTTTGGGGAATTAAAATCCTTAAAATATGAGGATATTCGTTTTGAAAATGCCTCAGTAGAATTTAATGAAACCACCCTTTCTCCCACCTACAGATTATTGTGGGGGATTCCGGGACGTTCTAATGCGCTGGCCATAGCTTTGCGGTTGGGGTTAAAACCAGAGGTAGTGGAGAATGCTAAAAGCCAACTAGGAGAAACAACGGATGAAGTTAATCAAGTAATTGCAGGACTAGAAGCTCAAAGACGGAGTCAGGAAACAAAAGCTGCGGCGGCCCAGGAACTACTCAAGCAGACGGAGAAATTATACAAAGAAGTTTCCCAGCGAGCCACAGCGTTAGAAGAAAGGGAAAAAGATCTGCGAGCTTCCCAAGAGATAGCGGTACAGAAAGCCATTACTCAAGCCAAGGGAGAAATTGCCCAGGTAATTCGCCAGCTCCAACAAGGTAAACCCACAGCTCAAGATGCACAAAAAGCAACTAAGTTACTAACTGAAATTGCGGATAAATACCAACCGGTAGCTCCCCCAAAAGTGAAACAAGGATTTATCCCCGAACCTGGTGAAAGGGTGCGCATACCTAAATTAGGACAAACTGCCCAGGTAATATCTGCTGCGGATGGAAATGGGGAATTGACAGTGCGATTTGGAATAATGAAAATGACGGTAAACCTGGAGGATGTGGAATCCCTGGATGGGGAAAAACCATTAGTACCCAGCAAAACCAAGGTCCCACTTGCTGTAGTTTCTGGGCAAAAACAAGAACTTATAGCAGCATCATCAACATCGACTGAGAATTTAGAGATGCGCACATCCAAAAATACTGTTGATTTACGCGGAAAAAGGGTAGGGGATGCTGAATATATCTTAGACCAAGTTATTTCCCAAGCAGCAGGACCAGTATGGATTATTCATGGACATGGAACTGGTAAACTAAAACAAGGAGTTCATGAGTTCTTGCGACAGCACCCTAGGGTCAGTCATTATGAAGCAGCATCCCGGGTGGACGGTGGTACTGGTGTAACAATCGCCCATATCAAATAGGCAAAACTTAAAAACTTCTCACAATTAAGACAATAAATTTTCATTTCCCATAAAACCAAGACCTATTCTCTTGTTTAAACTGGGTAGTTGAGTCAACCAAAACCAATCAATCTTTGTTGTTGTCATGCTTGATAGCTTTTATTTACCGGATCACCTATGACAAAAGTTATGCAATCGACTGATAAGTCAGTCAAAGCCAATTCCCCATGGCAAGAATTAAGTCAGTTTCCAACTCCTAACTCGGTAGAATGGGATAACATTAAAACTCAATTGGATTTAGTGCTTTTAGCCCTGGAAACTTTAACTGGTATTGGTTCAGATGCGATGTTATCTGCAGCTACCCATCTGGATTTGGAATCAAAAGTACCCGATAGAATAGCTTTATGGCGATTACGCCAATCTAACCCCCTACGCAAAAGTCCAGGAGGGAGAAAAAAGCTAGATGTGGATGAGGCTAGATCTCTGGTTTTAATTACTTGTTATCTTGCTAAACAACATCAAGAGTTAATTCGGCGCGCTGTAGGTTTATTAGAAAAAATAGCGGCTAATCACCAGCAACTTCATCAAAATGCTTTACTGGCAGATTATACAGATAACTTCTGCAATGTTTACCAGGAAAGAATGGAGGAAGATGATAAAATTTCTACTGATTTGTTGACTAATTTAGCAGTTAAACTACTGATAGATTTACTCTTTTATAGCTCTCCTACTGGACATCGCCGACTCTGGTTAACATTGCTAGACCGTTCCACAAGATAATGGTATTTTTACTATGCCTGGATCCAATTCTGTTGTTCGCCGTTATACACCGCCCACTTGTACGTTAGAAATTCTAGCGGAAAGCTCACCCTTATCTCGTTGGATGAGTCAAACTGTGGTGGATCAGCTACGTTTTCAATTGCATTTTGATGATCCAACTTTACCAGAAGATTTGAGAATACCTATTGAGGGTAATCGGGAACAGTTGGAGGTTTTATGTAATGCTGTAAGCAGCTACGTGCAGCAACTTTTGCAAGAGTCATCCGATAGGTTTTGTGTGATTTTTCGGGAATCTACACCTTCCAAACCCTCTACGTTACCCTCGGAAGCGGAGGATATTGCTTCTAGTGCGTCTCCAGCATCTGCTTCCCTTCCCCATCATAGGGATAATACGGGGGTTTTAGAGGCTACTATTTATCTAGAATTCCAGGAGAATCTAACTCATAAACTATACCTAGGTTCCCTAGCTACCCAAAGATCTGGACCGGTGATTGAACTGACTCTATTACAGTTATTTGATTTATCTAGTGCTTTGGATGAGTATTCTGCTGATATAATTGCATTACCAACTATGGGAGCTGAAAGGTTCATAAGTTCCAAATTGCCCACATGGGCTCCTGTAGCAGCAGTGTTAACTTTGGCTTTGGGTCTAACTCCCTTCACCTGGCAATATGCTAGTAATATGCGCTCGGTGCGAGTAAATGAGCAACAAAAACCTCAAGAACCTATGTCAACCGGGGCACCTACTGTGAACCCGGATGCTGGTGTTAAGTCACCTGATTTAGCTGACCTACCTTCTGGTTTACCCAATTCTAATTTACCCAGTCCTAACCAGGAAAATTTGGATGTTCTTAGATCGGGCACAGTCTTCCCCACACCAACCCCTGGTACAACAGGTAAAAATCCCCTAAAAACACCTCTCCTGAAAACACCACAAATTGCAGGAGACATTATCCCTAATAGTCCTAATAGCACCCAAGTGCCCCCTAAAATACTGGGATATCCTACAGATCCACGGATACAAGGTAGAACACCTAATTTTAACATACCTCCGGGAGATGTCAACAGGTTACCCGATAGTCTACCTAATCCTTCCCTACCACAGACACAACCATTAGATAGAAGTAATAGAAGTGGGGATAATAACACAGCAGGAACTGCAAAACAAGACCTAACCACCATAACCAGTCAGGAAAACAAATCTTACGATACACCCCAAGTAGCAGAAGCAGGAAAGTATCTTCAAGGTAAATGGCGCCCACCCGCAGATTTTACTCAAACTCTAGAATATAGTGTTACCCTGGAGGTTGATGGCACAATTCAGCGGATTTTGCCCTTAAATCAAGCTGCTAGAGAATACATTGATAATACAGGTATGCCAGAAATTGGTAAACCCTTTGTTTCTAGTAATAAAGCAGGAAAAACTCTCAGAATTAGAGTTGTTTACTCCCCCGATGGCAAAGTCAAAACCTTTACAGAAACTCCATAAGTCCCCTACTTTCTCATCTCCTCCATGGCCCCCCTGGCCATAGCTGCGATCGCTCTATCAGTTGCTTTCGGTAGTTGATAATATTTGCCTCCCGCTGTTTTCGCTAGTTCTTTGGCAAAACCAGTTGAAACAAATTTACTTTCTGTATCTATTACCAGTAACTGCATCCCGGAAGCTCTAATCCTCCCTGCAATATCTAGGAGCTCTCCCTTAATATCTGGTTTTTCTCCTGGTTCCTGGGACTCCCCTAGGGATCTGGAGAGCGGTATATTACCTCTACCGTCGGTAATTGCCACTATCACCACTTGTCCAATGTCTCCTCCCATTTGGGCGTTGACACCCACTCTGACCGCTTGGGTTAATCCATGGGCCAAGGGGGAACCACCTCCACAAGGTAATTTTTCTAACCGGGTTTTTGCTAAAGCAATAGACCGGGTAGGAGGTAATAACACTTCCGCTTGTTCTCCCCTAAAGGGAATTAGGGCAATTTGATCTCGGTTTTGATAGGATTCAGTTAAAAGTTGCATTACTGCTCCCTTAGCCGACTGCATTCTATTTAAAGCCATTGAACCAGAAGCATCAACAACAAATACTACCAGGGCACCAGCTTTTCTCACTAACCGTTTTGTTCGCATATCCCCCTGTTCCACTATCACCCTTTTCCCTGGCTGTCTTAAACGACGCGCTTTTTGATATGGAGCAGCAGCTCTTAAAGTAGCATCAACGGCAATGCGTTTAACCTTGCCCTTGGGTAACATAGGTTTGATATAACGGCCCCTATCTTCTGAAAATATCAGACTGCGACTGCCCGATTTTCCTTGTCTTTGAGCCATCTGGGTGAAGTATAGTACCTCTGGATCGAGAATTACTCCCTCGGGGTCAAAAACAAACTCTTGGGGAATATCTGGAGGTTCCTGTTGCTCCTCTTGTTGTTCTTGTTGTTCCTCTTCTTGTTGCTCCTCTTGTTGTTCTGGTGAGTCCTGCTGATTTTGGGGTGGTGGTGGTGGTTGGTCTGGTGGTGGAGTTTGAATAACCGTGGTTCTGGGAACTATAACTAATTCTACTGCACGGCGTAGGTCTTCAGCACTAACACTATTACGTCCATCCAATGCTGCTGATGCTTTAGCAACACGGACAGCAAATAATTCTGCTCGGTGTCCTTCCACTCCTGCACGAATAGCTTCGTTGACCAGGTAGGTAATCTGCTCGGAGGAGATAGTTACTTCTTTTAACCATTCCCTGGCCAGTAATATTTGGGTTTTGAGAGAGTCTATATCCTCATTGTATTGCTGTATGAATTCTTGAGGAGATATGGAATAAGCGATCGCCTGTTCAACTGCTTGCACTCTTTGGTCTAACCCGAGTACTCCGTCTGCACTAAGAGCTATAGCGATTCTATCAAGCAGATGTTCTCTCAGGGGGCCTTCTTCAGGGTTATAGGTAGCAATAAAAAGGGGTTTACAGGGGTGTTGAAAACTTATCCCTTCCCTTTCTATTTGGTTACGTCCTTCCGAAAGGACGGCCAACAATTGATTACTAATTTGATCATCGAGCAAATTGATTTCATCTATATATAATACACCCCGGTTAGCGGTAGCTAGAAGTCCTGGTTGAAATACGGTTTTACCTTGTTTGACCGACTGCTCCACATCTACTGAACCTAAAAGCCGATCCTCCGTTACTCCCAGGGGTATTTGTACAAAAGGGACAGGTATAATTTCTGTGACTATTTCCTCTGACGTTTGTGCCACTAGTTGGTCATCCCAGGATTCTGGTTGTTCTGGATCACAATTGCTCATGGAGTCTTTGACAACTTCTATCCCCGGTAATAAAGCGTGAATACCGCGTGCCATAACCGATTTAGCCGTACCACGACGACCAGCAATCACCACACCTCCCAAACCGGGATCTACTGCTGCTAATAGCAGGGCGGTTTTAATTGCCTCTTGACCGACTACAGCGGCAAGGGGAAAAGCTGTGACTTTTGGAGTAGTTGTGGGTGTTGGCATTCTCGGTTTAGTGGTTATCATGTTTTTGAGGATAGCATTTATTTGAGTATTTGGATTTTCTTAGGGATATAATTTTCTCTATTAAACTTAGGTAAAACCCAGCAAAATGGTAGGAGTGGAACAGGAATTATTTAGAATTTCCCAGGGACATCTGAACTTAATTGAGAACTGTCCCAGGAAGTTTCAGCATACATGTTTAGATATGCTAACAACACCCACAGATCCTAAACAGGAAGAGTATAAAACATTGGGTAGTCGTTTTCACTTGCTAATGCAACAGCAAGCAATGGGACTACCGATTGAGAGTTTTATGGAGGAGGATGAGCGACTCAAAAGTTTAATACTGGATTTAACTGGAGTGATACCGGAAATCCTGACAGCGGGAAAGGAGGGGGAGACATTTCAGGAAAGTGAACATTCTAGAAATCTACAAGTGGGAGATTATTTAATAACCGTCATTTATGACCTGTTGATAGCCAACAATGAAAAGGCGAAAATATTTGACTGGAAAACCTATCGTCAACTACCAGACTTAAAGGATATCAAGTCTTTAGCCAGTCATTGGCAAACTAAACTCTACATGTATGTTTTGGCGGAAACTAGCACATACCTACCCAAAAATATATCTATGACTTATTGGTTTATCCCAGGAAAAGGGAAATCAAAAAAAATTGAGTTTAGATATAGTAATGTGGAGCATAAAAAAAACGGGAATGAATTAAAACAGCTCCTGGAGAATCTATCTATTTGGCTAGAACAATATCAAAAAAATCAACCATTACCCCAGCAGCCAAAACATAGAAAACTTTGTGAATATTGTCCATATAGCTATCATTGTTATGGTGAAATAGACAATCAATTACCGGGGGCAAATATTCAACCTATTCCAGAAATAGAATGTTAAAACTAAGTAGGTGAGTGTAATTAAATATAAGTTGACAACATAAATCAATGCCATGAAGTGGATTTTATTAGAAAACATAGAAATTCCCCAAGATTTTCTGCAAGCAGTTCAAAAACAGTATCACGTCCGTCATGGATCGAAATCAAAAGCCAACTTTGTGGCGAAAATCCTATGGCAAAGAGGAATTAGAACTGAATTAGAACTAGTCAATTTTCTCGATTTTAAAAACTATCGACCTGCAAGTTACTTTGAATTTGGAGAAGAGATGAATTTAGCAGTCAATCGGTTAAAAGCAGCAGTAATCTCCAAGGAGAAAGTAGGGATTTGGGGAGATTTTGACGCCGATGGTATTACATCCACCGCATTACTATGGGATGGATTAGGAGAGTTTTTCCCTCAGTATGAACAATTAACCTATTACATTCCCAACCGACTAACAGAATCCCATGGGTTAAATTTTGCCGGAATTGAACGTCTAGCCCAACAAGGTTGTAGATTAATAATCACCTGCGACACTGGAAGTACAAACATTGACGAGATTGTTTATGCCCAGAAATTAGGTATAGACCTAATTGTCACCGATCATCACACCCTACCAACAGAACGTCCTCCCGTCAGTGCTATTATCAATCCTCGTTACTTACCCGAAACACATTCATTATTTCATCTTTCTGGAGTTGCGGTAGCTTATAAATTAGTCGAAGCATTATATGAAACTTTGCCAGACATACCACAAAACTCCCTGGAAGATTTATTAGATTTGGTTGCCATAGGATTAATTGCTGACCTGGTACAATTGAAGGGTGATTGTCGCTATTTGGCTCAGATTGGAATTGATAAATTACACCAAGAATCTAAAAAAGGTATCTTACATAGCAGGAGACCAGGAATCAAAAAACTACTGGAACTGTGCCACAAAAATGGCGATCGCCCTATGGATATTTCTTTTGGATTAGGTCCACGTATTAATGCTGTTAGCAGGATTCATGGTGATGGAAGTTTCTGTGTAGAGCTATTAACTAGTAGAGATATTAAAAGGTGTTGTCAACTAGCACAAGAGACAGAATTAGCCAATTCTCGACGTAAATCATTGCAAAAAGATGTTCAAGAACAGGCCAGAAAAAAACTGGGGAATTATATTTATCTACCACCCATGTGATTGTTTTAGTAGATAGTCAATGGCCAGGTGGGGTGTTGGGTTTAGTTGCGGGTCAAATTGCTCAAGAAACAGGAAAACCAACTATCTTATTAAGTACAGATTCACTAGATAGTAAAACAAACTTAGCTCGCGGATCAGCTCGTTCAATTAACTCTATTGATTTATACCAACTAGTTCAAAAGCAGGCACATTTATTGCATCGTTTTGGCGGACATCCCTTTGCTGCTGGACTAAGTTTATCTGTGGAAAATATCGGATTATTTACCGATGCGATTAACCAACAATTCCGATTATCTGTAGGGGGAATAAACCTCACACCCACAGTGCAGGCGGATCTAGTAGTAACTGTGGCAGATTTAGGCAGAGAATTATTTTTAGAGCTGAAACTTTTGGAACCCTGTGGTATGGGAAATCCAGTGCCAAAATTACTAATTAAGAACTGTTGGTTTGAAAATATTTCCCATGAGAAAATTCAAGATTACCAGGGGAATAAAATTCAATATCTGAAAACCAAATTTCTGATGGGAGATGATTCTAGTCAACAACGGTTTCCCGGGATTTGGTGGGGACATGATAAAAATGACCTACCCCAGGGGAGATGTGATTGTATAGTGGAAATAGATATCAATAACAATAAAGCACAACCAGAGCATCAAATTAGATTAATTGATGTCCGTCCTACTAGTGACTTAGGAATTCACTTGGAAGTTCAATCTCACAAATCGGCAATGATTATAGATTGGAGAAATCAACCAAGTGAAAATTACCACGATTCAATATTGACCATTAAACACTGTCCCACCAGCTGGAATGAGGTAAAAGGTTGGTTGAAAACTGCCATTTCTCATCAAAAACACTTAGCTTTGGCTTGGTCACAGCCCAATTATCTCACACCTGAAGAAATTTGGTTGAACTTGGTGGGTATTGCCAAATTTTTGAGTCGCACCAATCAAAAAACAACCCGGTTAAAAGTTTTGCAGAAATTGGGTATCAATGACCAGAGCTTAGATCTGGGATTGGAATCTTTAAAATCTCTAGGGTTTAGGGTTGATGGTGAGGGAGAGTTTTTAAAAATCACTTGCCAGAATCCAGTTACTAATTCAATGGATTATGAATTTGGCCCTCCAGCTAGTGATTATGGAAATATTAAGACTAAAATCGACTGTTTTTGCACAGCAATCAGGGAAGAACAATTTCAAAAAGACTATTTTACCACAGTTCCCCTATCTATCATACAGTCCATTCTTTTAGTACAAATGTTTTAAAGATATTTCTTAAAAAACCCCCACCAGTTCAACAAAATGCTATAATGGGGAAGGAATTTGGGCCTTCAAAGCAAAGAGTGATCAGGGTAACACCAATATGGTTGTTGATTGTGCGGTAAGGCAAGCAAATTCTAACTCTCCACGTGTTATTAGAGATGACCTACATGAATCAATCTGCGAAACCTTACTCACCACTGCGTGTGGCCCTAGTTGGTACAATTGTTGCTACCAGTGCTACCCTGTCTTTATTTGGTCAAGCATGGACTAAACAGGTTAAAGCCGCTTTACAAGATAGTCCGAAAGCACTGGTAGACCAAGTATGGCAACTTGTCAATCGGGACTATGTTGATGGTAAATTCAATCAACAAAATTGGCAAGCAATTAGACAAAGTCTATTAAGCAAAAACTACACATCCAAGCAAGAAGCTTATGTAGCCATCAGATCAGCTCTCCAAAAACTGGAAGATCCCTACACCAGATTTATGGATCCCAAACAATTTGAAGCCCTGACTAATCAAACCTCTGGTGAGGTGACAGGTATAGGGATTCGCATGGAAATCAATGAGCAAACCAAACGCTTGACTGTGGTGGAGCCTATACAAAATTCACCAGCAGATAAAGCGGGTATTAAAGCAGGGGATGAAATTATTGCCATAAATGGTAAATCCACTAGTAAAATGAAGATAGATGAAGCATCTAGCTTGATTCGCGGTCCTGCAGGAACTGCCATCACCCTGAAAATATCCAGACCAGGAAACAGTTTTCTTGATATCAAGTTAACAAGAGCAACTATTGAAGTACCAACCGTAAGATATATTTTAAAACGAGATAATGGACGTCGTATTGGCTATATTCGATTACAAGAATTTAGTAGTCATGCAGCGGAGCAGATGGATCGGGCAATTCGAGATTTGAATAATCAAAAGGTGGACTTTTATGTATTAGACCTGCGTGGTAATCCTGGTGGTTTACTGCAAGCTAGTATTGAAATAGCGCGGATGTGGTTAGATAAAGGCGGTATTGTCAAGACTGTAGATCGGGTAGGAGGTAGCGAAGAAACCAAAGCCAATGGCACTGCGTTAACTAATAGACCCCTGGCCATATTAGTAGATGGTAACTCCGCCAGCGCCAGTGAAATTCTGACCGGCGCTCTCAAGGATAATAACCGAGCAGTAGTGGTAGGTAGTCAAACCTATGGTAAAGCCCTAGTACAATCAGTTCATGAGTTAATTGATGGATCTGGTTTAGCAATCACCATTGCCCATTATTATACTCCTAAAGGCACGGATATCAACAAAAAGGGTATTACACCCGATATTCAGCTAGATTTAACTCAAGCCCAAGAACGAGAGTTAGCAGCTAATCCCAATTTAATTGGAACCTTGAGCGACCCACAGTACGCTCGTGCAATTTCCGCTATCTTGGACAGTAAATTTGCCCAACCACCACAAACAGTTGAAAATTTCTAGATTGGAGCGTGAGAATGACTAATGATATGCTAAGTTATTAGTAATTAGGTCAACGGTAAAATAGGGAAAATTTTCAATGTCAGCACAACTGTTACTGGTAGATGATGAACCGGGGTTACGCGAAGCTGTAAAGGAATACTTACAAGAAAGCGGTTTCGGTGTTCGAGTTGCCAGTAACGCCCGCGAAGGGTGGGAATTAATACAACAAAATACTCCCGACTTGGTAATTTCCGATATTATGATGCCCCAAGTTGATGGCTATCAGTTCCTCAAACAACTGCGGGATGACCCCCGATTGGCTTCGCTACCAGTTATATTTTTAACTGCTAAAGGTATGACAGGCGATCGCATTCAAGGATATCAAGCAGGGGTAGATGCCTATTTATCAAAGCCTTTTGACCCAGATGAGCTGATCGCCATTATCAACAATTTACTAGAAAAGCGTATTTCCCAGACTACAGTTGCGGGTGAAGACAGTGAAAACATGGAAATTGCCAAATTGGCCCATGAGATTGCCAAAATTAAAGATTTATTAACTCCTAGGATCGGTATATCTCAGACACCACCACCGTTTACAATTGATTTAACCCCAAGGGAGCAAAGTGTCTTAAATCTCGTTGCCCAAGGATTAATGAACAAAGAAATTGCTCGTAAGTTGGAAACAAGTGTTCGTAATGTGGAGAAGTACGTCAGTCGTCTATTTAGCAAAACTGGTACCAATAGTCGTACGGAACTGGTGAGATTCGCTTTAGAACATGGACTGGCCCAATAGTGGAATTGGTGGGGGGTTGGAAGCATAAGCTAGGATAGCAGAAAATTTGCTAGGATGATCCTTCACTATTTGTGTTCAGATTTATGAAATTAATTTGCTCTCAAAGCGATCTTAGTACCAATCTCGCCCTGGTCAGTCGTGCAGTACCATCTAGACCTACCCATCCCATATTAGCTAATGTACTCTTGCAAGCGGATGTAAATACGAATCAAGTTAGTTTAACAGCTTTTGATTTAAGCTTGGGTATTCGTACTAGTTTCACTGCGGAGGTGATAGAAGGTGGAGCAGTTGCTCTCCCTGCTAAAATCTTAGTGGATATTACTTCCCGTTTACCAGAGGGGGATATTACCCTAGATGACCAATCAGGAGACTCTACTACAGAAGGTATAAATTTTATTCTAAAGCCCAAAAATGGTAAGTATGAACTTAGGTCCATGGGGGCAGAAGAATTTCCTGAATTACCCTTAATTGAGAGTTCCAATCCTATCCAAATAACCACTGCAGCTCTAGTTGAGGGTTTAAAAGGTTCATTATTTGCTACTAGTAGTGATGAAACCAAGCAGGTTCTAACAGGGGTACATTTAACAGTTAAACAGGATGTCTTAGAGTTTGCAGCTACGGATGGACATAGACTGGCAGTGTTAGAGACCATTAATGAACGTCCTCTAGAAAATGATGAACAATTGGAAGTGACCGTACCTGCTAGGGCATTACGAGAACTACAAAGAATGCTAAACCATAGTGATTCAGAAGAGGCAGTGTCTTTATGTTTAGACGAAGGTCAAATAGTATTTGCTTGGCAAAATCAACGTTTAACTAGTCGCACCCTGGAGGGTCAGTATCCTTCCTATAGACAATTAATACCTCGTCAGTTTGAAAGACAACTGGTGTTGGAAAGGAAGCAGTTTATTAGCACTTTGGAACGAATTGCCATACTAGCTGACCAGAAAAATAATATTGTTAAAATCAGTATGAATACTGGAGAGCAGGAAATTACTTTATCTTGTGAAGCCCAAGATGTAGGTAATGCTACTGAGTCAATGCCCGCACAAATTTCCGGAGAAGATATTGATATTGCCTTTAATGTCAAGTATCTCCTAGAAGGACTGAAGGAATTGCCATCTACGGAAATTCAGATGCACTTGAATCAAAATCTCACCCCGGTGATTTTTACTCCCCTAGGTGGTTTAAAGATGACCTATTTAGCTATGCCCGTACAGTTGAGAAATTAAATTTAGTATTTAACTACTCAAAATCGTAATGACTGTGATATAGTTGGAATAGACTGTAAATAAACTGTCACAAAACCCACGCCGAAAATTTGATACAATGTGCTGAAGGAGAAGTACTTTAATGACTAATCTTCGTGTTGGCCAACAGGCTCCCGATTTTACAGCCACAGCTGTGGTAGACCAAGATTTTAAGGCTGTCAAACTTGCTGAATATCGTGGCAAGTATGTGGTTCTGTTTTTCTATCCCTTGGATTTTACCTTTGTTTGCCCCACTGAGATCACAGCATTTAGCGATCGCTACGAAGAGTTCAAGAAATTGAACACAGAGGTATTAGGTATTTCTGTGGATAGTGAATTTTCTCACTTGGCGTGGATTCAAGCAGACCGCAAATCTGGTGGTGTTGGCGATTTGAACTATCCCCTGGTTTCAGATATTAAAAAAGAAATTAGCACTGCTTACAATGTTCTTGACCCCGATGCTGGGATTGCTTTGCGTGGTCTGTTTATCATTGACAAGGATGGGGTTATTCAACACGCTACCATAAATAACTTGGCTTTTGGTCGCAGTGTGGATGAGACTCTACGTACACTGCAAGCAATTCAGCACGTGCAATCACATCCTGATGAAGTTTGTCCAGCTGGCTGGCAACCGGGAGAAAAGACCATGATTCCCGATCCTGTGAAGTCCAAAGTGTACTTTGCAGCAGTATAAACTGAAATAAACCAGCGGAGGAATTTTTCCGCTGGTTATTCTTGACTTTAGGGGATAGCGTTTCTCAATTGTTTAAGGGTACGACCAATACCAACGAAACTTGCGTCTTGAGACAGACGTTTGAGAGTAGGTGGTTTACTTTCGATAACAATACCGTTGTAAGCAGTAATGGCAGCACTGAGCTTGTCAATGTTGACGCTAAATGCCGCACCTGCTTGTGCCACTGTATTATTACCTTTCCAATCCTTAGTGCTAACTAACATAGCACCTGGTGAAGATGCAGTGGAAGGTGAGAATAAACCGTTCAACGCATTAACCAGTGCGATCGCCAGCTGGGGACTAATACCCGCCGATGTTAAAGCTGCTGTTATTCTTGCAGCAGCTTCCGTTACCCCTGGACGTGCAAGCACGAGGGTGACAAGGTCGTTAGTATTGGCGTTTGTACCAAGCACTTGAACTATATTGGGAACTAGCTGGTTTAGGGCTGCTTGAACTTCTTGTGTAACCGCTAGGGTTGCACTTTGCCCCTGTCTAGTTACGATTATGCTCTCTGCATTAGGTATGAAGGTGACACCGCTTCCACCACTAGAACCTCCTGGTGTTGTTTTCCCGGTTGGTGTGGGTGTTGGGTTTGGGTTTGGTTGTACAGGATCTTGTGGAGATGTTGGTTCCGGTTGTGGTGGTTCTGGGTTTGGTACAGGATCTTGTGGAATTGATGGTGGTGAAGGCAATACATTTCCACTAGGACCTCCGGGTGTTGTGCTCCCTCCCTGACTGGTCAATTGCAAAGATGCTAATAAGAACGGGACTAGACCTAGGGTAAAAATGAGACTTTTGGGTTTTAACATGATGATTATCTAATAAACTATAGTACATCGTGTACTTATCTAGGTAAAAAATTGAACCCATAGCTGACGCTCAAAGAAAGTATGGTGCCACCAGGGCTATTATTAGTGATATCCGCACCCTGGGCTGTAATTGTTAAAGGTACGGTAGGTATGGGAACGTAGGAAGCACCAAGGTTAAAACCCACTCCACTCCAACCGAAACCTACACCCAATTGGGGTTGAACTTGCATACCCACACTGCCAAACACACCTGTACTAGCAAACCCTTGGCGAAATGGACCACCGCCAGCGCCTAAGGAAACGGAGATAGGCATTTTATTGACCTCATCATCTGGCTGTAATAGGGAGTAACTAGTAACCACACCGTAAGCTCCAGAAGGGGTAACACCATCAGTACCATACTGGGCAAAATAGTTCCAACCTGCGGCCACAGCCACCTGGTTATTGCCCTGGGCGTAGACAAGACGGTGAACTTTCAGGTCAAAGCTGCCATTGGCACCAAATTTTCTAATACTATTGTTGCTGAAACCCAATTCTAAGGCTGCAAATTTGTTAGATTCCCCTATACCAGCGCCAAGGTTAATGCCACCATCATACTGGCCATCTCTAAGTTTACCAGGGGTAGTACCTGTTATTCCTATAAACACATCACCCGTGTTAGCACCAAAAGCACTTACACCCGCAAAAGTAAGCCCGGGGGGATAAGTAGGCTTTTGCACTTCCCGTGGTTTGGTCTTTACCAGAGGTTCAATTAGCAATTCTTGCCGAATTCTTCTTACTTCTTCCGGACTGATATTCTCAGCTTGTGAAATCTGTGGGGGAATGGACTCGTAGCCATTCTGACTGGTGACACCCTCTCCCGCGAATACAAGATCTGGAGACAGTACCAAAGTTAAAAGGATACTGGGCAAGGTTAGGGAGAGTGCTGAAAAAACTAACCCCCGCTGATTGTAACCTGGTGTAAAATAAGGCTGTGTGCTGTTCAAAATATTACTCCTCACTGGACATCCTATTATAGTAAATATTTGCCCGGCTATATTTTGTTGCTGTAAACTTTTGCCTATTGTATCATTAAATTACCGGTTCGTAAAACCCCTAGTTTTCGTATTTTTGTGTAAATTTTTGTGATGTTGTTATTTATTCATGGGGTTATGGTTTAGGTGTTGTTTGAGAATTGTTTGCTGCTGGAGAAGGTTTTTTGGTATAACGACGTTCAAAAATTTCTGCGGACTTCTGATAGTCCACCAGGGCGGCTGAAAAATTCCCAGTCAGAGTATATGCTGTAGCACGATTGATGTAGGCGTTAAAATCATCTGGATCAATTATAATTGCTAAGGTTGACACCTTGATAGAAGCAGCGTAGTCCTTTAAATAGTTAAACACATCACTCTGAATTGTATAACCATAACTGTTATTAGGGTCTAGACGAATAGCTTGTTTGGAAGATTCCAGTGCTGCTTGATACTTACCCAGTTTAATATAAGCCATACCTTGATGGGCATAAGCTATAGAATAACTGGGACTGAGGCGAATTGCCCGATTGAAATCCTCAAGCGCGGCCTGATCATTTTGTAACCAAATATAAGTCCAACCACGATTTAGATAACCATCCCAATAATTTGGATCCAAGGCAATTACCTGGTTAAAGTCGGAGAGGGCTTCTTCGTATCTTCTAAGCCAACTGAGGGCATACCCACGCTTGAAATAAGCTTCTGCATATTTGGGGTCAATTTTGATTGCCTGATCAAAATCATCTAGAGACTCTTTATAATTAAGCTGGTCTAACTTAGTAATACCTCTAGCATAAAAATCTCGTGCAGATTGGGGAGAATTTAAGCGTTCCTGTGGTACTTCCCCAGTAGCAGTAGTATTCCTTTGAATTGGCAGCTCTTTGACCAAGGGGTTATTGAAGTTCAAAAAAGTATTAATGGGAATGCCAGCATTAAATCCAGTTTTCTGTGATACTATTTCTCCCGTTTCTGTTTTACTCTTATTGGAGGTGTCTGCTAACCCGTGAATTCCCACCACCCTACCTTTAATATCAAAAACTGGGCCCCCGCTATTACCGGTAAGAGTTTTAGCATCGTAAATTAAACTATAACCGTTGATAGAAGTTCTACCGCGAGAAAGAACGATCCCTTTGGTAAAAGTAAAGTCCCTAGCTGAGCCAATTTTATTAAATACAGCTGGAAATCCGCCCACAAACACATCGGATGCTTCCGTCATTTGGTCAGAATCACCTACATTGGCTGTGGGATATTCCTGTGTAGCTACAAAGCTAACTAGGGCCAAATCAGGATCATTTTTAGTTGACTGTAGGACTACAATGTCTTTTGATTTAATAGGGTATTCTTTGCCATCATTTGTTCTTACAGAATAGGTAATGTCTTTAGCGCAGAGGATTTTTCCAGGTCTGTCTATAATATCACAGACCACGTGATTGGCGGTTAGTACAGAATAACGATTACCTTGTTTGGCAATAATTACTCCTGAACCCCCTGGGGTAAGGTCACCCTCCGTATTAATTTGTACAGATGTCTTCTTAGCAATTTGTGCTATATCTTGGATACTGATAGTATCAGCAGCTATTGAAGTAGTAGATAAAACAGCTGTTGCAGCAGTGATGAGAGTTGTTACTAGTAGGGAGTTATTTGTTATTCCAAGTTTAAAATTCATTATTTCTGCTCTTGAATAAAATCAACCACAGTAGCAATGGGGATAGCCCAACTTAAGGACTCGATTCTGCGGTAATCTGCCTTGTTAGGTTTAGTTCCATCCGTAAAAATAAAGGCATTAATCCCTTGAAAGGGATACTTTAATAACCCGCTGATACCAACAAGTTCCCCCCGCTGATTTAAAACGGGTCCTCCACTCATACCTTGGGTAAAATCATTGGTGAAACCCACCTTATAACCACCAACTAGGGTTTTACGGAGATACATTTTGATCTTACCCGGTTGTAGCTTGAAAGCACCCAGTCCCCAATCCCGGGTTGTTTCTACTTTGGTGATATTGTCACCATTAAAAACAAAATGCCACGCTGGAAACCCAGATACATATACCACTTCCCCCTCAGATATATTTGGCGACTGGGAAAATTGCACAAATTGATAGTTTTCCCCACTGGTAAATTCCACCAGTGCTAGATCTAAAGAATGGGGATTGACTGTTGGTACTTGCTGTGCTTTGTAAATCTTGCCATCGGGTGTTAGCACTTCATAACCACTCTCAGGGCTATCCACTACCACGTGATCATTGGTCAAAACCGTGTAGTTTTGTCCTTGACGGTTGATAATTACCCCTGAGCCGGATCCAGACTTAGTAAAAATTCTTACTGTTACTTTACTGGCGGTTCTAGCAGCAGCAAATTCAAATCCAGGATGGGGTGTGGAAGCGAAGAGGTTAGGTACGGTGTGAGGATACAAGACAGTGGGAAAAGTTGTTGTCAATAATAGCACAGACAACCTAAAAGACATGGGGTAAAACACGTTGATTTACTCAAAAAAGGAGCAGTTGATGGATTCTTTTCATTACAGTTTAAACCCGCGATCTGAGTTTGCTGGTGGTCTTATCTTGTCAGGATCCTGGGGTTTTAGGTCATTCTGGTCAAGAACCTCACTTAATTCAAGTCGCAGACGACCGCTTGTTTCTCGGACAACACCTGCGCTGGAACCTTGTTTACTAATTCCCGTCAGTTGCGCCAGAATCTCATTGGCTTTCTGAGCATTTTCTGGTTTAAGAGTAAACAAGAAATTCTTGTCGTTACAACCTGTTCTACTTGTTGTAGAAGCTATACAAATAACCGTCTCATTGTTAACACGACCTTTAATTAAAGCTATGTTTTTCAAACGACCACCATTTTGTTTCACAGCCCGGTTAAATTTAGGAGTTACCATTCTACAACGGTTTTGAGGAGTATAGTTATCTCCAAAATATTTATAACCCGTGTCTGTCCAAGTAATTACGGTAATTGGACTACCACCGGGACGCTGGCCAACGGTAGCCCAATTGCCATTGCCTTGGGAAACACATGTAAACTTGGTGCCATTGTAAGCTTCAGTAGGGGGCTTAGCTTGTACTCCAGTCTGAATCAAAGTTCCTGCTAGGGCTAAACTAGCAACTAGAACTGTCGTGGATAGTTTCATCATGCATCATTCCCTTTTCCCATTATAATTACTTTACAAACCAGGTTGATTAAGTCGGTTATTTTGAACTTTTGGCCTTTTAACAGGTGAAGAAGATGAGCGCCGAGCTGCTAGCACATCACTTAGTTTGACTGTAACCCGTTGGCGACTACTTCTTGTTTCGGTAATTACACCTCCTCCCGATCCCTTTTTGCTAATCTCCACCAGTTGAGTTAAAACCTTATCGGGGTTTTTGGCATTTTCGGGTTTCAGGGTAAATAGGGTATTTTTATCTTGACAACCATTATCTCGGCCGGAAATTACACAAATAACAACCTGACCATTAACATTGCCAGTGGTTAATAAAACATCTTGAAGGCTACCACCACTCTCTTGTACTGCTATATTAAACTTCCGACTAACAATTTGGCATCGGTTTTCGGGGGCAAATTGGCTACCAAAATATTTGGAAGCTGATTGAGTCCAAATAATCACGGGAATTGCCGATCCACCAGGTCGCTGACCAACGGTAGCCCACTTGCCATTACCCTGGGATACACAACTAAATTTTGTCCCGCTGTAAGTGTCATCACTAGTCGGTTCTGATTCTGATGGGTTGTCGGATGCAGGAATAGTGGGGGTGGTGGGGGGGTTATCTCCGCTTTCCACTGGCACAGCTCTCACCATACTAGCATGCCAACCGGCTGATACAGCTATAAAAGTAGCTAAAACTGTTGCCGAAAATTTCATAGTATCCTCTTATTTTTTACCAAAGAAGTGTGAAAAGTTCTGAGTTTCCCATCACAGACCACCTGTATTGGGTCTGGGAGTTTTGCGGGTTCTGGGTGTTTGTTGAGGCAAGCGCTTGGCTGCTTTGGAGATAACTTCACCTAGGTTTACTGTGGCACGAGAACGACCTCTTGTTTCAGTAATAACCCCTGCACTGGAACCTCTAATACTAATTTGAGTCAGGGTTTCTAAAACCCTATTAGGATCTTTGGCATTTTCGGGTTTCAGAGCAAACAGAGTATTGTTACCATCACAACCTCCTGTGTCCTTTAAAGAAAGTGCGCAAATAACAGTTTTGTCACCGACTTCTCCCCAGGTTAAAACTACGTCGTAAAGATTACCAGCGCTATCTTCTACGGCTTGGTTGAGATTGGCTGTGACGATTTCACAACGGCTTTTGGGATTATAATTTTCGCCAAAGGACTGTGCTCCTTTTTTTGTCCACACAATTATGGGAATTGGTCTACCAGCAGGGCGCTGTCCAACTGTGGCCCAGTTACTACCTTGAGCTACACAAGCAAATCTCGTCCCATTGTATTGACTGGGATCGCTCGGATCAAAGAATGCGTCATCAGATGATTGGGCTTTTAATTGACCATGTCCTAAACCCAAAATGCTTGATAGGGTTAGGGTGGCTACTAAAAACGTGGTTGAGAATTTGCTACTCATCATATTTCCATACCTCCTTATTTTTTGCCGATGGCGCGTGGAAAGTTTTGGTTATTCCCCACGCGTTCGACACTTTTGCAATATTTGCCAGTCCTTAAACAGAACCTTTAGTTGATCTGGGAGTTTTGCGGGTCTTGGGTGTTTCTCGGGGCAAGCGTTTGGCGGCTTGCGATACAACTCTACCTAAGTTTACACTTAAACGACTTGTTGTTTCACTAACAACCCCTGCACTAGAGCCTTTAATACTAATTTGAGTCAGGGTTTCTAAAACCCTATTAGGGTTCTTGGCATTTTCGGGTTTCAGAGCAAACAGAGTATTGCTACCATCACAACCTCCTTCGTCTTTTAAAGAAAGTGCGCAAATCACAGTTTTGCCATCATCAAGTTTACCCCAGGTTAAAACCACGTCATAAAGATTGCCAGCGCTATCTTCTACGGCTTGGTTGAGACTAGCTGTGACTATCTCACAACGGCTCTTAGGATTATAATTTTCGCCAAAGGACTGTGCTCCTTGTTTTGTCCACACAATTATGGGAATTGGTCTACCACCAGGGCGCTGTCCAACTGTGGCCCAGTTACTACCTTGGGCTACACAGGTAAATTTAGTTCCGTTGTATTGACTAGGATCGCTCGGATCAAAGAATGCGTCATCTGATGATTGGGCTTTTAATTGACCCTGTCCTAAACCCAAAATGCCTGATAGGGCTAGGGTACCTACTAAAAACGCGGCTGAGAATTTGCTGTTCATAATTTCCTCTTGATCTAGTGTTGGTTTTAATGGTGAGATCTTGCTGGAGCAAAATCTACAGGTTACCTGGTTTGGTGGGACGCGGGCCAGTTCTTAAAGCTCTGAGTGTGCCGGTAGTAGGATTGTACTCATAAGCCTTAGCGGTTAAGTCTGGGTGGGGACTGACACAATATTGTTTATCACCTATAAAGATGCCAATTACTGGAGTAGAGCTGCAGGAAACAGCTGTTAATTGCCATTTTCTTAACAGGGCTAAATTCGGGTCGTTGGACGATACTGGTTTCCTGTTCCCTGTAATTTGGATTCCATCTATTTCTACTTCACCTAAAATCCCTGAGTCATCGATAGTATTGCCTAATGCGGAAATGGCAACACCAGTTGTGGCGGCGTTATAAATGTTGTAACGACCATTGTTGACGATGAGATTGCCACCTGGATTACTACGAGTACCTAGATCGGGGGAAGAATTAAGAGTGATGACTATGCCATCCCGTTCGTTATCCTTAACCACATTGCTGCGTAACAAGGGTTGAGCTGAATCGGTGATAACTATTCCGTCTCTATTATTGGTGATCTGATTTTTGGTCAAGACTGGTGTGGAATCGTCATTAATGCTTAATCCAAAGCCACTCTTCTCAAATACATTATTGGTGATTTTCCCCTTGCTGGATTTGGTTATGGAAATACCATTGCCATTGTTTGCTGTAAATTGGTTGTTCTCAACGGTGGGATCCCCACCAGCTGTGACAAATATCCCCTCTCGCAAACTCTGAGCAAATGTGCTATTTTTAATAACCGGGTTAGTGGACTCTACCCATACACCTGTTCCTCTGGCATTTCTGTTGGTCACGGTTACACCATTAATTGTGCTGTCTTGTTCCGCCAGAATAGTTACATTTTGTCTGGCAAAACTACGACTGTTGTAGTCACCACCACCAGAAATAACTACGGTCTTTCCTTTAGTCGATTCATCACCACGCAAAGTGATTCCCTGTTTAAGTCTGATGGGGAAGGACTCATTAGTGTAACTACCGGGAGCTAACTGAATTATGGTTCCCGGTTGGGCTTGCTCTAAGGCAAAGGTGATGGTTTTATAGGGATTGGTGACGGAGTTGCCAGTGCTGACAATGTTGACACCACTAATGGGATCCACATAGATAACTGGCGCCACTGAAGGCAATTGAGCACCCACGGGAAGTGTAACTGACAAATATCCGCAGATGGACGCCATAACTACGGAAGATTTTAGATGTGATTTTGTGTTCATAATGTTCCTAAATGACTCCCTAATTTTGTTGTGTACATCCTAGAGAAAATTGACTAGGGTGGAATTGTGAAAGTTCCCGATGCTGATAACTTCCATCCAATAAGGACTTATCACCTACAAACAAAAGGTCTTTTAACTATCATCTAGTATTGTACTATGCGTGAATTTACTCCGTCAATAGTAAAAAGTAGAAAATGCTAAATTTTCTACTTCGGCAAAAAACACGATCAGTGTTCAGGTTGATATTATTAATAGTTCAGGGTTTGCTCCCCTGGTGAGCTAGAATCAGAATTTAATTTGCTGTAAATGAGCACGAGGATCATAACTACGGATAGCACGCAGTTTCTCGTAATATTCCCGCTCTTGGGGAGTCAGGTCTTTAGGGGGTACAACGGCAACTTTTACCAACTGGTCACCACGACCACCCTTGGGTAGGGGCCATCCCTTACCACGTAAGCGCAGAGACTGACCAGAACGCACTCCTGCGGGTAATTTTACGCTGGCATGACCATCAGGTGTGGGAACCTGGATAGTCGCACCTAAAGCTGCTTCATCTGGTGCGATTGGCACTTCGCAAATTAGTTGGTCACCTTCAAGTTGAAAAAATGAATGGGGTGATAGTTCTGTTTTTAAATATAAATCCCCCCTTTGTCCAGTCTTAGGATTAACTGCACCTTTACCTCTCACCCGTAAACGAGTGCCAGTTTTTGCTCCTGCGGGAATACGCACTTCAATGGTTTCATTTCCTAAACTGAATCGTTTTTGCACTCCTGCAAATGCCTCTGCGAAGCTTAGGGTAATGACAAATTCACTATCTTGGGCACCCATATCCGGAAAACCAAAGTCTCCAAAACCACCAAAACCACCCGGTCTACCACCGGAGCGAGAAGAAGTTGAACTGCGAGGTCCTACCCCACCAAATAAATCATTGAGGAAATCATTAAAACTACCGTACTGACCAAAGTCAAAACCACTCATATCTACTCCCGCACCACCAGGAAAACCACCTTCTCCTACTTGTTTCCAATATTGACCATATTGGTCATATTTTTTCCGTTTATCTGGATCCGAGAGAACTTCATAGGCTTCATTAATCTCTTTGAATCTTGCTTCAGCTTGTTTGTTTCCAGGATTAACGTCGGGGTGGTATTTACGAGCTAGTTTGCGAAAAGCTTGTTTAATTTCTTCTGGACTGGCAGTTTTACTGATTCCTAAAATTGAATAATAGTCTTTAAAATCGGTTCCAGCCATCCACAAGCCTCCTGTTACAATATAGGCGAAATATAGGTTATGTTTTTTCTAGGATAAGATGATGATCCTAAACTAGCAAAGCATAGCAAAAATTCATTGTGGTTGTCGCTCATACATCCAGGGCAATTACCGTACTTTAAAGGTTAGGGAGATGATCCCCACAAGCTTGTGGGGATAAATTTGTGGGTTAGTTCCCTAACTAGATGATAGTTCCATCGGGAATAACAGCATTTTTTAAAACCACAACTATACCGCTACGGATGTAGAAACCTTGTTTTTCTCGCTCCGCTTCCTGGACGTTGTCTTTGTTGATTATCCTGACATTATGACCAATTCGGGCATTCTTGTCAATGATCGCTCGGCGAATAATTGTATCCGTACCAATACCCAAAGGAATGTCTCCTTTGTCTAGGTTACACACTCGTTCCACGGAAGGCTGATAAAAGTCTGAACCCATAATTAAAGATTCCTCAACTATGGAACCTGACTCTACACGCGATCGCACTCCCAATACTGAATGCTGAATGCGGCAGTTTTTCAAAATACAGCCTTCACCAATCATGGATTCTTTGATATCACAGTCCAATAATTTGGAAGGTGGTAGGTAGCGGGCGCGGGTATAAATGGGTGCTTCCTCATCATAGAAGCTAAAGGGAGGGACTGGTTGTTGGGTGAGGGCGAGGTTAGCATTGTAGAAGGCTTCAATGGTACCTATGTCTTCCCAGTAACCATCAAATAGATATGCTTGAACATTGTGATCTTTGGCAGCGTCGGGGATAATTTCTTTGCCAAAATCGGTTTTTTCTAAGGACTCCCTCAAAAGTTTAATGAGAACGTCTTTTTTAAAAACATAAATGCCCATGGAGGCAATATAGGGCTGTGATCTGGCTTCTTCGCTGGTTAGACCCAAAACAGTGGTATCTACCTGCATTTTTGCCAGTGCTTCACCTTTGGGTTTCTCACTAAAGTCAATTACCCGACCAGCACTGTCAATTTTCATTAAACCAAAATCCGAGGCCCGACGACCATCTATGGGAATTACGGAAAGGGTAATATCAGCATTGGTTTCCCGATGGCGCTGAACAAATAAACGGTAATCCATCCGATATAGATGATCGCCAGAAAGAATCAGAAATTCATCTACATCCCACTCCTGTAACATCCAAATGTACTGACGCACAGCATCAGCGGTTCCCTGGAACCAATTGGGGTTTTCCGGAGTTTGTTGTGCTGCTAGTACCTCTACAAAACCATCGCTGAAGCCACTAAAATTGTAAGCACGAGCAATATGACGATTTAGGGACGCTGAGTTAAACTGTGTAAGAACATAAATTTTAAAAATCTCTGAATTTATACAGTTACTAACGGGGATATCTATTAACCGGTATTTACCAGCCACAGGTACTGCTGGTTTAGCCCTGAGCTTAGTCAGGGGGTACAGTCTTGTACCCGCTCCCCCACCTAGAATGATTGCTAAAACTCTTTTCACAAAATTTCTCCAGACTACCTTTCAACTCTCATCTTTAGTTTAGGACTATGGGTTACAAATGATAAGAGGGGGGGATCAAAGAATGTGAGCCAAGAATTTTCAGCAATTGATTCAGTGGGTAGGGGGACGCGGGGAATAAGGTTAAAATGAGTGTAAACTATCTTGATTACATCCCTTTAGTGGGTAATCGTAGGTTGGGTTGAGGAACGAAACCCAACAAACCAACAGGATATATATAAATGCGATTTCGAAGCACACCCTTGTCATCTTTATTATATACTTCTAAATAAGACCACAGATACTTTTAAAAACCAACACAAAACCAAAAACAAATGCTAAAATTGAGCAGATGAGATTATTTTCCAACCCTGCACCCCCTCTTATCAACCGTGCGCCAACCTTTAACCACTCCCCTTGCTGGGGAAGCCCTCAATCTCCCAGATCACACCCAGCTACCTGACTCTGATGATAATTTCGTGAAGAATTTCCAAGAACACCCACAAAGCATAATATTAACCACATCCATTGAACCCTTACTAAAAGAAATCCATCCCAATGGAGACTATTGCATAGGACAAGATA